>Ga0137393_10001656_pt1 | contig 14194 bp, 15 predicted proteins | sample 15con2h34BmetaG_FD_101396 | JGI IMG/M metagenome (GOLD analysis project Ga0137393, IMG submission 101396) | Vadose zone soil microbial communities from Angelo Coast Range Reserve, California, USA - 15con2h3.4B metaG | ecosystem: Environmental > Terrestrial > Soil > Vadose zone > Saprolite...
CCGCCATTTCCCATGTCTGTTCTTCCAGACGACTTTTCTGCCACCGACGGTCTCGGTCTCGGTCTCGGTCAACCCGACGCTCTCACCACCGGCTCACTCCGCTCCCTCTCGTCTTCTCTTCCCTCCTCTTATCGCCCTCCCCGTGCCACCACAACTACCACGACAACGACCACTACATCGACCACTACCCATTCTCCTCCGGGCAGCTCCCTCACCAACAGCAACAGCACCTCTCAGCGCACCCCATTCACAGCTCGCGAAATGCCGCTATCGCATTCCTCGCCGACCATCATGCCGCGCACGACACGCGCCGCGCAACTCCGCGCCGGCGTGACACCTCCCAAAATTGAGCGTGGTCACAGCCCTCGCACGCCCCCTTCAAAGGAAGCCCTCAAAAGGATGTTCGCAAACGTCCCCGGACACAAACGCACAGACTCTATTCCAGTCGCATCCACCCTGACGCCGACGATGCCGCCACGTATGACACGTGCAGCGTCGTTGCGTATCGAGGGTGCACCGCCACCTAAGCCCCGCCCAAAGCCTATCGTTACGCTGGCGCAGGCTAAGGCCAAGGCGGCTGAGGAGGAGAGGGCAAAAGCGGCCTTGAAGGAGGCGCAAGCGAGAACATTTGACGGCGTTCCGGGGCACAAGAGGCGCGAGTCCCTCTCGGTTTCGAGTACCAAGACTCCCACCGTTTCCCCGAGACAGAATCGAAGCGCGTTACTACGCGCCTCGAAGGATTCACCGCCTCCTTCTTCGTATCAGTGTACGTTCTCTCTTCCCCTGCCTTACCCACCACTGAGACTGAGTCAAACAATGCTTTACAGTCCGGCCCCCTATCGGTCCGTCTTTGTTGCGGTCCGGTTCGAATGGCTCACCCTCTCGTCCCGCATCCGTGCAAGGCGACGTGAATTCTCCGCGTCGATCGCTTTCTCGGTTGTCCGATGTTGGCGGGATCCGGCCTGCGAGTTTACAGGCGCCGACCGTGGCTCCACGACAAAACCGCAGTGCGATGTTGCGGGCGGCCAAGATGGGCAACGGAGCATAAGGGGATGGCGGACGTGGGACTTTACCCACATGCGCGCACGCGCTTTAAATAATACTCGGGGTTCTTATTCCTATCCTATCATCTAGCGCTGGCGTTGTTTCTTTTTTCTGACTGGCGTACCATAAAGGAGTCGTATATACGCGTGTTGATGCTCGCTCATTACTTATCTATGTGTTTTTTTCCGTCCATTTTATGTTCCACCCTCACCGCACAGGTCGCGACTCAGATACCATGCTCCCCTTGTATATGCAGGATAAAATGTAACGTAAAGTTTTGCTGTTGGTCACAGAAGCAGGCATGAGAACGCAGAGTGGGAGTTTGACCGCAGGACGGCGACGGTCATAAATTAAATAAGCTATGGTTGTCCGTCCTCTCTATTTTTACAAGAAGTGGTCTCATCTCGAAGAGCATATTACAAAACCGAATGCAATTATCCGCACACACTTCATGATGACAGTTTGTCACAAGCGGTGAAATGCAGGAGGTGCAAGATCAAAGATCCCCAAATAGGCGCTTCCTGTTGAGACAGACAGGAAATGATCGGTTGAGAGAGCCTGCCTCACAGTTTACGAACGACGACTCACAATGGTTCTGGCGCCTCGCTAAATATTGTTGGTCCACCGATCATCTCGCGAGTCCACACATCACGAATGAACCACCCTACGTGGCCCACTGCACACCCAACGAGATCACTCGCCGCAGCGCGCCACGTGCCAGTGAGCACCCAGGAGAAGGCTACGAGTGCAAAGGGAAGGTAAGGTGCCGTAATTGTCAGCAGGCCGAAAAGTGAGATGGGCGTTGAGGGGTGTCGGCGGGACCAGAAGTAGATGGGCACGTAGGCGAGTGGGGAGGAGAGAAAGGGGAGGTTGAAGAGTGGAGATAGGCCCTGGGATGAATGGAATGGTTTATTTGGTGAGGGGGAGAAAGAGGGAGAGGGAGAGCCATACCAGGAGCATGAGGGATGAGAGAAAGAGGAGCCAAAAGTAGTCTGCTTTACGGTTCGCGAATGAGGATTCTTCGAGCATGCGGCTGTATCGCATGCTGTTTGGTTGGTTAGCGTATATGCGAGACGGATGATAGGATCGTGATCATCAGCAAAGAGGTTTGTCTTGTCACTGAAGGAGGACAAGCAACTCACAAGAAGAATAGATGGAAGACAAAGTCAAGCGATATTGAACCAAAGTAGAAGAAAGTGGTGAACATCCGCCATGGCTATCACACAACACAAGAGTAAGGAAGATGGCACGCCTTAGATAAATCTGAGAGTCCGTTCTTACCTGAGCGTTCCGGAATGCAGCTTTAAAGCTGAAGTAGAGTTGGAGTGGCGTTACCAATTGACATTGCTACATGCGATGACAATAGCGATGTGAAAAAAAGGTCGGTCAATCTGGTAATGATCACACGCAACAAATGGGTGGACGTACAACTGCCACGCTCGTGAGGACGGAAAGGGCGAGCCAGGTTCGTGTTACGGGAGGAATTTGTGTGAACCAAGCTTCCAAGCCGACAACAGGCATTTGGAAAGTGGCAGTTGAGGGTCAGTCAGGTAACCGGGTAACCGGTCCGGTGGCAGAGTGATGTATTACATAACGAAATCGACGACAAATCACAGCAACCGACAAGAAGCAAGAAGCCCACAAAAAGCCGATGTGCACGATCAACCCAACCTTTGCCGCTCAATGACTGACTTCTGTCTTCCATCCCTCGACACACGCCTACATAACGAACCAATTAGTCTGCTGATGGAACCTCCTTTCCACAACTCACCAATAATGATCCATAACATCACTTTGACCGAGCTTCCGAAGGAAATTCTCGTCGTGTGTGATGACGATAAGCTGGAAATTAGCGTGGTTCTTTCGTTCGTTGATGATACTGCAAGTGTCGATTAGCCTAGCGTATGAGGAATTTGAAACACGACCAACTCGACAAGACTAGTCGCAAGTGCGTCGATGTTTTCAATGTCGAGGGCATTAGTCGGCTCATCAAGTGCCAATATCCCACAATTTTGTCCGAAGGAATCTGAAAGAGCAAGCCGGATGATGATAGACGCCAGCATTTTCTGTCCTGCTGAACAACGTCCTCGCATGTCCATTTCCACCTGATCTTTTGTCATCACGACCTAAAAACAGTGTTATCAACGTTCACGACGAGTATTGGAAAATACGCACCCTATAGTTATACGATCGCTTGGAGGCGCCACCTTCGCTATCATAACGGATCCGAATTCCATCAATGTCTTCGGAAAATGTCGAGTTAGACTGCACAAAGCCGCGCGAGGAAATCTGCGTACCTGTGCCTTGATATGTCTTATTCCAGATGTGACGCATTGTGTCGTTCACTTCCTCCATCTTCAGAGAGTGGTATTTCATTATGGCACTATATGTCAGTGTCAACAATCAGTATCCTACACAGGACTAAGATAAGCCTTACTTGTCCAATGCCTTTCCATATTTCTCAAGGTCATTATTGGCCAGGTCCGACAACTTATCGAATTAGATTGTTTGCAGGGAGAAAGTCGAGAAGCTTACCTTGACCTTCACCAGTTGGTCCGTATGCTGCTTGTTGATGTCTTTATACTCTCCAAAATCTCCCTCGAGTCTTTGCAATTGGGCTCGCAACGAAGTAAGTTCTCCCCCGATGTGGGCGCTCTAACGAAGACTGTAAGAAAGAACGTTGATGGGAAACTCGGATAGCATACCCTCTGCTGCATTTCGTTCTCCCTATCTTTCTCCGGCTGATATTTCTCCTCAAAATTGCGCTTCGCTTTGCTAGCACCTTCTATGTCACAGGAGTCTATCTCCTTCTGAGTTGCTTGAATGCTACTTTGCAACTTTCGAAGTCGGCGGTTTTCACGAAGGTTAGACAACGCCGCTCCTCCCTCATTGATCTCTTTGTCCAATTTCGCGACTGTTTTGCGAATCTGCTCGATCTCAAGCCCATGCTCCTGTATTTTCGCCTCAAATTGATTGATAGCGTTGGCGCAATCTTGAAGCCTTTTGCTACGCTTATCTCGTACGTACCTGTTCTCTTGTCATTGAGGAATACCTACAATGTGCGAGGCACACACCGCTCGATGCGCTTGTTGGCGCCCTCAAGTTTATCAGCACTTCGGCTAAGTTCCTGAGCCGATTGTTGCGCCCCAGACAGCTTGGCGTTGAGTTCCGTCTGCGTAGTCCGATGCTCTTGATCAAGAAGGTCAATAGGACCCTGGCTGTCTACTATTTGCGCATCCAGTTCCTGCTGACGATCAATCTCGTTATGGGGAAGAAACTGTTTTTATCAATACCTTCAGCTGACTAGACAAGGATGTCGTTTCCTGTTGCATGGCTTCGACGCTTTTCTGAAGGGCCTCCTTTTCTCTGACTTTACTACGGAGGTCAGTTTCCTGTAATTGGAGCTGATGAAGTTCGGTTTCGTGGGTCCGTAGAATGTTATTCCGGCGCTCGCGATCGTTCTGAAGGTTCTGCTTCTCTTTTTCGGTGTTTCGCCTCAAAAAGTCATGAGTGGAACGGTAACAGGCAAGGAGGGAAGATACTCACAACTTAGCGGACAGCTCGTCTAGTTCTTGCTGAACATCATCAGCTGTTTTCTTGGACCCCGTAGCAGCCAAGGAATTCTCGACGTTCGATATCTCCTTCCGAAGGTCCTTGCAATCACTGTGAAGCCTCGAAACATTGACTGCATGTTGTCGTAAAGATACAAGTTCCTTCAACTCTCTCTTGAGTACTTGCAGTTTGTCGTTTGCCTGCCACATACATGATGTCAGATATATTAACTGCGAATACGTCAGACGCCATACTTTTTCGGCAACCTCAGTTAATGAGGGTAGCAATTCATCCTGGGTGTGGATTTGCTTTTCGAGAGATGAGATATCTACGTCTTTCAGACGATGAACGGAACTTTCGCAGGACATCAGCCCTCGATAGCCTTCGAGAGTCGATTCCCAATCTTTCAAGTCATTCTCGAATTCACGTCGAGTAGCTGGAGAAGTTTCCTTTATCCTATCGTCAAGCTGTGGACAATGTGCTTAGCACAAGACCTACATGAGCGGAGTGCACCATCGCTCACGTAGCTCTCAAAAGGCTTTAGTTCTTCATCTGTCATGTGTCGGTTGCAGACTTGGCACATGTGCTTGGTTCTGCCAAACGAGAGTAACTTCTGATAAAGTTCTGTACTCTCGGAACTCTTAGAGAGGGATCTGTCGACATGAGATCAGGCATCGTATCCGAATTGTCAGTAGGAAAACTGACTCTCGCAGGAAGTTGATCTCCGCGGTTGCATCGTTAATGGCAGACTCCACCGTTGTAAATTCTCCGAGTCCGTCCTTCAGCTTCTTCTCCAACCCTGTCTCGAGTGAGATGAGATCACGCTGAACGAGGAATTGTTTTACCTTTCAGGTCTTCCCGTTTCGCTTTGAGTTGACTCTTCAACGACGACGAGTTTGCCTCCACTTCATGGAGCTTCCGGTCAGCGAGGCTACATTCCACCTCGACATCGGCATGGGCTTTCTCGGTTTTCCTGCGCACTGTAAGTAGAAATAGGCACATTTCAAGTTGACTACGAACGTGATTGTTGCATTGACGTCACTTTCCATTGTCTCGGCGCCCGCCTCTGCTCCTACCAGTTTGGAAAATTTTGCGCTCGAAATCTGCAAACTGCAAAGGGTAAGGTAAAGATTATACCGATCTCCGCGAACTTACATATTCTTTATCTCCCTCTCCTTGGAAGCTAAGTCTCTTTGGTGTAGCGTCAACTTGGCTCGCGCGTCTGATTGCAAACTGAGCGTCCTGATTTCAAGCGTAAGGTTGTCTCGCTGATCCTCCATCGCGCGAACTCTGGTGTTTATATCTGCTATGCGATCATCGTGTTTTACGGCGACGATGTCTTCCTTTAACTTCTCGATGCGAGCGTTCTTCCCCTCTATATCCGAAACAATATTCTGCAAGTCACTGTCCAGCAACTCCGCTGCCTCTACTTTGCTCTCAGTAGATGCGATATCTGACTGGAGCTTTGCCTACGCTGCCATTAAGAAGCGATTAATCAACGTGGTAAGATACACATACAATTCTGCTGCGGTTGGTTGCTCGCTGCTGCTTGTATCTCTCCGAAGTGGCATGCAGTTGCCGAGACCGTTCGTTGTAAGTGGCATTACTCTGCTGAATTTCGTCCTTGAGGAATTAAGACGTAAGCGGGAGATACGGTTCAGAGTAGTCTACTAAGCGTACCTGTATGCGTTCAACCCCAGTCGTTTGCTGAGTCAGTAAGGCGCTCAGCTTCGTTGTGAAGTCTGCAACTTGGTCGCGTTCCAGAGGAGAGACGTCGAAGCCCCGGATACTGTATTGTGTGGCTATCTCGTGGACCAGGGCCTCACGATCTAGTAGCCGTTCCTCTTGAGCCTGAAATATTCATTTGTGACGTCCTGTGGAATAAAATTGCCTCCTTTACCTTGGCTTCCGCAGCCAGTTGACCGTGTTCCTCATTAAGCTCCACATGTTTCCTTCGAACAGCGGCGAGTTCATCTTCTTTATCCTGCTCGTTCGCCTCCTCGCGCCGCCGAACATTCCTCTTTTCAGCAATATCAGCATTGAAGTTTTTGATGCGCTCCTCCAGTTGCTCGTCCGAGTCTCATGATGATCAGAGAAATCAGCGCTCAAATCGACAACCACAGGAAACGAGCAGCGTACCAGGAATTTCCTGCACATTAGGACGTAATTCAGCAAGTTCTTCCTGATACTTCTGCCTTTCTTTCTCCAGGCTCTCAACTTTGATGTATATCTCCCGGAACTTAGTTGCGCCTTCTTCGAACTTTCGATTGGACCGTGCCAAAGCTTCATACAATTTCTTAGATTCTTGATATTCCACCTCCTTTTTCGCTATGGCGGCATTCATGTCAGAGATTTGGGTCCGAAGTTTGTCTGCATGCCCCTTTTCACGAGCTATAGATTCAAGACGCTCGTTCTCAGTCTTCAGTTCAGCGACGCGTTCCTTTCGGAGAGCCTTGATCGAGTCAAGTGCCTTTGTATACCTGAAATATCTCAGACGTTACAGTGATGAAAAAGGTAGGTGTGTCCCAACCGTGTTGCCTCGAATATATCGTCAAATTTCTTCTTCAAAATTGATGCTTCAGCCAGCGGCCAGTAAGAATCTTCTTGATGGCAGAAAATGACGTTTTCGAGCACGGCTTTTGACACGCCCAAAAGGTGAGGTATCTCAACATCCATCTCGGCGCATTTCGTTGAGATGACTGCACGCTACATACGCATGGGTCAGACAGACAGTGTCTATACATATAAACGACGTACTTTTCCAGACTTGTCCCCATTTTCAATAATGGCGAGGATGCTTTCCAGTGTTTTCACGGTCATACCAGCCGTCTTCTTCATTGTTACAGACAGGTTACGAGTGGCAAGCATGCTCCGACCATTTGCAGCATTAAAGCGCAGTTTCACCTGTGCCTTCACTTCCTTTTCGTTCGCCATCTTGGGATCATGGATAAAGGCTCCGCCTCGCGTCCCGGGGGGCTGATCGCCTGTTGTTGCATATTTCAAACACTCAATTATGGTGGTCTTCCCACTACCATTGTGGCCGACAATGACCGTAACGGGGGAGCGGAAAACTATAATTGAGATGCTTTTGTCGTCGAACGAGCGAATTCCGCGGATGGCAAGCTTGTCCAACGTTGACATGGTACACGACGAGTCGACGACAAGAGAGATGATGTGAAATCCGCTTACGCTTAGATTGTCGCGTCGCATCACGTGTCACACTCCCAGCACGTGATGCCCTCCAAAGACCTATATTCTGGAGCCAGAAATGCACCACCATAGCAGTATAATGAATATCACAGCAGTAATAGTATCTAACTGGCTGTTTATGAACCTATGGATCTGATGTGCACCAGGAATTATCCTTTTATCTCGCATTGATCATCAGAAGTGTGAACTGTATAGTCCAATTCCAGGAAAGTGCGGCATTGGTCATGGCGGATTGGCGAGACCCATCGAGGACGAGGGAATATTACCTCTCGGCACGAAGCATGGACAGTCAACGTCGTTTAGCCATTTGCAGAGTCAAATTGTCGATGTACATCTGCAGAGTGGCGTTTCCAGATAACAGTTTATCGGTGTCCTTTTCGACCGCCTTCACACGTTCCAGCAGCACTGCAGGTTATAGGAGGAGGCCAAATGAATACCGTTCTCAGTGAGAATAATGAGGTGCGGATACCTCTTAGATCATCTTGAAAAGCGACGATATCCCTAGTTCGTATCAGCAATTTAAGGTCAGAGAGGACATGAATCGCACGTACTTGATAATTTGTTCCTTTCTCATGGTATCTTTGACTACGTCTCCGGTTGAGACTACGTCAGATGCACCCCATCCGGCCTGGTCATCAAACATTCTGGATGGTCTCGAGTGTACAGAGCAGAGCAGGCTGGCCAAAAGAGGAAGTTAGCAGTGACGCGTCGCGCCTTTCGCTCCTCCACGGCTCCTCCACCTGTGAAGCAATGCCCCTCACAGAACGGTTCACCATCCTCGCCTTCAAGGCCGGACGTGCACTCCGGCGCGATGGTACTAACATCATCGAACCGAGTGCCACGAAGGGTGCAATTGTGATCGAAAAAGGGGAGGACGAAGAGCTCCATTTTATGTGGAAAAATAGAGAGACAGAGGAGACAGAGGAGGCTCGTCTATCTCAGTTTTGGTGTAATTCCAGCTGATTATACTTCAGGACCTCATATTATTCCCGCCCGATGCTAGCTTCGTGAGTGTTCCGCAAGCAAGCGGCCGTGTGTACGTTCTCAAGTTCTCTTCGTCGGATCAAAGGCACTTCGTAAGTACACTTGTCGGTGTCTTCATGACATATTTTGCTGAGTGATATGCACAGTTCTGGATGCAGGTAACTTTCCCCCTGTGTGTCATTCAACTGTAGTGACCACATATGAGGAATGTAGGACGCATCCAGTGAGCGCGACGAGGAGTTTGCTTTCCACGTCAATAGACTCCTTCAGATCCCCGGCTACATCCCCGTATGGGATGTTGCCGATGGTATCTCACAGACACCGGGTGCATCCACATCTGCTCAGGTAGCAGCTCCTACAGGGTATGGCCACACGAATCCAGCCTGTGCATCAGCCGAGACTGAGCCTTTTCCAGTGCCACTCAGCCCACCCCAGAACAGTTGTCTCAATTGCGCTCTTTAGTTGCACAAATGTCCGGTGCTGCCGCGGCAGAGCCAGGTGAGTTTGGTCCCTTCTGCTCGCATCCCGCGCTGACGTGAATCTCCAGAAACATCCCTTACGGATGTCCTTACTGCTGACAACTTGAATCCACTTTTCGCCTCTCACCCTGAACTTATCCAGACAATCTTCCCACACCTACCACCCGACTTACCCGCAGGCCCCTCGCCAGAGGTGCTTTCTCAAATAATATCTTCGCCGCAGTTCCGAGCCGCAGTAGCAAGCTTTGACCGTGCTTTGCGTACGGGCTTGTTAGGTGGTTTAGTAAGGCAACTTGGGCTGCCCGAGGAGGCTGGAATGGGTGTTGAAGCTTTTTTGAGGGCAATACGCGAGCAGGCTCAAGGCAGTGGATCAGGGGGCGAGAGTATGGATACAGATTAAGGGACTACTCGGGTCGTTGTTCGTTGGTCGGGAACGATGACAAAGAAACTTGATATTATTGCAATAAGAGTAGATCAAAACACAGAGGAACATATGCATGGATCCTTAGCAATATACTTAATGGCTCCGGTTGGAAAGCCACTGAAGCACGATATCCCTGCACAACTTTTCAGATTGAATTTCATCCGAGAGTTAAGACCTACAAATTGTGTTGGCTTTTCATTGAACACTAAACTCGGTAGTAAGTCACGGATAATCGGTCCATTCGAAGCTTTAAATTGACGTACTGAATAACACTGAACTCATGTGTCCTTATTCAGTGAAACCCTTTGCATAGAAGCATAAACACCAACCGAGACTGCCCGTCCAGATATTTTATCAAGTTGTCTGGGACGTCCTTAGATATGTGTGAAGTACAGAGAAGTAAACTTACAATGCCCGTATCAGGACTTGGACGTCTGCGTGCCCGTGAATGTCGTTCTTGTTACCCAGCTAGTGGAAGTGAGCTTATCGGAATATTACACAAGTCGGATACTCTGACCACAAGTAAAGGAACTCCAGACAAAGAGGGCTGACCAAGCAGCGCGTGTAGTTCAAATCTTGCTGTCTCGAACTTATCGCGCTGCCGAGGTGTTTCAATGTCAGTACCTGTCGACATCAGAGTGGCTGGGTCGACGTACGTCAGTCGAATCTACGATGAAGCTTTGAAGGGCTGATATCAGAGGTCGTAGCAAAGAAAAGTGCCATCATCCTACACAATGGCATCAACTCCATGGCAATAGCGTTCCCACATTGAACGGAACTTTGGTTGGCCTGGACATCCACAGAGACTTTGGGCGACAGGACAGAAATTGATGAGCCATAATCGTACCTGCCACATCCCATATTTTGAGAACGACATTCCCTTTCCTTACTTTACGGAAGTTGAATGCTACAGTTGGTACGACGTCTTCACTCCACTTGGAGAAAGTGAAGGAGGTGACCGGGACAGCCTGGTATTCAGGGAGCACAGAAGCGTACCTGCCCCGATCCGATAACGTTCACGAAGGATGTCTTTCCAGACGCCTGAAAGCAATGGTGGGCGGGGAACTAAGTCAGGGTAGGGTGCTCACCTGTAAGCCGACAACAGCTATTTCCGCCGATTTGGTGAAAAACAGACTGCGATTTAGGAGTCGGACTAAGTGATATCTGCCTCATGACCGTGACTTGCACTCACCCTGTTATCCACTGGAAAAGAGATGCGAGGAATGGGGCCATTTGAGAGTTGTTTGACTGACTGAGGGTGCTGGCTCTGGCTCTCTCGGAATGAAGAATGATTAGGATGGTTGGGGACGGGAGGGATCTCCGGGCCGGGGAGTGTCACTGCGCCTGACAAACTCTGGCAGGGCCAGCATGTTCTTCCCTCGATGCACTCGCCACCGGCTCCGCTTAATGCTGCCCCATGGGCTCCGTACAACTCATCAGCATCTGCGCGAGTCTGCGGGCACTTTTAAAATAGACCCCATCACTGCACATGCAATCATTGACTCGAAGCCGTCGCGCTCGCAGTCTAAGAGCGACAGCAGAAAAACCAAGACGCGTAGGGCAGAAAAGCAAAACAAAGAAAGATCGGACAGATTTTCCGACACGGATATGTTGTCGTCCCGTCTGCGGCTCCATAACAGTGTTCAGTGCCCACGTAAAGTTGGAGGAGCCGTGGGTATGGGCTCTCGCTTTGCCAGGGTTCTGAATGGAAGGCCATCTTCGCCAAATGTCCCCATGAAGCGTGAAGCTCATCCTGGTGCAAATGAGAATGCAGGTGGGTCACCGTGCCCTTTCCACCCTGTCTTTTTTTTTTTTCATCCACTTCCCAGCACCGCCAGGTTCCGTGGACGGTGTCATTCAGCCACGTGTCGGCAGTAAACCATTCCTTGAAGGTGAGGTACTCTTCGTCGCCACAGTCAATATTCCTCACCTATTTAGACGTTTTGCCGCCATCTCCACAAAGCCCCATTGCTACTCTAGCGCATGGTTTAGAGCATGTACTTTTCCAGTAAGAATATTAAACGACTGAGCTCATATTTAAATACTCACTAGATGCCTCTCAGTCCCGGAGTTCATCGGCTGCAAGATCCTCGATCCAAAGTGTACGGTTTCACAACTTGGCTGGAACAAATTATCCCAGTGAGAAATTTTGCGTTCGAACGTCTCCAGTCTTTCGTGCCTAGCTCGCGTGACAAGGTTCGCAACCGCTCTTTCACAAAAGATGTCGTTAAAACCACCCATTTAGGATCTGTATGCCGTAGCAAAACGCGAAGGTCGAAAGTATGCAGGATCGACTTCGTCTTTGTCTGGTCTACTTGGCCAGTTATACTTCCTTATATCTGGCGACAAGCTCATAAATACGGCAAATCTTAGCAAGTGTTTCAGAGATAAGGTAGGAATATCTAATGACCCACTACGCTTGTCTCAATGATTTGCCCTAGCTTCAAACATTTACACCAGGCCAAAGGGGACCGGTTTCTGTTATATTGCACTATCGTGATGGCGTGTATTTGATTGACAATGCTGAGGGAGCTGTCCCAGGGTCATCAAGAAAAAACATTCTGACCTGGATGGTACGAAAGCATGTATTTATTGCACCTCCAGTCTTGATGGCCCTTTATGCAGGGAACTCTACTAGAAAAATTCCTTACACGGTCCCCGCGTGATTTTTTACAACTTACGCGTTCTGTCGATAGTTCTGCAGTCGTGGACAAGGAGCCTAGACGCGAGGCATATCGATACGCGAAGGTAGTCTTTCTTTTCTTTCTTCGATACCTCCGAGTAATATTCTTCTACAGTCAGACAAGTTCGCTTTACGCTCGCAACTTGACTGTTTCGATAGTCGTCTCCCTGGAACTGGAGTTTTTGATCTCAAAACGCGCGCGGTCATAGCCATACGGCATGACCTACTTAACTTCGAAGAGAGCTCCGGTTATCAGATCCGCTTCGACCAGGGTCTTATCGAGAGCTTTGAGAGAGAGTATTATGACCTTATCCGATCTGCGTTCCTTAAGTACAGGTAAGTTCCTCGGCGTAACGGGAGAACCACGTCACCTCATCACATGCACAGCTTTCAAGTACGCATTGGTAACATGGATGGCGTTCTTGTGGCGTACCATAATACAGAAAGGATCTTCGGTTTTCAATACATCCCATTATCCGAGATGGATACTCGACTTTTCGGAGAAGAAGCCTCTGGTAATGCCGTGTTTGAGAAGTGCATGTTGCTTCTTGAAGCAGTATTGGAGGAAGCTACACGGGAGCTCCCACACCAGGTATGCTCACGAAATGAGCGTTCCAGCCATAATTAATGGCATCGCGTACTAGTCCATTCGTCTCACTGCGGAAAAACTAAGACGTGAAGACAAATTGAGAGTGTTCCTCGAACCTGCTGACTGGGACGAACTCCATGGATCGCGGCCAATCATACAGCTAGATGTGTCAGTCAAGCATTACATTGGCGAGAGTTCCACAGATGGCCGGAGTGCTGTGGAGAGATCGAGTCTACCTTGTATGTCATCCTCTTCAACCTTCTTTGGGACCTTCTCCTCTCACTAGTTATGTGTCGTAGGGACTGTACTCTGGTCCGTTTCGAAGTCGACCCTTGATTCCGATATCATACGCAAGAACATCGCTGGTGCACGCAAACGCTCTACTTACAGGCTATTTCGTCCGAGAGGGGTGGTTTCACAAAAGATGGAGAAATTCTGGCATGAACTGCAGTTTAACCCAGTTGCACCCGTGGAGGTACCTTTCAAAGCCGAACTATTTTCCTCACCACCCAGGGGTGTAAGACGTTTACGTCGACTTGCACGAAATGGGCGCTTGCGCCTCGAGCGCTCTATACGCAAGCAAATGGGTAAACCCAAGATCGTACAGGGCATTCCCGACGATGCCCAAAAGGTTGCCCCGCTGCTGGCTTTGGCTCATGGGCCAGGCCGGATGCAGACTGTCGGTGGAAGCAATCCCACCAAACCTAGACGTCACGGACGTAAACGAAAACCTGTCAGGTCGTCAAGTATGCGGTCCAAGAACCAAGTAGTAAAAAGCAACTGGGAAAGCTGTGGCTTCTCGTATGATGGATCCCAGACGGTAACACCCATCACTGACACAAGCAATCGACGAAATCGGACCAAAGAACGGTCCACCCAGGTCCACACAGTCCCCCAGGCAAATCCCTCTGCCCTGGAGACTACGGCGACTTCATCTCAGAGACAAAAGTAGTCCATTCGGACGAAATGCTGTCGGAGGACCAATTGGGCATACTCCCGGGTGCCATTTCCCCCTCCCTATCTCCTTTCTGGGGCCGCTGGGCATAGCAAATTGCGCAAAATGATCAAGCGCACTCGAAGAAGTATAATGCATTTACGAAATGACCAAAAAAAATCGATGGACCCAAGTTTGGGTCACCAAGGGGAATGTTTTACGTTCTGCGAACGAATGGGGAACGGCCTCGGCGCTGCACATTAGACCAATTCGAGATATTATGTCCCAAGCCCTC
>Ga0137393_10001657_pt1 | contig 14192 bp, 7 predicted proteins | sample 15con2h34BmetaG_FD_101396 | JGI IMG/M metagenome (GOLD analysis project Ga0137393, IMG submission 101396) | Vadose zone soil microbial communities from Angelo Coast Range Reserve, California, USA - 15con2h3.4B metaG | ecosystem: Environmental > Terrestrial > Soil > Vadose zone > Saprolite...
GGACGCAAAGCCATTGAGGGGAGAGACAGTAATGGCGTTTGTGAAAGTGGCAGTTTGGCCAGCGTTGACGATCACGACGGCAACGCCTGAAGAAGTTACAGAGAAGTCGGGAGGAGGGGGAAGGACCGTTTCGGTGAAGGTTCCCGTCGAGATCGAGTAATTTACGTCGCCACTGTAAATTGCTTGCACCTGCACCGATCCGACCGAAGTGAAGAAAATAGCCATTTGCGCCTGATTGTTCGAGACAGTCTGAGCTCCAATGTGGACGCCGCCGGCAATGAATTGCACGGTCCCTGTCAACGGAGCAGCCCCTACTTGTGCTGGAGTGATCTGAGCGGTAATCGTTGACGATGCACCGTCCACAACGGTGGGGATCGAAGAGGTCACTGTAGTAGTGGTGCTGACAGGATTCACCGTTTCTATGAATGTTCCCGTTGAACTCGCATAGTTCGTGTCGCCGCTGTAGCTCGCGCTGATCGGGATGTTGCCGCCGGTCAGCGAGGGGATCGTAATTTGCACCTGGCTGTTGTTCACGGGAGAAGTCCCCGTCGGGTTTCCATTGATGAAGAACGTGACCGTCCCCGAAGGAGGAGAACTAGCGGTCTGGCTGGGGACGATACTGGCAGTCACCGTGAGGGGCTGACCGTCGAGAATTGTAGGAGCCGAAGGTGTAAGGGTCGTTTGGGTGGGGTATACGAGATCCACTGAACCCGGGCTTGAGGTAGATGGGGCGTAATTTGAATCCCCGGAATATTTCACAGTGAGTGTATGAATCCCTGCCGTCCCCGAAAACGTGGTTGTAATTTCGCCGTCCAGTGTTTCCCACACATAAGGTGAATTAGGATAAGGGTAGATCACTCCTGTCAGGGTGTACTCGGATACGGGGAGTTGGGCCCCATCGACGAAAATGGCGAATGTTCCGCTCATCGGCACTGCGAATAAGCCATAATCATTGCTGCGTGCGCTTACAGAGAACCCCGCTTGGACGCCGATAGCCATCGGGTGGAGGGTTTGTGTCCCCGTTATCGTGGGCGCGGGAATCACCGTAACAGCATCCGTTCCGGTGCTGGCCAAATAGCTGTTGTCGCCACCATAGCTTGCTGCGAAGCTGTGCGGACCGGCGGTCAGCTGAACGGACTGGTTTTCTGTGTATCCTTCGCTGTTCAAGGGGGCCTGCCCAGTTCCTAAGGCAGTGCCGTCGAGCGCAAAAGACACGCTTCCCCTGGGACAAGCGTAAGCCAACGACCCGCCGGTGGTGCTGAAACACGTAGCGCCGGAAGCATCGGTCACGTCGGCTCGCAACACATAGATCGACCCGTAGGGGATTGAGGTTGCGTTGGGGTTGTTGACTTGGCCGGTGGACAGATCAAGAGTTGCAACGCGAACATTAGTCGCGCTGTGTTCGGGGTTTACCGTAACGGTCGTCGGACTGGAATCGCTTGCCGCATAATTCGCATCGCCCGCGTAGTGTGCCTGCACATTGTATGACGCGCCCCCAGGCAGCATATTTGTTGTGCCAGACGCAGTTCCATTGCTCACAGTTAGAATTTCGAAACCGAGGCCGCTGTTCCCTTGCGTAGCGATGAGAGATGCCAGGCCGGTTGGCTGCGGAGACGTGGGAGAAACGGAAATAGCGACACTTACAGACGTTCCATGGGTGATGTTGATCGCGTTTCCGCCATTTAGCGTTAACGTCGTTGTTGAGGCGGCGCGTCCCACGGGATTCCAGTTGCTGATCAAGTTATTCGCATTTACGGAGCCCAGTCCAGTGGCTAAGTCGTAGCCTGCTCCGGCCTGATATCCGGACAAAATGCCGATTTGATCGCTAGCGTTTGCCGTCGTGCAGTTCGGGCTTCCGGTAACGCACGGCATCGCGACCGTTCCCGAAGTGATGTCATTGAAAACGCAGGTGGAAGCCGGGCCCGTGCTGGAATTGCAACTCGTCAAGGATTGCTTCGAGGCCAGACTGTAGAAAACCTGGTTTGCGTTACCTTGGCGAGAACCGGTTTTCTGATTCACAAGAGCGAGCATGCCGGCAAAGGCAGGCGAAGACACGGAGGTCCCACCGACACCTTGGAATCCACCAGTAATACACGGATCCGGAGCGGCGATAGGAGTCTCGCACATCATATAAAAGCTATCCACGAAACCGTTGCTGGCGAAGAGCGACACATCCGGAAGGTCGCGTTTTCCATCATTGGGAACGCCGGGAGCTACTTGCCATGCGGGCTTGGAATAACCTCCGCTGCAACTCGATACGGTTGTGCCTGTAGGCGCCGTGCAATTGCTCTTGCCGCCGCTCCCTCCGATGGCGATGGTAAAGAAGGTCTCTGCGTTGGGATTATTGCAGTTGGTTTCAGGGTTGGTGCTCAGCGGAAAGGCCGGGTTTTCCAAGAGAGCGTTGGTGCAGGAGTCGTTCCAGGTGGTTTCGGGGATATAGCTCTTAACAGATTGCAGTGTTACGGGATTGCTTGTCGCGTTCCAGTAAGTCGCCGCGTTGAAGTAATCGTTGAAGTCAGTGCCACCCACAGCGATGTTATAGGGAGTCGAGGCAAGTCCGTTGACCTGTAAACCAAATTGTGCTGGTTGAGGCGCTAGTAGTCCTTGGTTCAACTCGAAATCGCAGCCAGCAGAACCGTTATCGCCTGAGGAAACAAAAACGGTGATGCCCTGTGCAGCCGCCTGTTGCCACAAGTTGTTGTAAAACAGATTGCCTGCTGTGCCTAGATTGAGTTCGCACTGCCCGTAACTCACGCTCATAACGGGAGCGAGGTTGTGGTCGACGATATAGAGAGCCGACAGGTCCACGCCATCGGTGGTTTCGGTTGATTCGGAAACGACTAGCTTGATTGTCGCGCCCTTCGCTACAGCTCCCGACCATTCCACATCGAGGTCTGCCTCCGTCTCGTCGCCGCGCACCAAGCCGGGGTCAGGACCATCAAGAACGATTTGCGGTGGATTTGCCGGAAGGCCGAAGAGGTTTCGAAAATCGGCGACGTCCTGCACATTAATGTTTGTGCGCCCCACAATCGCAATCGTTTGTCCAGTGCCGTCGATTGGAGAGGTCGCGTTCCACAGCGGCAGAACGTTATAGACTGTCGCAAAGTCGTAAGGTCCCAGCGCATGGCATGAGGTGGACTGCCCTGGAAATGCGCCGAACACGCTAGTCAAAAAGTCCTCACAGCTGAAGGTGTTCTCTGGGCCAGCTGCGTCAGCCGCGTGCGACGACTTCGACATCCTGGACATGCTTACCAGATGATAGAGCGGCTTCTTACGGAAGTTGTGCAGACTGACAATTCCAGCGATCAGAGGCTGGAGGGCCGCGGGAATCTGAGGGTCAGTCGCGTTTGCGATGTGCTCTTCGCCTTTGACGAAATAACGACGGATTTCTGTGTGAAATGCACTCCGCACGCTCGCAACATTGCCCGAGAACTCGATCACCGTTCGCCCACTTCCAACCTTGACATCGGTAAATCCGTATGACTCCAGCCAGTGGGTCACAGTCTGAATGTCTGAGTCTGCTGGGCCGAACTGCTTCCCAAATTCTTCCGCCGTTAGCCAAGCGTGGTAGTTCGGTGAGGATTTATCCTGTTGTTCGTCGAGAAGCTTTTGCAGTGCTGTCTCTTGCTCGGGACTACGCTGCAGGAGAACGAGTATTCGCCTAAGTGGCCGAGCGTCGGCGATAGGGCCTTGGTCGAACTCCGGGCGAGCAACGGGATGAACATTCCCCGTCAATGACACAAGTTTCTGCTCGTCGACCGCATCGATAATACGAGGTTGGATGTTTATCGTTTGAGCAGCCGTCTGCCACGGGTAGAGGACCAGGAGAAAAACAATGGGCAGTTCTCCAAACACCGAGGGAAGGCTCGCCATAATCAGCCCGTCCCTTGGTAGTTCATCGTCATGCCTTCAGCTACAGGGCACCAGGTTATTTGCTCTGCGCAACGAAGTAACCATCGCGGTCGACCCTATACCCATTTTGGATCAGTTTCTCGTACGCCAGCGCATGCGCCAAAGAGGTTGAACCAATCACGAATAACTTAGCATTATTCTTATGCTGAGCCACTATCTCTATCCCCGGCCGTTCTTGAACCAGCAGAATGGCTCTTTGCCCAATGGTTTCCCCGTGGGGGTCAAATAGAGAGACCTGCTCAACCACTTTGGAGGCTCCCCTAATCCTCTTTTCCATTTCTTCTTTGGCTTGCTCCGGGGAACCCTGGTCTTCTGTCAGGACAATCACGTTGACACAATCAGATGAGCGCAGAGTAGTGAAGCCACCGAGGCGTCCACTGGACAGGAGCGAAGTTCCATGGCCTTGGACTCTGAATCGCCCTTCAACGTAGTTTTTATCCCCCAGAACAATTGTGTGGTAGGAGCGTCGGAGGGAGCCCGCGCACTTCATGAGAGACACAGATACCGCCCCTGCAGTGATTGCGATTAGGAGAATCAATCCAAGGAATACAACGGTCGTCTTTTTTTTAATTCGGCCCGGCATCTGCTCTCCCAAATTCAGGCCTCACTGTGGGGAGGGTTTATAGGCATCCTTGACACAATTAACAAACCAGGCCCCGGTATCCACATCAGAATCCATAGGTAGGCCTTTGAACGGTACAGCGACGTCCGTAATATCGGCCAGAGAATGACCGAGTTCGTGAGTCTGCAGTTCTAGATAGCTCTCATTCGTGTCGTACGACGCGAAGTCGTACGCCGTATAATTCTCATATGGACTAACCTTCTCTCCATACCACGGCCCGCCGGGAAGCCATCTCCGCTCTTTTCTGGGAGTCCAACCGTGTACGTTTGTGCGATTGTTTATCTCGCTGAGATCAGACACCGAGAACCGGTTGACGTTGTTCACGACGGTTATCGTAGCATCGTTACCTCCATTGCTAAGCGTGTCTGCGCCCCATCCGACGAACTTACCGTTGTGACCAGCAGATGATGCATCAAACGACTTCATATCGACACCAAAATCTTTTTGCGTGCATTCTCCGACAGCCTGCACCCAGGCTCCGAGATTGATGGCTGAGGAGCCTGGATCAAAAAACGGGGCCGTGGCAAATTTGGATGGGGCAATCGGATGGTAGATGCTGTTCAACGTGGCCTGGGTGTTACCGAGCGGATCGGGGAATGTTGGCCCCGTTCCTATGCCGGGACCGAGCGGGCCGCCTGGAATAGGGAAAGCCGCAAAAGGAATGCCTGTCAAATAGGAGAGTAACGTCAGGAACGCTTTGATCAACCATGAAAGCAACCCTTGACCACTTGGGTCCACAAAGTTTACTGGGTTGTTGCGGACGTAGGCGTACCGATTCCAAGACTGGGGATCGGCTGGCTGACCCAACAAGGGATCTACGCAGGAGAAGCGGCCAAAGCGGTTAATGTAAAACCGAGCCATCGCGTAATCGTTGCCTGACTCCGAGTCTCGCTCGTAGCTCGTGAAAAAGAATTTTGTTGTAGTGTTCGTGGCATACCACTGCTCCCCGTAGGGATAGTGCGCCTGCTCGCCAATCTTTTGGCGATATGTTGGACTGCTCGATGTTCCGTCAGTGCTCAAGCGCACGGAGAGATGGTCGCTATGATGGTAGGTCAGAGTCCCGCCCTGCAATGTGGCTAGCAGCTGACCGCCTAGGTAGATGTATTCGCGGGAGGGAGAACTGACGGCCGCGCCGTTATCGTATTCGGCAATATCCTTGCCTTCCGAAAATATGTATACGGTCGTAGTGCTGCCCTGCAAAGCCTTCTTCACGCGTATGCCGTATGAGTCGCAGGTGTACATGGTGGTGCCAAACCCCGAGTTGCCGCTACTCGTCAAACAGTTCTCGGCATCGTAGGTCAACGTGTTCTGACCATCGTTGAGCATGTTTCCGCTTGCGTCGAACGAATACCCATCCGGACGGTTTGTGTACGCTCCGCCAGGAGGATTGGTAGGGGGTGCAGGCGTGGTTGCGAACGAAAGAGAATTAGTGGGGCATGTCACGGTTTGACAGCCTGACAGAATGCTCTGCGAAAGCCGATTACCATAGCGGTCAAAGCTCTCCGATAGTCCCCATGCACCATAAGCGCTTGATCCAGCAGTGACCGCCGAGATCAGACGATTTAACGGATCATATCCGTAAACAACTGACCGGCCGTTATCCGGGCCTGCGTTATCCGTTGTGTCCTGGATACACTGGATAACCCCGTCGTTGCCAGTGGTCGTATTAGTGCCGCAATTCGCTTGGCCGTTTTGGTACCCATAGCTCAAACTGAAAATCGCGGGGAACGGAGAGACGCCGCTTATATAGCTCACGCTCGTAAGCTGCTGGCGAGCGGCCGAGTAACTGAAATAACCGATAATACCATTTCCATAGTTGATTTGAGTGATCTGTCCCGCGCTATTAAAAGTTGGTAGAGCTAACACATAAGTTGGCGAAGAAGAAAGACCGGATGTAAGGGTGTTTAGCCGGCCAATGCTGTCAGGAGTTTGGGTGACCACACGTCCGGACGGATAGGTAATCTGCGTCAGTTCTCCTCCAGCGTTGTATTGATACTGAATTGGGTATGGCGTTGTGCCAATGACCTTCTGCTTCTGTGTGACTCGACCTCCTTGGTCATAGCTGTACGTTTCCGAACCAGAAGGATCGGTCATGCTGGTCAAGCGCGCCAACGCGAATGCCGCTGCACCACCCTGATCGTATTGGTAGGTCACAGAGCCCTGACCATTAGAGTAACTCTTGCCAGTCAACTGACTTCGCGAATTATACGTATAAGTCGTCGTGATGCCGCGCGCGTCTGTCCTTCTACAAACCGCTTTCGGCGATCCGGCACACAACGACACGTTGTCCGACATCGTAAAATAAAAGTTGTCCGTGCCAGCTTCGGGCGTAGTCATGGAAGTACGTCGTCCAAGGCCATCGTAAGTGAACGTGCGAGTCTGCACTCCCTGCACCACTTGCGTAAGCTTACCTGCTACATCGTAGGCGTAAAGTGTCACGTAAGGCGAGACGCTGACCCCGCTACTGCCCCCGCTAAGCGCAGAGCCAGATGCGGTGGCGGAGAAAACGGCGGTTGGAAAATCTGTCGTATCATAATTGTAAATAAGCGTAGTGAGGTAATAATCGGTCTGCGGGCCACCTACCTTGGCGGTTAAGGTGATTAGGCCTCCGCTGGCCGTCGCTATTACAGGAGAACCGGATGCGTTGAGATCGGCCGCTAAACTAGCTGCGAGAATCGCCGCGGTCGAATTTAAACCTTGGTAAAAATTCTCGGTCACCTGAAATCCGCCGACATTTATAGAAACATAACCGTTATCGTACACTGTTCGATAACAGTATGTATACTGGCCGCATTGGTACTGTATCTGAGTTCCCGTATTAGAACCATTAATTGTCACGGTGCCGGTTCCCGGCGTGGCAGAGTTCGAACTTGGTTCGTCTGCCTCGATAACTTGGCCGAATCCGTCCAGCCACTCCAGCCTTTGCTTGTTGGCCTCGTCAACCGACAGTACGGGAAACCCATAACCATAATTAGACGTGGAACCTTGCTGGCTTACGTTTCCTGCCGCAGCGCCATAGTAGGTTTGGGAAGACTGATTGTCCGGATGCGTGATTGCAATCTTCCGGTCGGCTCCATCGTGCATGAAAGTTTCAAATACATAACTTGGATCCGATGTGTTTACGTAGGCGTGGCTTACGCTTTGGACCCGGCCCGTTAGGTCATACGTTGTGTCAACATTGATCGCACCGCCTGGAGCATTCACCAGCTTTTGATTGACCTTGCGACCCCAACTGTCCAGATTGATTTGGCTATGCAAGCAACTCACACAACTGGTCGAAGCGGAAGCGTCAGCAACAGCGACATAACTGTCCGCTTGAGCTGCACCCGTATAGGTGGCCAATTTCCAGCCAAAGGGATAGACCGTCTCGGTCGGACGGTCCAGAAGATCAGAGAAGAAATGAGAAGTCGTGGCGTTGTTCGGATCCGTCGAGAACGCCAGCTTTCCGCTGCCAAAGTAGTAGCCGAACGTAGATGTCAGTCCTCCCACAGCGACGGTCTTCGGATAGGCATTCGTCGGGGAAGGCGGAGTATATGGCGTCATGGAACCCGGTCCATTCTCACTGAAGAAATTGTCTGCATAGGTGTAGCAGGTTGGGTTTCCTGCCGGGTCTACGTTCTGAATTACCTGCCCCGTCGTGTCATACAAAAGGGACGTGCTAAGGAACGTGGTGCCGCTGACCCACCGTTGAATCTGCGTCGGATTTCCCCTGGCCAAATCCCCAGCGCCAAAACCAGCGTCATCATGATTTGCGATCCCTGTCACGGAGACTAGGCCGTTTCCACCCCCGCACAAGTTCGTTCCGTAAGAATCGTAAGTGAACTTGGTTTGGCTGACTTTGCTTCCTCCGCCGGGGCAATCAGCATCGGACCCAGAATTGTTACAAAGCGTGGTGCTCGCCGGCTTGTTGATGATATTCGTTCCAGGGCCAGCGTAGGTGATGTAGGTTGCCCTGTCGGGAACCGACGGAAAGCTTGGGTTCGTGCCGGGTTGGAACTTCCACTCCTGGATTGCTGTGACGTTTCCCTTTTGCGGCGTGTCGTATGTTAATGCAATCTTCCTTGATAGGCTTGTTCCCCCTGGGGCAGGCACCGTCGTCACACGCGAAAGAAGCCTGATGTAGGAGGCTCCAATGCAATTCGCCAATGCACATGAATTCGAGAAGTCGAAAGTGTTCGTTATGGTCTCAAGCGAATTCCCGGAGTTATCGGAGCCCTGGACTTGAACGGGCCAAGAACCGTTGTTGAGCGTAAATGTATAGGTTGTGGAACCTCCGGTAGGCTTCGAGACGGTTACCTTTTCTTGGCAGCCCACCTGCGACGAAGAACATGTTGAGACGACCTGCGGCGTGTAAGACCAGGTTCCGCCTGCCGACGTACGAGAATTCAACCATCGACTCTTGTTTCCATAGGAGTCCGTGAATGTTGTGTATCCATATGTGATTTGCCCTCCAGTTGGCAGGGTCACGCTGATCAGAGTACCGTAGTACGCCGACTGACCAGCGGGAGAGCCGCAGGCGGTGTTTCCGGTGCTGGAATCACAGTCATATTTAAACTGGTATTGCGTGTTGTCGGGCAGAGCGATCGTGGAATAAACGATCACACTGCAATTTGTTGTGCACTCGGTCACTCCGGATTGTCCGAACTGCGTCTTCAAGGGGATTTGGGTTGTCAACCACTGGAAGTTTCCGACACCTTGGGACTTCGGAACTGACCAGGAGCCCAGGAGCGCTTGCCGGCCCAGTGTGTCAACGAAGATACCAAAGGGATTAGAGCTAGTTGCTCCACTGTGGGAAAGATAGTTCCCGTTTGCGTCCTTGATATCGATGCTGTTGCCATTCGCGTCGGTCACAGCAGGCGATTGTACGACCATCGTTCCGTCTGGGGCGTAGACCGTCGCATTCGTGTAGTTCGTGACGTACATGTGATAGCCGGACGAATCTGCTGCGAGGGCGTCCCCCGAAGGAGTTCCACTGCCGCAATTACTTATGGTGGTAATCGGGAAAAAGTGTCCAATTCCGAGCGGGTCGATCCAATTAAAATTGCGATAAAATAAACAGTTGACGATCTGAGTCTGCGTTAAGTAGATACCCAAAGAATTGGATGCTACTATACGCCAACCCGTATAGTACGGAAACCCACTCGGTTGCCAAACGTTCGACGGACTGATACTCCAAATATTGCTGTCATACGCCAAGTAGTATCTCGCTGCCTGGCTACTCGCCCGCTGAGGGAATGAACCGAGATCAATCTCTAAGTGCAGAGCGCCCGTGGAAGACTCGACGAATCCGAGCTCAAGAGGCTCGGGCGCCACATACGGTCGTTGTCCAGTCTGGGCACTCGTCACACTAGCACCAGCCGTCAGGAACAAGATTGCCATGACCGTCGGGAAACACTTTTGGCCTAGAGCGCGCACTATCCACTGCTTCACAAAGCCACCCGAAAAACCTCCTACGTCATCAATCTTGTCCATTGCGCCCTCCGGGGTCTTAAAAGGGTTATGTTCTGTAATGGGCCGTCTTTTTTACTGGGAAAAATCCGAATCTTGTAATCCCGAATTGAATGTAACTTGATTCAATTGGATCGAATACGTGCGCTGGCCGGTTGCTACTTCCACAATTGCAAAGGGAACAAGAACGCCGTTGACGTTGCGGTAGTCCGAAAACCGCATTTCGCGTGGATAGTCGATGGTCGATGCGTCTGCCGGATGCACCATATCAAGTGTGCTCACGACCTGAAACGTAGTGGAGTCGATGAAGAAGTCCCTGATCGTCAATTTGCTGAGAATTCCGCTCGGGTCCGCGGTAGACGCGAATGCCTTCTGCATTCGAACATGATGGACTTGACTGCTTTCTTTCGTTTCCAACCCAACGTAAGTGATATTTGTTGAAGTATCTTGGGCAACGGCAGCGATGAAACTGAGCGGAAAGGTCAGGTTCCCGAAATTAACAGTGTTGTGGTGCGGAATTTGCTTGACAGTTCCATCCGTCTCTTTTTCAAAGCCTGTCCCATTGTCTACAGCCCATGACCGCACTCCGTTGGAGAGGGTGGCATCTAGGCGGAACTGACCTATTCCGCGGCCTTTCACCGTGACAGTTCCTTGGACCTCTTCACCCGCCCAGTAATAGGTGATGTTTCCAGAACCAGTTATATCTTGAATCGTCTCGAGAGCGGCCTGGCCTCCAGCCGCCTTCAGGACTTGGGTCAACACCGTCAACGCTTGCTGATCGCGCTGGACGGTTGTGGCGGTTTGTTGGGCGAGAGCGAGTTGGCCGAAGAGAGCGAAAAAGAGGAGAAAGGCGGGGCGTGCGCGGGACATGAGCACCTCCATTAGTGTGAGACACGTCCATCTACAATAAATTGTCTAATGATAACAACCGGGGGATTACCTGAAGTTTGGCCCAGGGAAAGACCCTATGCGTGCTGGATGGGAAAGCAGGTTCCTGGCAGCGACTGCTCAGCTTGAAGCGGAAAGCTGCGGTAGGCTTGGGAGGCACGTTTGAACCTTCCCCGGCCTTTCGCTTATCTGAAAACGACAACGAGCTTTCCATTCTCAACCCGCAAATCACGCAGATTCCTTGGCAACCGCATCAACTGCTGCGTCTCGGGTGTGGCAACCATCTGTTCCACGGCTCTTTTGAGGGATGCTTTCGGTATAGAGAGTGAGCCGATTTTTCCGCTTACCGGTTCGAAATCCAAATAGCCGTTTACGGTGCGCACCTTCCCTTCCAATTCGAAGGTGAGGTCTTTGCCTCGATAATTCGCCAACACGTACAAATGCAAACGATCCGCGCCCAGATTCACTTTCATGTCCCGTACGACACCGGCGCTATCCGCCGGTACTTTGTCAATGGCAGCCTTAAGGTATTCTTTGAGAACTGAATTAAGTTCAGTTTCGTCCGCTCGGACAATTCCTGGGGCGCCACCTGCGGCTGCTGTCTGGGCCATCTGAAGTTCTTGTTGCAGTCGTTGCGCGGCAACCGGGTCAGTGTGAACGACGGGCGGAGGTGTCGTATGCAGGATTAGCAGGAGGCCGATTACTCCAAGCAAAAGCACCGTCCCAAGAATCCCAGCGATGGTGTAGCCTGCCAGTCTCCATTTACTTTTCTGTTGGATCGCCGCTCGCTCGTGCCGCAATCTTTGACTCATTTTTCTATCCCCCGCGTGCGCTGCGTAAGCACGAATCTCAGATGCCAACGAATACAACAGAACCTCTAGGTGCGACAAGACAAAAAGAGCCGATTACTCATCTAGATAGAATTCGAACGTCCCAAGAGAAGGCAGCATGGCATACAATCAAGCGTAGGTCGGCTCCGGAAAAGAAGTGGCAGACAGTGCAGGAAGGCAAGGCGACTGGAAAAGTATCAAAGATGTGCCGGACGCTGCAACATTGCGCCGCTCTTCGACTCTACTCTATTGGGGGCATTAAGGGGGCAGTAAGAATTCCTCTCCTTTCCTTTCAATACCTTAGAAGGCCGGGCTGCACCGCAAAACTCCTTTGTTTTGTTGCAATCGGTGGATTCGAATCCCATCGACCCAGCAAATTGGAATTCCTTTCCAATCCCAACACAGCCCGCTTTTTGGGGGCTTAGTCTGAAGAAGTGTAAGCGCTAGTGTTAGATTTAAAAGATGGGAGCAGTTGTCGCTGGTGGCAAAATCATCTTCCTGACTAAATGCAAACTTCGTCTCTTTATTGCGATTTACTTTCTTGGGTCGGCGCAGTCGCTTGCGTGGGCGTCACGGCAGATGGTCCACGACCAGACTTATCAATCGAATTGCTGGCGGACTTCTTCCGAACAACAGCTGGACTGAAGGCGAGGTAGAGTGCGAAAAGGAAAGAAGCTGCGCCGAGCCAAGCGTTTGCTCCGTATATTTTCCACTTGGCGCTCCGGTCCAGAAGCAAGTCGCAGTGCTCCGGGCCAGGCGTACATTTTTTTCTGCCATGAAGTTTTCTTATCTTTTGCTCCTGCCCGCGAGCTTGCCTAATCCCTATTAGATAAAAAAGGAAGCTCAATAGGAGAAAAAAACCTATCAGCCGCTTTTGTGCTGCAGTCTGCAATTCGACTACAACGAACAAGGTTAAGTAGAAGCTCACAAAAGCCAATTGCACACGCCCGAGACAATCATTCAGTAGTTTCAATTCGTTGTGCGTGCGAGAGTCTCTGTAAATGAAGTTCGGGGCGACGACACCGAGAACAGACGAAACTAGTAAGATCGCCAAAACGCTTGCTAGATCCCAATTGTCATCTTGGTTAGAAAGCTGCAAGAAGGAAGGCAGGAAAGAAAAAGAGAGGATTTCTCCTCTCTCAAAGTTACATGAAAACACAGTCATCTCTTACTTCGGCCTCAATGAGGCCGCCTCACCCAGGTAGCTATGCTGGCGACACCTAGAGCTATCTGCAAAGCAAACACCGCAACGTGTCCTGACAATGAGAGATGCGTACCGATCGTAAAGAACATAACTGCAACGAAGGCCATGAATGGGAGCATGCGAACCACGATTTCGACCGTACTTACATCGGGCTTGGATGTTATTTCGGACATAGGTTCACGCGTGGTTTCAGACTGCTGAATCGGAGCACGAGCAGGACCTGCAGCCGACATGGATCACCTCCCGGAAAGTGTTGGGCCAAGCCTAACACTTTCTCAGTTCGAGGGACAAGCCAGACCTGGTCGAGGCATTCCGGTAGCATTCTGCGTCACGCTTTCTTTCTCTATAAGTTATTGGTAACTATAGAATATACTAGCTCAAACCTTGCTGCTGTCAAGATCGTACGATCCTCGACCTTTAGCACGTTCTGGATCGTTTGCCGCCCGCGGCAAAGACGCGCACCTTTTCAAGCTGAGCTCAGAGAGTATGATGAAGACAATCGAGGCTGATTTACGCGGCGTGCCTTACATCAGTGGATTCTGTCGTAATCTTTTTAATCCCCTCAACCATGACAAGCGCTTCTGGATTCTGCTCACGTACAAAGGTTCGGACATCCTCTACGAAAGCCACAGCTTTTTTCCTTCTTTTTAATTTCGAGCACTAATCACGAAAACTATAAAGCGCGCCTTGCTCGAAATCCTTCGGCGTGAAGAATATCTTTTTGAGGATGCTCGCGGGCTCACCGAGAGAAACCGAATCAAGGTCGGTGAACCAGAACCGCTTATAGCCGAGCCCGACCTTTCGAAGCTTTTGACAGAGATTCAGCGCGCGCTGCCTAGTCGGTGTCACGGTGATGACTCGGAAGTTGCCGATCCCATAACGCGCCGTGTGTTTCCCCTCGCGGTGATATGCGACGAAAGCCTGCATCTTGCGCATGAAGTAAGACTGCTGTCGTTCGTATTCACTTTCGCGGGAGCGGACAATCTCAAGGAAAAAATAGGTCGTGTTCTGCCCTTCCGGTTTCTCACGATCTTTAAGGCCGAACAATGCGTCGGGATTCACCGACAACCGTCCGTTCCCGTTTTCTGCCCAATCGAGAAGCACGGATCTACGCTGCTCCCACGCGATCAACTGATGCGCCGTGCCGCATGTGGCAAGCTCAAGCATCAAGTGAATTTTTGTAATCAGCAAGTCGTGGACGAGAAATAGATTGCTTTTCTCGCGAGTGTACCGGTAATCGTCGTCCGCAAAGCCGTACTCCTTTGCCTTCACGACGCCACGCGCGGCA
>Ga0137393_10001663_pt1 | contig 14173 bp, 27 predicted proteins | sample 15con2h34BmetaG_FD_101396 | JGI IMG/M metagenome (GOLD analysis project Ga0137393, IMG submission 101396) | Vadose zone soil microbial communities from Angelo Coast Range Reserve, California, USA - 15con2h3.4B metaG | ecosystem: Environmental > Terrestrial > Soil > Vadose zone > Saprolite...
GGGCCGCCGCATGGGCCGCCGCAGGGGCCGCCGCATGGGCCGCCGCAGGGGCCGCCGCATGGGCCGCCGCACGGGCCGCCGCACGGGCCGCCGCACGGGCCGCCGAGACGAAATGGCAGCGCGCGCATTTCAGCCAAATGTTTGCTGAACTCTTCGAGGAGCAAAGTCGATGAACACCCACAGCACACAGCATCATCCACACGAATATCTCATGCCCCGCGCTGAGTACCGCGAGCTACTGCGCCGGTCCGTGCAGCGGCACGACGTGCAATATGACCAAGGCGACTCGACCCTGATGGAACTCGCGAAGCTGGGGCTGTTCGCCGGCGGCGTGATTGCCCTGCTCGCCTACGGACTGATGTGGGGTTTGAGATGAGTAAGCTGGACGACGTTGAAGCGCGCCACAAGCAATTGTCGGATGATTGGGGAGAGCCGACGCCTTGGATGCTCGATCATGATTGGTTGATCGAGCGCGCGCGCAAGCTCGAAACGGCGCTGCGCCGCGCCTCGGACGAGAATCTATGTCTCTGCCCTTATGCGTCTGAGGACAAGCATACCGCTGATTGTCTCTATGCTGTCGCTCGCGAAGCGCTTAAGGAGGACTAGCCGTAAAGATGGAAACTGAAACACTCGATAAGCTCTATCTCGAATGGTCGCAGTTCACTAAATGCCGCACGGCGCGGGAGATTGCGTATCGCGTAGCCGTCAAGCGGGCGATTAAAGAACTCAACGACGGTAACCGTTTTCAAGCTATCGAGGTGCTCGGAAGTCTCCAAATGGATTGGGAGCAACCATAGTGAGCAAGCTGGACCAAATCGAACGGCGGATCGATTTTAGTGGCTATGACTTGGAAGAATACGTTGACGATCTCGATTGGTTGATCGAGCGCGCGCGCAAGCTCGAAACGGCGCTGACTGAGATTCAAGAGGGATGCGACAGCCGCAAATGGCGCGATCTCGCCCGCGATGCGCTCAAGGAGGACTAGCGGTGATGTGTTTCGTTACCGGCTGCCTCACTGGAACCGTTATCACCGCCATCCTCGGCCTGATGTTGCTGCTGCTCGTCGTGTCCCGCGACATGGACCGCGAAGATGAAATCAGGAAGGAGGAGCCGTGATTAGCGACATCTCCAAGACTGAATGTGCGCGGCTTGCCTCAGTGGCAATGAACATAGGCACAGTCGCTCTTGCGAATGCGGAGCGGTTACACCTTCACCCGCAGAAGAACGATCAGCTATTGCTCGACCTCGCCAACGCCGTCGAGACGCTACTGCGCGAGAATGCGGACTTGAACACTGCCGCGCAGAATAGCATCACACTCGGAGAGCGAACCGCCGATAAGTTGACCCTCGCCCACCGGCGCATCGAGAAGCTGCGGGTAGCGGTTGTCGCGATAGCCAACCGGGGCATTCATCCCGTTGTGGTACTCGATGCCGACGACGCCTTGGCCGCAATGAAGCGCGAGTACCCGCCGCCTATCACCTGCCCGAAGTGCGGTCAGCAACACGGCCAAGGCAAATGCGGAGCGACGCGCATCGTGGGGAGTCAGCAGAAATGAACCAACCCACAACCCTGATCGGCGACGTACCCGCCACGTTCGCTGTCATGCCCAGCCAGTGGGCTGACGCGCTTAGGTCAAAACCCTGCGCCCCAGAGCGTTTTCTCTGGCTCTCCGTACTGGAAGATGCGATTAAATGCGTGCAGGGTGCCGTTAGCGCCGATGGTAGCGATGGCTGGCGCCAGTTGAATTCGCTGCGGCACCGCGTTCGCCGACAACTCGATGCCCAAACTTGGTTCGATAGCGACGACATCTACCCCGGTTCGTTTCGATGGATTTGCGATACCCTCGGCCTTGAGCCGGATTACCTGCGCCAGCGTATCGCAGAGGGTATCACGCTCAAGCGCCGACCACCTGTCTCCACCAGCGAGCATCCGACCGTGCAAGGTCAGAGAGTCCGGCGAGCGCAATCCGCTTAATCCTCCGGAATTCAGGGCCTTAAGATAGGCCCTGCCGTTTCGCTTTTTCTCTCTATCTATCGTTTAATCAGGAATAGTTGTCCTACACTTGGCTTTATTGGTTGTTTGACAGAGCGCGGGCGTCTGTCAGCGTCATCGCGGTTGCTCCACCATAAACTCGATTCTCACCTTGACTACTTTCGGCATCTTCCAGCCATGCGGCTCGGCACGCAGATCGGCCCTTTGGCTGATATAACCATAGCGCGCTTCGCAGGCTGTTCGGGCGGCTTTGCGACTGGAGAATAGGAGCCGCTTAGTGGGCGTGTCCGGATCTCCTACTAAGAACTCACGGTAACCGTCCAGTTGGCTGTCTTCCCGCCATAGAATGCCCCAGGCGTATACGTTCGTATCCATTAGTCTTCCTTATATCCGAAGGCGCCTTGAGCATTGGGGTGAGGGGTCGGTTTCTCATCATTCATATTTATGGCATCCCCCCTACCTGCCATGGAAATAGCATTTCCGCGCTCACCATTAGATCGGCTTATATCCACGACTATCTTGGCGTATCGATACGGCTTGCCCTTCTTGCCCGATCCAGTCCGTCCGACAACCCCCTGTTTCGCCAATAACGAGAGACACTTTGAGGCGACCTGATACGAAATATCGAGATTCTCAGCAACATCGCTAGCCGTATATTCGCTGCCCTCTTCGGACTCCAGAAGCTCGATCACGCGTTCCGTATAAACCTCGGCCAACATGTAATTCTTAAAGGCGCCGCCGAGAACGACTGATCCGTCGTCGTTCTTGACGAGCCGGGACTCAAGTATCGGCTCGCCGCGCGGGTCACGCACAGTCGTACTTGATATGGAATGCACGCCTGGACCGAATCGTCGAACGAGTACAATGGGGCTGACGCGCGCAGCCAAACCTTGAGATCCGAGCGCCGCAACTGCAGCATCTCCGATCATGGCGTTCTTCGGGGCGTGGTGCGTAACGACGATTAGCGCCTCGCTGCCACTGGCAACCTGCTGAATCTTCCCAACCGCTTCCCGCGTCCCAGCATAACTCATCTCGTCGGGAATCCGCACAAAGTCGAATAGCATATCGAGCACGCACATCACGGCACCCGCGGATCTTATTTCGTCCGTCAACCGCGCCAGAAATTCGTCCAGGTTCTCGTATGGGATGTTCTGCGCGCTCAAAAACCGCAATGGATCGTCTTCGCTCCAGCCGAGCCGGATAAGTTCCTGCCGCGCGGCCATCGTCTCGTCTTCGCTAGCGACATAAAACACCGGTCCCTGAGACACTTCTCGCCCCAAGAACGGCCAGCCTTTCGAGACGCAAATCGCCATCCATCGCGCTAGGGTGCTTTTGCCTGCGTGCTTCCCCCCAGTGATCATCGCAACCGATGACGAGAAACACAGCCGATCGACAACCGCGACGCGCTTTAGGTAAGCTTCATTAGCTGCGAGCGCCGAATTAAAGCCTTCCCACGGTATTGCTAGCGATTCTACGATCGTCGGTGCGGCCAATGGTTTCAGTATCCGCTCGACCTCACCAACCAATGCCGGAACCGTCACCCCGTCGTAAGCCAAACTGGCAAGCATCGTGGCTTGGCTGGCGATTTGTCGCTTGATCGCCATATCTCGGACGATGCCAGCGTAATATTCCATGTGTCGCGCGGTCGGGACCGATGCCGACACTTCCGCTATGTATCCATTCCCACCTATCGCCTCGAATAGCCCTCGTGTCCGTAGCTCTTGCCCAAGTGTGACGACCTCGATAGGTACAGCCCGACTATGCAAGGCCACGCAGGCCCTGAATAACTCCCGATGGACCTCCCGATAGAAGCTTTCAGCACTAATGAATTTAAGCGCAACGTTCAGCGTCTCGTTGTCGATAAAGATGGAGCCGAAAATCGCCTGTTCCGCCTCTAGGTTTTGAGGCGGCACTCTCTTAAGGATGTCGTCAGCGGCAGCATGGCGCGCCGGTAGCTGCGCCTGGCCCTGACGCCCGTTCTGTCCCAAAGGCACCCGTCCTCCCGTCCCGCGCTTGACGGCGCCCTCCGCAGGTGCTACTCGTGAATTCTCTTCCGGTTGTGATGTCTTGGCTGTAGTCGCCGCCCCGGCTCGTCGTTCCCCCGACGCTGGGGCGGTGGCGTCTTCGACACTGGAGTCGGGAGACGGAATCGCACCGTCGGCGAGCATTCCCGCTTCGGCTTCCTGCACTGCCCTCTCAGGGACTGGCGTCGCCTTCCCGACAAACTCCGCCTCCGTCAGCGTCTTCTCGGTATCGCACGACAAATAGATGTTCCGCGTGAATTGATGCGCCTTCGCTCTGCATGGCGGCCCGTGTTTCCGGCATGCCGTCGTGAACGTTCTGGCGTCCTGCCAAGTCACGGCTTCAAGGTCCGCGGCTAGCTCAGCGAGCGTGGTCATTGCCGCGCCTCCGCCTTGAGCGAACAGCCGCCGATACGGCAGACGAACAGCCGATCCGGTCGTTTGATGCCGCAAGTATCGCAACTAAGGCCCAATCTCAGCACTAAGGCGAGCGGAGTGCGCGCCGGCACGTACTCGGCACCCCATATCCTGCCTTTGGCCGGATTAGCGCGGTGGCGCCGCATCCAGTCGCGCATATAGGTCGGATGCCGCGACCGCCAGCGCTTTACCGTGTCGACGGTAGGCGTCATTCGGAATCGAACTGGCCGATTAGTTCAGGTTCCATCGCTCCCGGCTCCCCCGCCCCGAAGGTGGGCGTAACTCCGTGATGTAGTCCGCTACGTGCGAAGCGTCAACGGCGCGTCTTTCACTAAAAGTACGCATCGCACAAGGAATAGTAGCCCTCGGCAGGGACTACTACTAACTCCCGGTTGCTATTCTGCCGTTTTTGGGAAGCCTGACCACTGGCTGCTGCTGCGTCAGGAATTTACGCGCCAACAGCGCCCATAATTCCGCAACGTCCTGCTGGCGCCGCATTGCCGCTAATTTGAACTGAAGATATTCCGCGCGAGTCAAACGAACGCGAGTGAGTATATCCGAAGCCGACGTAGCCAAATGTCTAACCTCTATCGAAGCTATCGCAAAGTTGAATGGATTATCGAATGTTGCATATGTCACGTGTAACTGTCAAGCCAAGCGCCAAGACGAAAGTTATGAACAACCCCTACTTGACAGCATCATGTTACGCGTGTTACACCTGTTGCATGTTTAGGGTAAGGAGAGAACAAGCTATGGAATCCCCCGTTGACCTAACCGATGAGTCCCGTGTCGACCGCGCGCCCGCGCAAGCCCGCCAGGCGCGGAAGTTATCCCCACAGGAACGCGCGACCCTCCGGCATTGTGAGAACGCCGTGACCAAGGGATTGAAGACCTTCTACGAGGTCGGCGACGCACTCAAAACGATCCGCAACCAGCGGCTCTACCGAGAGACGTTTGCTTCATTTCGCGCCTATTGCCGCGCCCGCTGGGGTTTCGAGGCCGCCCGCGCCCGGCAGTTTATCGCTGCCGCAGACGTCTTCAAGGATGTCGCCGAGGTCAGCGACGTCCAGCCAGCCAACGAAGCTCAGATGCGTTCGCTCAGCCATTTGGATACCGAGCACCGTCAGCAAGTATGGAAGCTCGCCACCGAAAAGGCCGCGCAACCAACGGAAGCACTTATAAAAGAAACGATTCGCGAGGTCGTGCCGCAGGAGGCCGAAGCGCGAAGTATCGCCGCCGCTGACACCGCAGTGCTCGTCGAGCAAATGGTGGTGAGCGCAGAGACGATGCTGACGACCGTGCTCAATTGGGATGTTCGGCAAGGTCTGGGTTCCGACCAGCGAGACGAGCTGCGTCGGCTGATTCAGAAAGTGCGTCTCGCCATGCGCGATGTGGAAATACAGCTCCGCTAGGGAGGACAGCATGGATGATCCGCTTACGATATTGCTGCGCGCGATCTGGATAGAATCATCGTGGCAAATATGTCTTTATCGCCGCAATCTGTATCGATTAGCCTGCCAGTTTCCACTAGACCATGACAGCCTGTACGGCCGTAATCTGTTTTGGTGGAGCATGCGCCCTTAAAATAAACGCTAGATTTCTTTTCTTCCGCTATTGACACATTGTCCGGTATTCCTGTATCTCCTGTAATTCCATGAAGCCCGCGCAGGCCGAGAAATCGACCACATTCTTCACTGTTGAGATTCCTTCGAGTTTGCATTCTCGATGGAAAAGCGAGGCGGCTAAACGCCGATTGTCGATGGTTCGAATGACGATTGATGCGATGACCATCTATCTTGCGAAACCCCGCCGCACCAACGGCCACGCACAGGAGAGAGCATAAGATGCAACGCAAAGAAGCATCGACTCAGGCGGAACTCGACACTATTGTCGCAGCAGGCGATATCGCTATTGTCCGTCTTGGGTATTTTTGCGTTCGGGAGTCGTCTCACGTCGTGGCGCGGGGGTCGTCTCACGTCGAGGCGTGGGAGTCGTCTCACGTCGTGGCGTGGGAGTCGTCTCACGTCGTGGCGTGGGGGTCGTCTCACGTCGTGGCGCGGGAGTCGTCTCACGTCGAGGCGTGGGGGTCGTCTCACGTCGTGGCGCGGGGGTCGTCTCACGTCGAGGCGTGGGGGTCGTCTCACGTCGTGGCGTCCAAGTATGTATCGGTAGCGATATTCCAGGATAAGAAAGGCAAGGTCATCGGTGGCATACAGATCGTGCCCGATTATTCTACCGTCAAGAAGTGGCTGGACTACCAAGGAGTGCCCGTCGCGAAAGATCGGGCGGTGGTGCTGTACAAGGCTGTTACGGACACTTTCCACTCAGGACATGGATTTCTCTATACCCCAGGTACTACCACGACCGCGCCAGATTGGGATGGCGAGAAGCGTGAATGTGGTGGAGGTCTGCATCTGTGTCCGAGTCCTGCACAGGCCAAGGTGTTTCATCCAGAAGCGACCAAGTTTCTTGCGTGCACCGTCGCAGTTGAGGACTTGGCCCTTGGACCCATGCCGCTGCAATATCCGAATAAAATAAAGGCGCGGCATATCGGCAAGATCGTGGAAGTCGATTACTTCACTGGCAATGCCCGAAAGGAACAGCATGCCGATGGCTGAGCAATCCGTCTGCAACGGCTGCGGCGCGTCATTGATCTGGGCTGTCACCGAGCGCGGAAAACGCATCCCGCTCAACAAGCCGGAGAAGCGATTCATCCTAGTCTTTGTTCGCAACCTCCACGGCGATTACTACGAGGCGCGCATGCGGGAGACCTACGCTTCACACTTTAACACTTGCCCGAAGGCTGACGAATTCCGGAAGGAGAAAGGCTGATGGCTGATTCATTCCCAGCGTTGCTAAACAAGCAGCGTCCCGACATCGAAAAGCTCCTCGCTTCATGGATCACGCCAGAGCGGTTCTTTGCAATGGCGATGCAGATCGAGCGTATCCCCGAGTTGCGTAACTGTACTACCGAGTCGCTCGTCCAGTGCGTCATCCAAGCCGCACAGATGGGCCTCGAAATCGGCGACACGCGCGGGCATATGTACGTCATTCCCTATGGCAAGGACGCTCAGGCGCAGCCGGGTTGGCGCGGCCTAGCCTTTCTCCGGCTCCGGGCCGGCGCGATTATGCAGGTCGATACCGAAGTAGTCTTCAAGTTCGAGAGGCTAAACATCTCTCGGTCAAACAGCAGCACCGGCGACGTATTCCTGCACGAGATGGACCTGTTCGGCGATCGCACTGAGAAGAATGCCGTCGGTGCTTACGCTCGCGTCAAACTCCCCGATGGCGAGCAGCAGTTTGAGGTCATCTCGGCAGAGCGTATTCAGCGACATCGCCAGCATTCCAAACAACCTAATGGCCTGCTCTGGACGAAGTTCTGGGAAGAGGGCTGGCGCAAGACACCGTGGCGCATCCTCGACAAGCGTTTACCCGAAGGCGTGAATGCCGAGGCCATTGAGCGTTACAACGCGGCGCGCAGCATTGAGACTTCGAGCTATCGTGTCGATCCAGATGCGGCCCCCGACGATCCGCCTCGACCTGTTGTGGCGGTGCCGGACGTGGAGGTAACCGCCGGAAGCGAGCGAGCGAGCGCACCTAAAGGAGACCGCCCCCTCCCTGTCGGCGCCGCCTCTCGCTCCGGCGGTGCGGACGATCCCAAGCTGGACGAGGACGAGCAAGACCTAATCATTAAGCGTTATCGCCAGCTCAAGATTCCTGGCGAAGAATGGGGCGAAGTCGTGTACACGTTCGCCCAGACGAATTGCCCCAATGTGCACGGCATCGAAGATCTGCCGAGTTCGTTGCTCGCCGCGTATCTCAAACATGTCGAACAGTTCGCGGAGGCACGGGCATGAGCAACCCATATCGACCATCGAACGGAAGCGAGGGCGATTACTTCATGGCTGACTGGTGCGCTCGCTGCACGAAGGACACAGTGGCCGTGCCATGTCCGATCTTGGGAGCGTCCTTCTGTTATCAGATTGGCGATCCCCTGTATCCGCCTGAATGGATCGTAGATGACGACGGCCTCTCAAATGCCCGTTGCACAGCCTTTGAGGAGAAGCGATGAAAACAGTCTACCTCTTCAAAGCGCAGCCCATTGGGGATCAGAAGATTGAAAGCATGACCCTAATAATCGACGCGGAACTGCCGCGGCTCAAATACGATGCGGACTGGCGTGAGCATGCGACGCGCTTGTTCGATGCCGACGCGCAGACCCTCGTCGATGCCCTGCATTCGCTCCCTGGCGGCACGCTCGACCGCGTGCTCGTGAAACTTCTAGCCGAGAAGGTCTCGCAACATATCGTTCCGTGGGAGAAACGAGGATGACGCCCAAGGAGATTTACGACGCTGCCCTGCTCGAAGTGAACTCGCTACGCCAGCGACTTAGTATGGGGCCGCTATCCGCGCTACCGAAAGGCATTCCCGGCGATGGCGGCAACTGTCCTATCCAGCGAGCGCTCCACTGCATAATCATCGAAGATAGTTCCATCGAATGGAACTGTTACGAGGATGCTGAGGCATTGGGCGCCCACGGCGGCTACTCGATTCCGACTCCACTTGCGCTAGTCGCATTTATCGCCGCGTTCGACGACGGCGAGTTTCCCGACTTGGTGGAGAGCGAAACATGATCACTCGATGGCAACGGCGCGCCATACATCAGCGTCAGGAAGAGCGCGAACGCGAGCGCGCTGCGCAAGAATATGCTCGCGCAGCAGGGCAGCTCATAGACGCCCTCGGCATCTGCCCAAACAGTCCGATCGACGAGCATCTGTTTATCGAAGGCATCTGCGACAACTGTGGGTGTGAGAAGAAGAAATGAGCTGGCCGTTGAAAGCCGAAATAGACCCGATAATCCGTTTTGTTACGAAAGTTGAATTCACCGACATCTGTTGGCTGTGGACTGGTGCTAAGACCATTAATGGGTACGGGCTAATGTGGAATCGTCCCACAGGCGGCGCACGTCTAGCACATCGCTTCAGCTATGAATATTTCAGAGGTCCAATTCCGGAGAGTTTCCAGTTAGACCATCTCTGTCGCAATCGGGCGTGTGTAAATCCTGACCATCTTGAAGTAGTGACGCAGCGCGAGAATATCTTGCGCGGCGAGAACCGGGTAGCTCAGCAGGCGCGTCAAACACACTGCGTCCATGGCCATCCGTTCGACGAAAGAAATACTTACGTCGGGCGGCGGGGGAGGCGCGAGTGTCGATCATGCCACAACACGCGTGAACGACGACGCCATGCTGCGGAGGCCATCCATGGCAACTGACTATCCACGGACATCCACAGTGCTAAAGGCCTTTGGCATTGTCACAGCGGACCGATGGATGGAACCTCGCTACGCCAGGATGGGACGCTATATCCATGAAGGATGTGCTCATTTGGCCGCAGGCCACGAACTTAATGACGCATGGTTTGAAGAATGGTTCACTCGCACAAGCGGCGAGGGAGACAAAGATAGAGTAGTCCATGAAGAGTGCAGGCCTAAAATGAATGGCTATGCCAAATTCCAGCGCGACCACAAGCCTAAGCTGCTCGCCGCAGAGCAAGAACTAGTTCATCCGGTGTACGGCTACTCGTGCCATCCCGATCAGATTCTGACAATCGGGCTAGATTTCTGTAACACGATAGGACCGTACAGCGCTCGTTCAGAGCCTGATCCGCTGGTGCTACTCGAACTGAAATCAGGCATGGAGATGGACTGGCACGAACTCCAGATCGCCTCGTACATGCTCGCCGTCGAGTACCACTACAAGCGTCGCCCCAAACCCATGGCGTTGTACCTGGAGCCAGATGACTACCGCCTCGTACCACTGCCGGATCCGTGGCGCGCGTGTCAGGAATGGATCGCGCTGATGGCTGGTTGGAACGTCCTGCACAAATATCACAGCAGATTAGTGGAGGCATGATGAAATCCGAGGAGCAACGCGCCATGCGAGCCGCATCGCCGGTTATGACCGTCAAACAACTCGCCGATTATTTACAGTGCCATCCCAGCACAATCTATCGGATGCTGCACCAAGGCAAATTCGTCAACTGCGTATTTAAAGTGGGCAGCGACCACCGCTTCATCAAATCCGCGATTGATGCGTGGATCGCTGGCCTCGCAGACGGCGGCGACTTTATGAAGGGACTAGGGAGGAGATCTCTATGAGCGCACTGCCAACCCCGATTGACCGCAAAGCGTTCGAGGCACCGCGCCGCGACTTCGAGGCATTAGAGAAGCGCCTGCGGGCGCTGGTGGCATCAACGGCGCCGCTGCGCTACGAGGACGCGAACGTCGCCAAGGACTTCGATGACCGCGCCAAAGCGTTTCTTGACAAGAAGAATCCCGAAAGCCCCGAAGCGAAGATTGGCCCGCATCGCGATGATGCCCACAAGACGTGGAAAGGGTTAATCGCATGGCTGAACGACGAAGAGCGAGGAGCGCTTACCGTCCGCAAGCTCTGCTCCACCATCGCATCACGTTACGAACGCGAACGCCTAGTTAGGCTCGCGCAGCAACGGAGGGAAGACGAGGCGCGTCAAATCACAGAGCAGAAACGCACCCAGAAAGCCGACGTAGACCACCTGCTAACCATCGCCGCCACGAGTAACGACCCAGGTGCCTTGCAGGCCGCTATCGACAGAGAGAATGTCCCCTTGGCCCCATTCGTTTCATCCGTGGATCCCAACGCGGGCAAGGTGCCAGGCAGTAGCGTCACACTCAAGAAAGCCGGACTCATCGTCGACGCTAAAGCGTTCTTCACAGAGAATCCCTGGTCGGTTCTCGCAGACATGATTGACCTCAAGAGCGATGTGAACGAATCCGGGCCAGCGCTACGCATCATGCCGAGCGCACTCGACGACAAGCTGAACCGGGGTCTTACGCTCAAAGGTGTCCGGGTATTTGAGAGGGACATCACGAGAAACGTCAGCAGGGAATAAAATGAAACGATTCTTAATGCTTGGAGTGCTCTTGTCTTTTCTGGCGACGCCCAGCTATGCCTTTGACATACCGCTGCTCGGCTTATTCTGCCAAGGCACCTGTGCTTACTCGGGCGCTTGGACATACAACGATCCGAATGGCGTCACGACTTCGACTGTCTCCGCTACGGCGACGGGCAACCTCGGAGGAAATAGCGGTAATATTTCGGGCTCCCTGTTTACTCAGTGGGGTGGCGGTTGCTTCTACAGCCTTAACGGCGATCCTGGATGCACAGGCTTGATATACGTATTTCCCGCGGCAACTAATGGTGGCTGCGTGCCGAATCTCGGCGGTATCTTTCACTTCTGCTATCAGGGTCCAGGTCAGACTTGTCAGGAAACCTTTAGCGGGTCTTGGAACGCGACCTCCAGCACGAGCGGAGCGTATATTAACATCGCCATGCAGACCGACGTTGCAGTAAACCTAAACGTAAATGGTCAATGCCCAGCCGGCCGGCCCGATATACTCACCCTGGATTTAGCAAGCGTCCCGTTCGCAGATTGTGATGGCAGTAAAGGAAAGAAAGGATTGCCGATTCCCCCGTTCTACTGCAACGAAATGTTCTCTGTCGTGCCGCCGAGCTTCCAGGGGAATAATGTACCGATTACTGGCTCTCTGGATATAGCTGGAGAGCGTGAGTAGAACTGTGGCCGACCGCCGACTCGTAGCCCCCGGGCGCCGGAAGAAGCTCACGCTGACTTCGTTCGTCCCCAAAGAATATGACGAACAAACCACGGTATTTGAGTGGGCGAAGTGGTGCAAGCTCCCAGGCATCGACATGCTCTACGCCACCCTAAATGGCGTGCGGCTGCCCATCGGCCTAGCCGTAAAAATGAGCAAAGCCGGTCTGAAACGCGGGCCACTCGATATCAATCTCGACGTGGCGCGGGGCGGATACTTCGGATTGAGGATTGAGATGAAGCGGATTACGGGCGGCGTGGAGAGCAAGGAGCAGCGAGAATGGGGGAAGCGTTTATTGACCGAAGGCTACCAGGCATTCGTGTGTCCAGGGGCCAATAGCGCCATCGCGATGATCGAACACTATCTCAAGCAGCCTCGCACTGTCGCCATTCCGTTTCTTAGCGAAGAGGAAAAGAAGTAATGGCCACGCACTCGCACATCCAAGAGTTAGAGGAGCAAGGGACATGAAGAAGAACTCACAATCCGCGTGGGTGAAATCATACGCCGAGACCGAAAAGCGGATTCGCGAGGATGAGCGACTCAAGGTGCTCGCCAAGATGTCTGCGCTCAACAAACGCATCGAGAAGCAGGCCAAGGCGCTGCTGAGCGACATCCTGACACTTACAGCCGAACAGGATGGGCGCGAACCAAGATCATCTTACTTCGTGTCGTGAACTTCTTGCACCGCGTCATCCAACTCGGCCTTAGTCTCTTCGTCTCCCACCGCCTGTGCAATCGCAAAGAGGTACAGTGCGGCCTTCTCATTCATTGAAGTCGTTGGCTGCGGCGCCGGTGCTGGCCCTGGACCGGGTGCGGGCGGCACTGGCGGGGGTTGTGGAGGCGGCGTAGGACCGGGCGCGGGCGTTCCCAGAGCCCCGAAGGGATCGTCGCTCGTCACGCCACCGGGAAGCGCTGCGATGGCAGCTTGGAAGTCCGCCCACGCAGTTGCGGGAACCAGCGCAAGCATTGCCAGCGTGCAAGTGTCCCCCAAATGCACCATGAGTTGCGCGATTTTGTCGAGCGTCAGTTTCTCGTTTCCCATCAACCAGCTCAGATATGCCATCCCGCAGCCGATGCTGTCGTAATTGCGGTCGGTCGGGTCCACGGTGTCGACAAAGTCAGGCATCCCGTCCGCGAACCACGTCGGTGCCGAGGCGAAGTCGGAAAGCGCGTTGTTGCTGACAACCATCGCGCACCACCGGCTGAGCGCTTCCCCTGTACTCAGCCCGCAAAGTTGGTTGTTCATCGAGCACTCTGACAGCTCCGCCTCGAACAATCCCGAGCAACGCGCCGAATTGCCGAACGAGGCGCACACCTCGATCTGCGCGCCGGTCGAGAAGTCGCATCCCATGTGATCCGCACCGCCAGTACCGTCCGTCATTCCGCCGAGCGCGAACACAATCACGTCAACGTACCCACCTACGACCCCAAAAGTCTTGTCATTGAACTTCATCACACGGTCCGCATCAACGAGTACGTCCTGCGCATTCTGCATCGCGGGAGGGCCGAGAGATGCGTCGACGTAGACGCGGCATCGCTTATCGACTGTTTCGCCGACTAGCTGCGAGACACCCTGATAACTCGGCCACTGCGGGGCGTTCGCAGCAGCCTTGGTGAGGAGCCTTTCGAGATCAGGATGAAGCAGACGGTGTGATGGCACGGGGGACTCCTTTATTTCACCAAGGCCCATAGACTGAACGCCATTCCCGCCGCCCACGCGAAGTACGTGGTTATGGCCCGCCTTTCGACCCTTCCGTATTTGGCAGCGCACCGATACTCAAACATTCATCGCTCAGCCGCTCGCAAGCTCGCTTCGAGTACGGTCCCGCGAGCGACAGCGTACCATCCGCGTTGACGACAACGAAATAGTAGCCCTTGACGTAGCCCTCCGACACGCAATCGTTCGAGCACAAATCCACGCCGTTGATGACGCCGAAACCGGGCCCGATCGGCGCACAGTTCGTCCCTGTGGGATGCGGAAGGCACTTCGGCCCATGCTCGTAGTGGCAACTTCCAAGGTCGTCCTTGCACAACCGCTGCGAGGGGAACGGCCCGATCTTAAGATTGCCGAGAAAGTACCACCAGGGGA
>Ga0137393_10001664_pt1 | contig 14162 bp, 11 predicted proteins | sample 15con2h34BmetaG_FD_101396 | JGI IMG/M metagenome (GOLD analysis project Ga0137393, IMG submission 101396) | Vadose zone soil microbial communities from Angelo Coast Range Reserve, California, USA - 15con2h3.4B metaG | ecosystem: Environmental > Terrestrial > Soil > Vadose zone > Saprolite...
AAGAAGTTTCTGGCGCTCGCCGAAGCGATGAAGACGAGATTCGCAACCCCGTAACCCGCCTTGACACTTGGGCCCGTTCCGGGAAGAATTCGCCCCCTTGCCCCGTTAGCAGCATCGCTTCGGAGAATCCATGACCGTACTTCTTGTCGTACTTCACGTCATCATCAGCCTCTTCCTGATCCTGGTCGTCCTTCTGCAGCAGGGGAAGGGTGCGGATCTCGCGGGTGCGTTCGGTGGCGGCGGATCCCAGACCGCATTCGGCGCGCGCGGCGCGACGACGCTCCTTCACAAACTGACGACGGCGTTCTTCGTCCTCTTTGTCATTACCTCATTGTCGCTGGCGATCCTTCAGGCTCGCCCGCGCTCTTCGGTCATGAGCGGCAGCGCTCCCTCGGCGCCTGCCACCCCGGCCAAGAAGTAATCGCAGCCGTTCTTTTCAAGCCCAAGTGGCGGAATTGGTAGACGCGCACGTTTGAGGGGCGTGTGGAGAAATCCGTGCCGGTTCGAGTCCGGCCTTGGGCACCAAAGAACGAGCGCATGACCGCCGAAGCGCGCACGAAGCTGCACGGCCTCATCGAATCGCCGCCGGAGTGAATCAGGCTGCGCGGGTGGTGAATCGTCCAGCGCGGGCGGTACCTCTTCGATCTGCTGGCGGACGCGGAAAGGCATCGAGCGGACGTGGAAACGCTAAGGGAAGGTGACGCCCTCCCTCAAAGGGCTGGAGTGCCCGGCGGGCGCGCGTCCGAGAAGCTCTCTCCATCTGTCATTAGCTGCGTCGTAACCCGTGCCGCGAAATCGTCGTGTTCAATTGAGCGGACCGGCGACGACGGTAATCGACTGCTCGCCCACCGTGAGGCCCACGCGAAGCGGCGCACGGCTCGGAACTCTCCCGGCCAGCGGAGCGAATGCATAATTAACCACTGGAACCGCCCAGATCTCGTACGCTCCGGCCGGAAGATTCGGCACGCGCAACATCGAGGCGTTTTCGTATTGGCCGGTCAGGTGCAGGATGACGGGCTGGGGAATCAGCTCTCCATTGAACCGAAAAATCAGCATCGCGGGGAGAGGCTTATCGTCAGCGTCGCGCATCTCCGAGCGAAGCGCACCTCCCGGCACGGGAACGATGACGCGAAGCGGACTGGCATCGGAGCTCTCCGGTGCCACGACATGCGCGATGGCGAACGAGCCGTCGCGCGGCAGGATGTAGATCGTCTTGACCTCGCCGCGGCGGAGCTTCAACGTCAAACGTCCCGTGCCGTCGGTGGTGTACGTCCGTTCGGCGTTGTAACCATCGCTGGCGATACCGTCGAGCACCGGCGCGTCTGCAACGGCTTGCCCCGACGGCCACACGAACTCGACGACCTGCTGAAAGCCGCGCGCCAGTGCGAAGTCGGCCTGCCGATCCGTGGAGTCCTCGGTGGCGACGCTCACCGTTGCATTCGCCGGCACATGATCGGGTGCCTCGGCCCGCAGCTCGTACGTTCCGGCTCTGACGGCCAGAATCGAGTATCGCCCATCCGGATCAATGGGCAGAGTGGAATTCGATGGACTATCGCCCGACGTAATCTGCAGCCGGAGCGATGGCTGTTGAACGGGTTGGTTCGTCTCCTCGTCGAAGATTCGTCCTCGTATGTAGCGCCGATGGAATTGGATATCCCATGGAGAGGGATCCGCGCCGAGCGTCGGCGAATCGACGAGCTCGTGAATGCCCGCCGCAGTGACAAAGCCGGCAACGGTGCCGCCCTGCCACATGCTGCCGCCGAAGCGTCCTGCGTCATCGATGGACAGGTTGATGCGCCAGGACTGAGTGGGGTCGAACAGGTCAAGGTTGCCGCCGCCGCGCAGAGGCTCGTCGCCGATGTGCACGCTGCCGTCGAGGCGGAAGGGAGCGATGTGTATTTCCTCCTCGCGATCGGCATCCTTGATCTCGAATTCTTTCGACAACCGTTGCAACGGCTCGTTCCCTTCGATCACCACGACGTACTTGCCTGCACTCAGATCCGGGAAGGAGATCTGGTCGTCTTTCCCGGGCAGATCGCGTTGGGCAATCGGAGAGGGCTCGTTCCTTTGCGGCGTTTCGCGCAACAAGCGTACGTGCAGCGGCAGGTTTTCGACATCAGGCCGGACGAGCCGCAGGGTGAGCTTGAATCCCGTGCCGAGGTGAATCGTGCCGAGGTCGATTTCACCGCTCACATTGACGAGCGGGAGGAGCGCCGAAGCGAAATGCGCTTGCGTGACGAGGACTTCGCCAGGGATTGGCTCCGCCAGTTCGGTCCGAAATTGTCCCTGTTCATTAGTCGTGGTCTGGATTTTGCCGTCGGTCAGGACGAGCTGCGCACCGGCGATCGGCTCGTCTTTCATGTTGACCACGCGGCCGGAGATCAGTGGCAGTGGTTTCAGGGCAATCTCGCCGAGGGCGACGTCCTTCTTCGCGTTCAGCGTCCGCTTGGCGATCAGGTGATGCTCCGCGGCGATGGTCATGAGATAGGAGGCGGGCGGAAGCCGGACGCTCCGGAGCTTTGCCACGACCTTCGTGCTGAGAGGGAACACCCAATCCTGTTCTTTCGTCGAAAATGTCAGGCGCGCATCGAGCGGCCAGCCACGTCTCCGGTCTCCGGCGATCGCGAGGGCGATGTTGGAGCGCGATTTCTCATCGATCGAAACGGTCGATGCTTTCGCTGCAATCGTCCCGAGGAGCAGGCGCGATCCGTCCGCGCTTGCCCAGACGAATGCGCGTGAGGTTTCCGCCGCAACGACGGGCAGCGTCATTCCCTCGGCGGCGGTGCACTGCTGGTCGTTCTTACGAAGAACGCAGAGAGTCCCTTTTTCAGTCGGCGCATCTCCCGCCGGCACGGCGAGAAGTACGAGCAGCAATGCAAGAACTGTCATGCCATTGGCCTTAGCTCGCGTGGTCCTGGCGACCCTCCGGTCGACGTCAAGAGTAAAGTAACCAAACGTCTAAACGTTAGACTTACTGCGCACAGGGTCCGGACTCGCAGCTAGTAGCATCAGCAGAGCAACGACAGCCGCAGCAGACCCAGCCGTCGCCGCTCTTGCAACACGCCGCGCGCGCGATGGTAGGCACGCTGAGCAGAATTGCCCCAGCTAGTGCAATGGACGCAACAAGAGTTTTGAAAAGCTTTGTCATCTCTCTTACCTCCTTTCCTGGATTCGACAGGCACCAGGAAACGCTAAACAGCTGGTGGTTTACATGCTCCGGCGGTGCAGCCGCTGGGATCAGCAGAACATTGGCAGCCGCAGCAGCGCGAGGTTCCGCTGTCGCAGCAGACGGCGCGGGCGACGGACGGCACGGTAAGCAGAATTGCGCCGGCGAGCGCAAGTGATGCAACCAGGGTCTTGAAGAGCTTTGTCATCTCTTTACCTCCTTTTCGTTTCGACAGAACCACGCGAGGCAATTGCGCCCGAACATATGCCCAACTCGCGGGATCCCTGAGAACCGCCGATGTAGTCGCTGGGGGAGAGTAGCTGCACCTGTGAAGCGTTAAACAGGTGGCTTACATGGTCCGGCCGAGCAGCCGTTGGCATCAGCAGAACAACGGCAGCCGCAGCAGGTCGAGTCTCCGCTATAGCAGCACACGGCTTTAGCTATGGACGGCACGCTGAGCAGAATTGCACCAGCGAGCGCGACGGACGCAACAACAGTTTTGAAGAGCTTTCTCATCTTCTCACCTCCTTTCCTGGATTTGACAGGACCACGCGAAACAGTTGAGCGGATAAGAATTTCGACGTGAAGATCGTGCCCTCATTGTCCGCGGAGAGGGTTTCGAGCAATCCGCCCTGGAACTCGGGGCGGATGATCCTCTCGGGCGCGCTGTCGCGGCTGAGATACACGATGCGGTCGTCTCCGAGCAGCAGCAGCGGCTGACGGGCCTTCCGATCGAAGACGATCTCTCGGATGACCATCGTGATCTGGATTCCGTCGAAGTTCTGCGAGATGTACCGCGGCGGTGGCGGCGCTTGCAGTACCGCCGCGGTGAGCTGCGAGATTCCCGGCAACCGAAGCGTCTGTTGCGCCAGGAGACGGCCGCTGCGGTCGTATTTGCGTACGATGGGAGCGTGGATGAAGGCCACCCAGACGTTGTCCTCGTCGTCGATGGCGATGCGAACACGATTGATAGACGTTCGATACGCTGTCTCATGCGCTTTGAGCTGCGGGTAGAGAGCGGCGGGCGACAGAAGTTCTCCGAACGCGGCAAGCTTCTTTCCCGTGCGGTCGTAAACGGAGATCAGATGGCCGGTTGCCGGCTGGCCGATGAAGACGTCGCCGCGCTTGTCGACACCGATGCCTTCGCTCTTCGGCAGATCGGGAAACTCGGCGAGGAAATGGCCGTTCGCGCCGAGGATCTGTATCCGGCGATTGCCGCCGTCTTTTATGTAGAGACGGTCGTCATCCGCAACTGCGAGGTCGAAGGGGTAGTAGAGCTCACCCGGAGCATTGCCAATGTCGCCGATGAGTCGCGTGCCGCCTGACTGCACAAGACGAACAGCGTGCGTCTCGCGGTCGAGCAGGAAATAGGTCGAGCGCTGGCTGTGCGAAAATACGATCTTGCGGACCACGCTGACACCATCGATTGGTGCGACTGGCAACAAGGTGGCGCGGTATTCGGGAACCTCGGCGCCAAAGACGGTGACGGATACAAACGACAACACAGGCAGCAGCGATCGGGCTCTCACCGCCGTCTCCCCGTGGCACCCAAGTAGGCCTCGAACGAATCGATGTGAACGACGCGGTTTTGTGCGTCCGTCGAGATCACGACGACATCGGAGTCGGAAAGCGGTGCTCGCGAGTAGTCACTCTCGACACCTCTCACCGGCCCGCTGGCGATGAACGCCGGTGATCGCACGTGCAGTTCTTTCAGACGGCTCTTCAGATCGAGCGATGGAAGGAGGGAGCTGAACACGAGATAGACCGGCGTGCCCGAGTCGTTCGCGTGTTGGAGGAACGTGTCCTCGCGAGAAGCGAATAGCTGCGTGTACGAACTCAGGACGCACGCGCTGCACTTGCCGCCGAAAACGACCCATGTCGCTGGCCCGCCCGCGTGCGCTGCGGTGGGCGCAGTGAGTGGCGTCAGGGAGATCTTCGGCATCTCGTAGCCCACCGCGAGTGGTGCCGCGCGCACCTCAACGGCCGATTGTGTGCGAGGAATGAATTTTTCGAAAAGCTGGCGAAGGTCATTTGGCCGGGCGAACGACGCCACGAAAGCGACTCGCCGCTTCGGGTTGATAAAGACGACGCGCTCGTCATCGAAGAGAAATCCGTGCCGAATGAGCTCGGACTCATGCGCTTCGATCGGCACGATCGGAAGATTAACCCGGCGGCGGCGCTCGTCGCGGACCGGTCCGGCGGTGTCATTCTGCACCAGCACGACCGGATTGATGGCAGAACGGACGTAGCGCCCGCTATCAAGGAGAAATTGTAGATACGACGAGAGCTGAAGGCCATTTCCCGAAACGTCGATGAGTATTACATCCCACCGGCCGCTCCCGAGCGTCACGGAAGCGTTGCCGTCGCGCAGTGTAGTCGGCTCGATCTGCTGACCGTAACGCAGAGGAACGATTGAGGGGGACAGGAAAGCGTCGCGTTGCTTCCAAATACCGAGCGCCAATAATGAGATTGCGGCCAGCAAGGTAACTGCTGGTCTAAGCCTGAGAGGATTTGGCTTGCTTGATGCCGCCGTGATTCCAACCATATTAGGCATATCTTTTCGCAACAACCTCGGTGGCGATTCAGATGGAACAGCACTGGAGCAAGATGTTCAACGAGTCAACCCGTCTGACGACTACGTAAGAACGATTAATGGAGAGCAAGCAGCATCCTCCTCTCGCGTCTTTGTCAGGCGATACACCCTGTTTCGGAAAACAGCGCGCGGTGGTTCGATGTAATTAAGCAGCGAGGCTAATCCAGCGTGTCAGCCATGTCAATGGAACTTTTGAGGTACCTTTCCATTCTTGCGTGTTTATGGGTGACTGAACGTTCAACCACATTGGTCACTGGCTCGCGACGGCAGGCACTGGTCGCTCGGCTCTGGAACTCCGGCTTCAGAACATCCAACATAACCGCGCCAGTCACCGGCATCTTCACGCGGACGCCATCTCCCGTTCGCTGCACACCCCGTTGTATCCTTGGGGCATGCCTACGTTTCTCGCGATCCTCACTTTTGCTTTCTTCGCGTTCGCCTCGCCGCGGAGCGAGGCGGCATGCAGGAGCAGCCGCGAGCTCCCGCGGGAGACCCATGGCCTTTATCTTCCGGTTCCGCTTTCATCGCCGAGAGAGCTGCCTCGGATGGTGGATCTCGCGCTGCACTCCGGCGTCAACACGCTCGTCGTCGACGTCAAGGATGCGGCCGGCAGGGTGTCGCTGACGGAAGCCGCAACCGTCCCGCTCGTGACGATGTACGAAAAGGCGGATCTGATCGACATGCAGGGGCTGCAGGCGTTCAGGAAGGAGACCCGCGGCTGGCTCGTGGCCAGGGTGACGATGTTTCTCGACCCATGCCTGGCGAACAAGCGCCATGATTTCGCGATCAAGCGCTCGGATGGAACGCTCTACGACGAGGGCGGCGCCGGTGCCTGCGGGCGCGACTCCTTCACATCGCCGTTCCTGGAGGAGGTGTGGGAGTACAACGTCTCCATCGCAAAAAAGGCCTTCGAAGCCGGCTTCGACGAGATTCAGCTCGATTACGTCCGCTTTCCCGATCAGCCGCTCCGAGCTCTTGTGCCACCCAGGGAGGAGGGGGACAAAACGAGCCGCATCGATGCGATCACGCTCGGCGTCGCGCGCGTCCGCGCGGAGCTCCCGCAGGAGGCAGTGCTCTCCGTTGACGTGTTCGGCCGCACCGTTCAAGAGAGTGATCCGATCATCGGCCAGGATGTCCGGCTGCTTGCCCCGTATGTCGACTACCTGAGCCCGATGCTCTATCCGAGCCTCTGGACTCCTGACTCGTTCGATATCCCGCAGCCCGTGGCCGCCCCCTACCAGACGATCTTCCAGTCTCTGAAGGCGCTCGATGAGTGGATGCGGTACACGCCCAGCCCGCCACGCGTGCGCCCGTGGTTTCAGACCGGAGACTGGCCGGAGCTCCCTTACGGCCGCAAGGAGACACAGGCGCAGATCGAAGCCGCCGTCGCGTGGAAGGTGCGCGACTGGATGCTCTGGCAGACGGAAGGGAAGTACGAGCCCGAAGCGATCAGGCCGGACGTTGGAAAGGATTCAAGTGCCCAGCATCAGTAAAACTCTGAGATGAACCGGCGCACGACCGCTCTGCTGATTCTCGTCTTCATCGCGGGCGCTGCACTTCGCATCGCGGTCAACGATGTCGTGGAGTACGCAGCCGATGACGAGGCGGTCTACGTCAGGACCACGGCATTCCTCTGTCAGCACGGCTGGACGAGTTATCCGACCCTGGTTCACGACTACCTCGCCAATCGCGAAGCGTGGCTCTATCCCCATCCGATGCGCTGGGGTCACTTCGCGCTGACGACGCTGGCCTGCAAGCTCTCGACGAAATGCGATGCCCGGACGCTCGCCGATCTCTCCACTGCCGCCGGGATCCTGTCGATCCTGCTGATCTTTCTCCTCGGCCGCGAATTGCTCGGAGCCGAGGTGGCGCTCATCGCCGCCGCGCTGACGGTCACGTCGCCACTGCAACTGGCCATGGGCCGGCGGGCGTTGCAGGACGAAGTCTTCTGCGCCTCCGTTCTTCTCACACTCTGGCTCTGTGCACGCGCGGTCCGCGCCACCGAGGCCACTCCGCGGCGCCTGCTGCTGTGGGCCTCCTCCATCGCCGCGATGACCCTGACCCTCGGCATCAAGGAATCGTCCATCCTGCTTTACCCCGCGTTCCTCCTCTTCCTCGTTGTACTGGCTCCGTCGCCGCGGAGCCGGGCCTTGCCAGGGATCGTGTCGCTGCTCGTCCTGCCTCCACTGCTGCATGCGGCGGTGACCATGGCGTTGTGCGGCGGATTGAGCACGTATCTCGGCCTCGTCAACATCGTGATGACCGCGGCGAGCTCCAGCAGCACTCCATTCGCGCAGCAGTACTCCAGCGGCCCGTTCCACCGTCCTCTGTTCGATCTGCTGATCCTCTCCCCACTGGTCATGGTGCTTGCCATCGCCGGCGCGGCGCGAAGCCGGCGTGACCGGGCTCTTGACGCACTCTCCCTTTTCGCCGCGGCGACGTTGATCGTGTTCGGTCTGCTGGCGTTGAAGAACGTGCGCTATGTGATTCCGGTCGATCCGGTGGCGCGGCTGCTCGCGGCGTCCGTCCTGGCCTCGCTCCCGCGGCGTCCGTGGCTGCTCCTGGGCGCCATCGGCGTGATTGCCACGACCGAGTTGCGACTCTTCTTCGAGCTATTCGAGATGGCGAACATCTACGACCCGCTCACCGAATCGCTGCTGAGAGCGTTAAAGGCGATTTCGCAGGCACCGCCGGAATGAGGACGTTAGCCGTGAGAGAAGTTCGCCGAGGTTGCCGGGCATTGCGTCTCGATCTGATCCGCCAGGTCCAGGACGCGCTTTTTCGAATACGAGAAGATCTGTCGCGACGTCGGCCCGCGCATGCTGTCCGGACCCATATCGGCCCCTCTTGCACTCGAAAACGTTCTTGCCACGCAGTTCGCCGTGGCTACGTCCGTTAGGCGCCACCCCTCGGCGAGCCAGTAACGATCCCCAAGGGGTGATGTGCTGGCGGACAAAAAACGCGGTGACCATCCCGCCGCCTCGATGCGACGGCGCAGATTCCTTGTCGCAGTCGGGTTCGGATCGTGGGGAAGACCTTTGAGAATCGCGATCGCTGTGGCCACGTCGAGTCGCGTCAGCGCCGCAAAGTAGAGGTCGTGTGTTCGGGCATCAGCCAGTTTCCGCGAGAAAATCGCACGGACGTCCACGCCGTTCAGCAGCATTCGCGCCTTCGAGCGCAATTCGTGATCGTCGTGGCGCGCCAGATCGAGTAGCGTCATGATCATTGGCTCAGCAGCTTCTGATTCCAGGAATTGAGCACGTTCGGCTGCGGGAGCGCGGCGGAGATTGTCGAGAGCCTGGATTTCGCTGCCTGTATAGACCTTTGTGCTCTGCAGCGCGCTGACCATAGCCTTGCGGACTGTTTCCATGGATGGCGTTGGGATGGCCCCGGTCGAAATCTGCTTCTGCTGGGCCTGATTGGGCATCTGAGGAAACGGCGCGGCATAGGCGGCAGAAATGAGAGACCACTCCGCGGTCTTGGGCTGCGCTTGCGAAGGGGCGGTCCCGCGCGGCACGAGCTCATTCATTCCGGTCCTGTCGTTGAACGTTGCATCGAAGTCATAGTGGGCGCCATCGCTGGGAACCGAGACACTGATGTAGTCCGGAACGCCAAGAGCCGAGTCGTAAGGCTTTCGGTAGCGGATCTCGAAGGGTTCCTTGCCGAACGGCCTTTGTTCCTGATAGGCGAGGAAGTTCACGTCGAATGTCTGCGCCTTTCCCGGGATCGTTGGGTCGTACTCCTTCTTGAAAAACATCGGGTTGGGCGACCAGACCTCGACGGCGTTCAGTTTGTGGATCGCGCCATTGACGACGTAGATGGGCTGGTGCCGTGCCCACCACCATGAGGCGAAGTAGACCAGCCCGACCAGAACGGCGAATGTGAGCAGGAAGTAAGCGCCGAAGATCCAGTGGTCCACGGTTCGCAAATCGCGGCGCCGGGTCACCTCCACGAACTGCTTCACGGCGCGCGGCAGAATCACAAGCGCGAAGAGGACTGCAAAGAAGAATGGACCGTATTGGCTTGCCAGCCGGGTGGCGCTATCGAGAGAAGGAGACATCGCTTCCTCCACGACTTTCTACCTATAGGAGTGTCTGGGCACGGCATTTCCCCACCCGAGCCAGGGCTGACGAGGGATGAATGTACAAGGTGGCTGGAGTGCGCAGTGCTTCAGCAAACCTTGCAGCCAGACCTACTTCTCCGCGATTCTTCGCGCGTAATCCGCCGCCCGATCCAGAAACCCCTCGATCGATCTTCCCAGCGCCAGCTTCTCGTTGAGCTCGGTGGCCTTCTCGAAATCGATGCGCAGGCGCTCGGCTTCGGCAAGGTAATAGTCGCGCAGGCCGCTCTCGATCTTGAACTCCGGATACTTCTCCGCCAGCGTGCGCATCCACTCCTCGACCTGGCGGCGGCGATCCTTGTCACCGGCTCCGTTCTTCAGATCGTCCAGAAGCGTCGTAACCACGCCTGAGAGGTCTGCGTCCGCTCATCGTGCAAAGGTTCCTCAGTCATGGGCGGGGATGTTAGCAGCGATTACAATGCGCCGCGATGAAAGTCCTGGTCGCGAATCGCGGCGAGATCGCGGTCCGCGTGATGCGCGCCTGCCGCGAGCTCGGCTATCCAACGGTCGCGGTCTACTCCGAGCCCGACCGCGCCGCCTTGCATGTGGTTTACGCGGATGAAGCGATGCCGATCGGTCCCGCTCCTTCGCGCGACAGCTACCTTCGCATCGACCGCATCCTCGACGCGGCCAAGAGGACGGGCGCCGATGCCATTCATCCCGGCTACGGCTTCCTGGCCGAGAACGCCGGATTCGCGCGCGCCTGCCGCGACGCCGGCATCACCTTCATCGGCCCATCCCCGGAATCGATCGAGGCCATGGGGTCGAAAACCGAGGCCCGGCAGAGGATGCAGGCCGCGGGCGTGCCGGTCGTGCCCGGTCTGCTCGAGGCGGTGAAATCGTTCGACGAGATTGCCGCCTTCGCCGCCGAGGCGGGGTTCCCGATCATGATCAAGGCCTCGGCCGGCGGCGGCGGCAAAGGACTGCGCCTCGTCGAGCGCGAGGAGGATCTCCATCCGGCGTTCGAGCGCGTCACCAGCGAGGCGCAGTCATTCTTCGGCGACGGCGCCGTCTATGCCGAAACGTTCATCGCCCACCCGCGGCACATCGAAGTGCAGGTTCTCGGCGATCAGCATGGCAACATCGTCCACGTCGGCGAGCGCGAGTGCACGCTGCAGCGGCGGCATCAGAAAGTCGTCGAGGAGTGTCCGTCGCCCGTCGTCGATCGAGAACTGCGCGAGCGCCTCGGCGCGATGGCGGTCAAAGCCGCGGCGGCCGTCAAATACTACTCCACAGGCACCATCGAGTGTCTCATGGGGCAGGACAGCCAGTTCTACTTCCTGGAAATGAACACGCGGCTGCAGGTCGAGCACCCGGTCACCGAGATGGTCTGGGGCATCGATCTCGTCAAAGCGCAGATCCGCGTCGCACGCGGCGAAAAACTCGGGATTTCCCAGAACGATCTTTCGCCGAGCGGACACGCCGTCGAGTGCCGTATCTACGCCGAGGATCCGGCACGCAATTTCGCGCCATCGCCCGGCCTGATCCGCAATCTGACGCTCCCGCAAGGTCCCGGAGTGCGCAACGACAACGGCGTCTACGGCGGCTACACCGTGCCCGTCTACTACGACCCGATGCTCTCGAAGCTGATCTGCCACGCCGGCACGCGCGGCGAGGCCATCGACCGGATGTTGCGCGCGCTGCAGGAGTACCGCGTCGACGGCATCCAGACCACGATCCCGTTCTTCACCTTCCTGATGCAGCATCCCGACTTCCGGACGGCCAACTTCGACACCGGCTTCCTCGACCGGCTCCTGCCGGAGCTCGACCTCCAGCACCGGCCGGCGAGCGACGCCACGCGCGACGCCGCGATCATCGCCGCCGCCATCATGGCCTTCGAGGAATCGCAGAACGTCCGGCTTCCAGAGGAGACGGAGTCGCGATGGCGCCAGGCCGGCCGTCTCGAGTCCCTGCGGGGGCGCGATTGAAACTCATCGCGCGTTATCGAGACGAAGAGACCGTGGTCGAGGTCGAGCGTCACGACGGCCGCTACCGCGTCAAGCTCGGTGATCGATGGGTCGACGCCGATCTCGTCGCCGCCGGCGGGTTCCGCTCGCTGCGCCTTGAAGATGGGACGCAGTTCGCGCTCGCCCACCACCGCGTTGGGACCACGCATCAGGTCACGATCGGCGCCTCACGGCTGGATGTCGACATCATCGATCCGCTGACCGTTCGCCGGAAAAGCGGTGATGACCACCTCGGCGACAGCGGCATCATCAAGGCGCTCATGCCCGGCCGGATCACGCGGGTGCTCGTCGAGAAGGGGGATGAGGTCCGCCGCGGAACCGGCCTGCTCGTCTTCGAAGCGATGAAGATGGAGAACGAGATTCCCGCCCCCGCCGACGGCGTCATCGACGAGATTTTCGTGAAGCCGGGCGACACGGTGGAGGGTGGCGCGGATCTGGTGCATCTGACGGCAACGTAGTGTGTTAGCGGGTTGTCGGCTCATCCTGACGGTGTCGCTACGCTCCACGTCAGGATGGGAGCGACAACCGCTCGGTAGTTGCCCATCGGTAGGGCTGGCGAGGTTCGAACCGGAGATCCTGACGGTGTCGCTGCGCTCCACGTCAGGATGGGAGCGACTCTATAATCCACCCATGTCCTCAACCGATCCGTTCGTTGCCGGGGGGAGCGTCCTCCACTTCCGGCTTCTCGATCGCGCAGGCGCCTCGGTTTGGCGTGCCGAGGACACGCGCAGCGGCAAGACGGTGGCGGTCAAAGTCCTGACCAAACAACTGCCGCACGACCCGGCAAAGCGCGAGGAGGTCATCCGCGCCATCCGATTGGGGGCGGCGATCTACCACGCCTCGCTCGTTACCGTGCTGGAGATCGTCCCCGCTGACGACGCCCTCCTTCTGGTAATGGAGTGGTTCGAAGGGATGCCGGTGGCCATCGCCTATCGTGGCCGCGCCGCCGACCGGACGGAGTTCTTCCGCGTCACCTACCAGATCGCCGATGCGGTCAAGCTGATGCAGGCGAAGAACGTGCTTCACCTCAACATCGCCGGCGATTCGGTCCTTGTCGCCCCCAACGGACAGGCCAAGCTCGCCGGTCTCAATGCCGCGACCTTCCTGCCGCGGCGCGAAGGACAGGGCTCGGCGTACTCGCAGAAGGGGAGCGACCCGAACTCCGTCAGCTACATGGCGCCCGAGCAGATTCTGAATCAGCAAGTGACGACGCAGACCGATGTCTTCTCCCTCGGCATCGTCATGTACGAAGTGGCCACCGGACGGCGCCCCTACCTCGCGGCCACCGCGCCCGAGATCGCCCGAAAGATCGTCGATGAGCAGCCCCCCTCGCCCAAGGCCGTGAATCCGAACATCGATCCGGTCGTGCTCAACGTGACCGGGAAATGCTTCTTCAAGGACCCCTATCGCCGGCACAAGGATGCGAAGGCGATCATCGATGACATCATCAAAGTCGATGGTGATGTCGTGGCCTGGTCCAACGACATGGCCCGCGCGTCGCTCAATGCCGTGGCCGACGCCAGGCATGCCGTGCAGGCCCGGCAGTCGTTCATTCTCGTCGCCGACGTCGCCAATCACGATGATGTGAATACCGTCGATCCGGCCGCGGCGGCAAAGGCGGCGTCGCGGATGCAGCAGATTCTGGGCGAGGCCATCTACCTCTTCGACGGACAGGTCGTCGATCCATTCGGGCCGCGGTTCGTCGGAGAGCTGCCGTCGCTGGAAAGCGCCCTCGAGGCGGGGCGCAAGGGGGAGTTCGATTTCTCGCCCGACCAGCAGGATGGCGAGGCCATCCCCGTCCGCCTGCTGCTGCACTACGGCGACGTGGAGACGCACGATGGCAACGCCGCCGGCCCGGCGGTCGACAAGGCCTTCGAGATCCTCAAACAGCTCGAGCCGGCGAAGCTCTACCTCACGGAAGCGTTCGTGAAGAAAGGCCGCATCGGTGTGCGGTTGCGGGATGCCGGCGCGCAGGCGGGGATGAAGCTCCTCGCCATCGCGCCGGAAGGCGAAGCAGCCGAGGCGGCGGAGCGCGCGGCCGTGGAAGCGGAAGAGGCAGCCCGGCTTGCCGCGGAGGCCGAGGCGGAAGCGACCGCGGCACGCCAGGCGCAGAAGAAGAAAAGGACGCGCATGTCGGCGATCGCGGCCGCGGTCGTCATCATCGGCGGGGCATCGGCATTTCTCTGGTTCGAGAAGAGGCAGGGGGCGCCGGCGCCGGCCGCGGTGTCGAAGCGTTCCGTGGGCCCGCTGCCCGCGACGGCGGCGACGCCGCGCAAGGTCGTCATCGAGCCGTTCACGGTCGCGCCGGCTGATCCG
>Ga0137393_10001669_pt1 | contig 14147 bp, 14 predicted proteins | sample 15con2h34BmetaG_FD_101396 | JGI IMG/M metagenome (GOLD analysis project Ga0137393, IMG submission 101396) | Vadose zone soil microbial communities from Angelo Coast Range Reserve, California, USA - 15con2h3.4B metaG | ecosystem: Environmental > Terrestrial > Soil > Vadose zone > Saprolite...
CCGAGCCTGTGTCCAATGGCATGCGATACATACCCACCAATATGTAAGACTGCGCTCACACTCCACTCCGTTCGTCGTTCCCAAGATCGTCATCCCCAAGAATTGGTAATCGCATATCAAGCCCCAAGGGTATAAGGAATGGGACTTCCAACCTCTGTACAGTACCGCTTTTACCATGCTCTGCATTGCTACTTGTCTGTCTGTCTTTACCTTTCCCAATGATAAGCGAGTCATAAGTCTGTCCCTGCGTGCCACTGAGTGTTGGCCGTCACGCCGGACGGTCTTCCACAATACTAGAGAGAGTTCATTGTGGGAAGCGGCAAAGCTACGGCCATATCGTTGATTACCTGTGATGTTCAAGGCTCGCTGGCCAAAGACTCATCCACGCTGCGACTTGAAGCTTCTGCCGTGCATGAATATCATTGGGATTTCCCTGTGACTGTGGCAAATACTTGAATAAGTCTACAATGGCCGCATAACAGAGGTATTTCAATGATGGTATCATAAACCCCTGATACAAATTCTCGACAGCATGGTCAAGGGCGCGTATTCCGGTAGATAGCCTGTGTGCATTGAGTACATGATGCTTCATACATACGAGAAGTGTTACTTACCACAACCTTTAGGAGTAGCCAGAGTAAGTTCTGCATCGAGGACGATACCAGAAGGTGGGAAATGCGAACGCATAGTTATCTTTTGACTTGCATCGTCGGTATATCCTGCGTGGGTCCTTCGCAAAAGAAGTTAGGATATCCGCCGAATGACATTAGCAAGTACTTCATACCGTATACTCAGCAGCGCTGAGCGTTGTAGGTATGGCAATCTGGCGAAGGAACTCTCCGCCAAGTTGCTCGTGCAGAAAGTATATGATAGCCTGGAGGCGTCGATGGGGGAACCACCGCCGACCGAAACGATGTTATCGGCTCCAGACTGTTTGAACGCATCCACGTCTGCTCGAATCCCGGAAATCGGAGAGTGCTCTCCGATGTTGTAGAACGTGGCCGCATATCAATTCTGCTCACGCAAGATGCCTTCCACTTTTTTAACAACATCTGTCTGCATAGTATGAGAGAATAGAGCTCAGGGCGACAGAGCTTGCAGGGGGTTAGATGATCAGACATACCTTTGTTTAAAGACGGTTTCCGGTAACGATCATTGCTTTGGAAGCTCCCAAGGTATCCAGCAACTTAGGAAGAGCCGTTGAGATGCTTCCAGGACCATAGTACACCCCTTGAAGCGTATGAGTCCATGCATAGTATCCATTTAGCTCTGTGGAGGGGATTTGTTTCCGACATCATGATAGTTTCGTCGAAATGGGGAGATGATCGCATTCAACAGTTTCTAGTGCGAATGCTATTGCTATTCGCATCGATGACATGGCACCTACTTCGGGGAGATGTGAGTAAGCCGAAGGTGACTGACCTAGCCATGACCGAGGTGTTTACACACATTGACACGTTGACGGCAGGAACCTGGTGATGGTGCCTGTTTCCTGTTATGTGATTGTTGACGGGCTCCTCCCCGCATTCTTCTCGTTTCTCATCATTATACGGAGCACCTCGAAAAACCCTCTTGCCTCTGATACCACCATCGATGATGGCTGTCAAGGCACACAGTGGGCTATGCCAGTGCTAACATCGCAGCCGGAGCGAGCCATGGCAAGCGTCAAGGAAGATCATCTCCTTTCTGATGTGGTTCAGACCAGGAGTCGGAGGGAAGGATAAGACAGGAAAGCGAACCATACAGCAATTTCATAGTAAGGTAGCATACGACGCACCCTGGATGGCATAAGGGCCCGGGGCCTATGTCAGACAGAGCAACAAACGTCAAGGTTGTGACGGACCACGATGCTGCTTTGACAAGAAGTGGCAGACGCGTCACGGTACACGACCTGACACTACTAAGTTACTGCAGTAGTGCCAACCGTGACGGCAGACATCTACAATCAATCCCACAGATTACTAGTTCCAATCACGATCCCTTTGTTTCTCCATAGATCATTCTTTCCTGCTATCAGGTGTCTAGCGGTTCGACGCCACTATCAGTCAAAGAGAGGTACTGGCCCCGACCGCATATATCTGATGGCGAAGGTACCACGTGGACATCACACATCCTTCGACCGCATGGCAAGTACAGTACTAGTGCAAACGTCCCGCCTGAACAACCCGTGGAAGAAAGACGATTGTCTTATGAGCAAACCCAATAACGCCACTGAATGCTTATCATGACCATCATGATCACGTTGACACGTTCCCACATATCAGTCGTCGTTGGTCCTCAAGATCTCTCTCTATATCTTCCGACATAATCCCTCTTCATGGCTTCTAGTTCTGCCCCCCAACCCAATACATCGAAACTTGCGCCATTCGCCGAAACTCAACCATTCAGGCTAACCGAGCCACCAAATGTTGACTGGAAGGTCGGAGATGGACTCTTGAATACTCCGTTAGGGCGAGATTGGAAAAACGATGAAGAGCTTGGATGGAAGACTTGGGATATGGCACAGACATCACCTTCGTAAGCTATCATCGATCCCAGGCCGGCGTCCCCAACTAATTGCATCAACCTTAGCGACGCAACACAGATACTTAATTCTACTGTGGTTCCGCGGCCGATTGCATTTGTGTCTACGCTGTCGGCAGAAAATAAGCCCAATCTTGCCCCGTTCAGGTATGGAACGTGCCTTGGGAGGTTTGTGTTCAGAAGCGAGCCACTAACTGTTCAATCGATGTGCCTACCTACCCAGTTTTTTTCAGGTGGTACGTGATGAAAAAGAAGCACCTCTATTCCGACTCAATAATAATAGCATTTCTATTACAGGTAGCCTATCATCCCCCGATTGTCAGCGTCTCCTTCAGACTTTCTCCTCGCTTTCCTAAGAATACGCGAGACAACATTATTACTACGAAAGAATTCGTAGTGAACTTGATCAGCGAGCCATTTGTTGAGGCAGCCAATGAAACACCGGTTGAGGCCCCTGCGGATGTCAGCGAGTGGGATGTCTCGGGTCTGACTCAGGAACCCAGTGTGAGTAGTAGAGGCGATGTCCAGTTATGATCTGGTGGATTAACCAGGTTTGTCCAGTTGCACGTTAAGCCAGCACGAGTGAAGGAGAGTGCCGTCAGCTTGGAATGCGAGGTATGTGTACTGCTAATTGTTTTACTTTTGCGCCCTTCTGTAGACTGATCGATCACAATCTATTAGCTGTTCCAATCACAGGATATATTCCCTGACGGCGCTACGATGCCTTCCGCAACTCTTGTCCTCGGTCGGGTGAAATATATACATACCCGCAATTCTGTCCTGCGATCTGATGGGCTGCGAGCCGACCCTGCAAAGCTGCGGGCAGTATCCAGACTTGGTAGAACGAGTTATGGAAGGCTTAGCGAAGGGTTTGACCTCAAGAGACCGGAATGGGAGGAGGTCAGGCCAATTCTCGAAGCACAGCGTTCGTCACTAGAATAGTACGGCGTAGTGGATAGATTGGTTATCAGATGTGCCACGATAATATCGCAGCTTTGGAAGTACGATATATATATATATGTTGACATCATAAGGGACGAAGAGCGCCTGAGGAGGTCAGACGCCACTGGCGTAGTCTGGGACGAAGCAAGGACGTGGGAGCTAGCGTCAAACCCAAGTAAGGGTGCCCTGGCACATGTCAACTAGATCACGCAGCCGTGACCGGAGATGAAACGAGTGTTTACGGGGTTGACGGATGGCAGATTGGGGGCACTGAAGAGAGGATGGTGCAGCGGGGAAAGCAGTGCAATAACGTCGTGCCAAGGAAGGGAGGCCACGTGCCTCGATCGTACTTATTCCCACTCAGCTTGGTACCAGTCAGTGTTTTCCCTCTTCAATCAATGCCATTTCATTCTGATTCACATATCCACTTCAGCTCTCCTTTTGCACCCCTAATTTCACCCGCAATTTAGGCCTTCTTTGGCTTCCCATTTCTGCTTCCGCCCGTTCCCTGGTCCTTCATATAGACGACACTAGCACTGCCCCAACAACTCAACTGCCTCTTTTTGTCTCCCCTCTTTTACCTCCGCTCACCGGGCCATGGAAGCATCCACCCCAGCAGAGCAGCGCGCCTTCGCCGTCGCCAAAATCAGGCGTGCCACCTCTCTTCCTCGCATGAAAGATGGCCGAAGACCTCGTATGCACGTCGAGGCCGTCAGCGAAGGGGAGAGACAGGATTCGGGCGCAGATGGTGACGACAGTCCGGCGATGTCTGAATACCATGGTCCCGATGATACTGGTCAATCCCAGGACAACCCCGAACTAGAACAAGGACCCGAACCGGAACCTGAAGCGGGACCCGAACCAGAACAACAACCAGAGGTTGAAACAGAACATAGCGAGGCCAAAACTGACGACCCAAAAATTGAAGAGGAACCCACCTTTTCTCCACCTGCGACACCTTCACTCCCAGAATCCACTTCAACAAAGTCGAGACGGCGTTCGCGCTCCCGTTCCAGGAGACGAAGTTCCAAGTCCACACAGTCTCCCCTCCCCACAAATGCCGTACCTTCCGCCAATGAATCCTCGCCTGATGAAGGCCCCGTCTCTTCCACCCAACCTACCGGTCCTACACCGCCGCCCCTCATATCCCCAATACCCGCTCATTTTGCCCTACTCCAAGCACATCGTCTGCTCGCTTCTCCTGAACCCGGTATGATTTATCCTGGGACATCCCCACCGACACCTATGCTTCCGACCCTCCAAGACATTCAACGCGAGGCTTTACAACGCGGGCTTTTCCGCTCAAACAGCGCAGCGGCGCGTTTGATGTTACAACAACTGGCTGGGCCCGAAGCCTATGATCCGCTGATCGCATCACCTCCTATCACACCCCCAGGGAAAATATTTCGCAACAATACCGTCGGTGGAAGTGGAGGCGAACGCGTTGCAGCACGCAAGATGATGATACGTCAACTAAACAAGCGTGTGAAGGAGGCAGAGGCCGAGCAGACCAGTGGAGGTGAGGACCCTCAACCCGCGCCACATACGCGTCGTAAGCGAAGACAAAGACGCTCATCTACGAACCGGTCCACGGTTGTCGATGATCGTGAACCGCCATCTGCGGCGTCTCCAACCACCCCCGTATTCCCGACGGCATCTTTACCTCGATCCACCCCTGAACCTACACGTGAGGAGAATGATACCCTTGCCGCGCCAAGTCCAACACCGAATCAAAGGAGTCCCAGTGTTGAACGTAGTCGAGAAGATGCTCTGGCTAAGCTCACTGGAGAGTCACCATCAACCGCGACATATGACTATAAGACGCCCTTGGAACGGCGAGGTGTGGTAGTGGAAGAAGATGACGACGCTGCCGATCACGATCCCGGTCAAGCCTCCCCCATCCCACGTTCAACGTACAACGGCCACACGGACACACCTCCTCGAGTCGCTTCCCCCCGTCCGTCTCATGCTCCTGGTGCGCCTTCGAGCACATCGCTAGAGTCTGCTGATACCGGTGTTCCCGCCTATCTGTCGGACTCTACGCAAGAGCAACAGGAGGTGTTCCCAACCTCGCCTTTTGCAACCCCCTTACGTGAAAAACAAGGCCCTGACGAGGAGGAAGAGGATTCGCGTACCGAAAATGAACCAGCACGGCGTTCACCCTGGAGCGACGCATATGACCGAGAGATTAGTTGGGCAGCTGAGCCTGGTGAGTTCCTGTGGTTTGATATCTTTTGTGCTTCTCATGATCTCGCCTACAATAGTTCCGGAACGCATCCCTATTCGTGACGACGATAACGACTATGATGATGCAGACGACATACACGAACCAAGGGGTCATCCCTCAATTGCGCCGCATCACCCGGGTCCTGAGGAACACGATGACGATGATGACGACGATTCGTTACCGCGCGCATCATCCATCCACTCGAAGAACATCGTAGTGGATATCGAAACCTCGCCCGAGGCACCAAAACCTTCACAAATACCACCACCATCACCGCCATCCGCCGCCGTTCTCCACAGACACCTCAGCAATGATTCTCGTATCTTCCCGGCCCGTCTTTCAATATCATCGCCTAGTCAACCTGAGCTTCCTTCCCCGAATACGGAGTACATGGAATGGGAGGAGTCTTTACGGGTGATTGTCACTGATGTAACGCCGAAGAAAAATGGAGAGGGCTCTCAAAGCAGGTGGGATAAGGTCAAGAATGCGTTCGCCCGACCGCGATCGCGAAACGACAGCATACGGGAGCGCAACAACAATGCTAATTCCGGCATGCTCAGGAGTAACGAGAGACGATCGCGAAACAATAGCATCAGGGAGCGCGCCAACAACACTGATTCTAGTACAAGCAGGGAGAGTGGTACGAGCTTGACAGGTCCCAAGACAGACAAAGGTAAATGAGAGAATCTTTTGCGTGGTTTGCAATGATCTGATCCAATCGATGTTTACCAGACACCCCTTCCTCATATTTCCCGAGTTCCCCTAGTGGCGTGTCCCCTGTACCCCTGGCGTCCAGTGAGACTCTGCAGAAGTACGGTGGTGATGCCAAATTGTTCCCTTTCCCGGCCATCTTCCCAGGGGTAAAGAAGCTTGAAGAAGAGCGACATATTCGTGGTAGTGGACTATCCCTCAACGCGTCTTCCCCAGATATCATCTCCCACCCTACCGCGGATGAATTTTCGGCCCTAAGTTCTGGCTCTGCCTCTTCGCGTACACCTCAAGCCTCTCCGGAATTTTCTCGAGATCGGAAGTTATCACATCAGGCATCAGATACGCGCCTATTACCAAAATTCAACTCTGGGAGCACTCCAACAGCGTTATCGTCATCACCAACGTCTACATCCCAGCCGGATCCCACTACCCCACCCACTCCAAACAACTCCGGATGGCTTGGAGGCAAATTACCTACTAACCGAGAGGGCGTCAAGACGTGGCTCCGCGCAAAGGGACTTTTCGCATCACAGTCCTCCTTCCCCGGCTTGCAGCAGCCAGTTTCGGCTCCTGTTGTAATCGGACAACCGGGATCGAGTGATACGACCAGAAAGCTATCTGATCTGTTCAATGGCCGGAAGGAGGGCGAGCTGATGACAGATTGGGAGGATATGTCAAGGACACCCACCACCAACGAGATTGCCGCTCAAGGAGGGGAGTCACAGAATGATCGCGAACCCGAGACACCAGAAGTTCACTCTGCGGGATCTTCGACGCCCGAGACACCAGCTCTCGAAAGGCCGCCCTTTGGCAAGCCACGTGCCCACGCTTCAGGTAGTGACACGCCATCTGTGACGTATCCCACGCAGCCCGCATCGCCTGTTCCAGACCCTACTTCCTCTGCCACTCCTGACCCAACCTCATCATTGGATGATTACGCCAGCCAGTCCTCACCCTCATCGTCGTCCCAGGAACGCTTTTTAGAACGGACAAGTTTGCGGACACCAGGGAGGATGATACTCGAGCGATTGGATGAGCTGTTAGGACATGGCTCGCGTGGTCCAACCGGCTCCACCTTCGTTGATGATCCACCACGGAAGTTGCTCTTATCATCGCAAGTGCTGCAAGTGGCCAACTCAAACACCGTGAAGGACCGCTTCCTGTTCTTGTTCAACGACATTCTCGTCATCGTGAAGCCCGTCACGCATGACTATGATGCTCTATTGGACATGAACAAGCCCTCACCCTTGGATCGGAAGTTCATCGTGAAGAGCGTCGTCCAGCTGCGTGACGTTCGATTCACGGCCGATAGAGACGATCTCCCACTTAGTTCGCTCGCCTCCATAAGCCGAAATCCACTCGTGAGGACTTTCGTGGTCCAATTTTCCAAAGACGCGGATAATGCGATATCTCACTTTTTCGAGAAGTCTGGCACGCGCGACGACCCGACGGTGCTCGGTCAGTTGTTATTTAGGATGTTGGAGCTGGACAGGGCAAAGCTGGGCGACTATTTATCTCGGAGGACGTCGAAAGTTGTGTTGAAAGCGTTCATCGGGTGCTTCGGTTTCGGCGGAGTGCGGATCGAAAAGGCGCTTCGTGTGTTCCTTCAGTCCCTTCATCTCGCCCCTCCTTCTCGGTCCTCTAACCCCTTAGATTATGTGTCCGACTCCTTCGCCAGCCGCTGGTACGATGCGAATGCGGATCTCGTCGCTTACGACAAGGACCTTGCCATCCGGCTTGTCCGCGCTATCATCCAGCTTAATGACGTCCTTTACGGGGGCGTCATACAGGATCCATGGGCCCATGGGCAGATCAAACGGAATGTGACAAGCCGCGACTTCATCGATGCCTTCCGGCGGTATGACTCACGGTGTCTCGTCTCAGACGAGTTACTAGACAGGATTCATGCTTCCATCAGGCGAGAGCCACTCTCACAAGCTCGTAACTCTGCCCACTCGACCACTCCAGATCAGCTCATCGTGTTAAAACGCCCAATTTCGTCACGTCTCACTTATCGCTTACAATCCGAGCCTATCATCGTTCGTATTCCCCAGGCTGACCCGTCACTCACCATCCATCTGCACGGCAGCGAACTCATCTTCGACCCACCCTACCTCGTATTCGCTCGTTCTGCGGAGGCGTCCTTCCGTATCACAGGCACCGCTCTTGGTCTCAAGACTGTGTCGTTCTCTCGTTCGGGCCCAAGTGCACCGCTATACACAGGCCTTCCCTTAAGCAGTCCAGTTGTGATCGAGCGCAGCTTTATGCGCAATACGTTCCAGGTTGCATTCGCGAACCACCAGAGTTCGAAGCGCCGATACATGTTCAGTGTGGATGATCCCGTTATGCGGCACAACTGGACGGTCTCACTAAAGCGCCAGATCGATATCGTAAGCGCAGGTCAACAGGCGCTGGTTGCAAGTACAAGTTCGTTCCATCGGGCGGCCGAGCAGGTTGCGTTCCGCGTACTACAAGAAACGTTGATACCACCTCCATCGGCGGAAAATGATAACCCTCGTCCCACATTCTCAAGCTTTGCACGACCGCTTTCACCGCGAACGAACGGCCGTGTCGAGGTCAACGGGAAAGGGACTTCACAACCCTCACACGTGCGGTCGAAGTCTCGCAGCCAGGTATACCATCGTCATGGTCCGGGGAAACTCGAGCATCAGCAACTCGACCCGTTGCTTCAGCCAAATGGCGATACAACAGATTCCACCGAGACAGATGTGGAGGACAGTTCGCATTCGCCACCGGAAGGCAGGACACGGCTATGGGGTGGCAAAGAGCTTGAGACTGTCTGCCAGCAAAATAGCGCGATCGTTCTTGTTCTTGCATCCTCGCAGAATGAACTCACGAACGCGAGATTATCCCCACCGCCGGTTCCCCTGCGCCCTGTGATACCTGTTCTATGATATTTTGGTGTTGGTCATGGACGGATTTATGTGAGTAGTCCACAACCTGCGCTTTACTCGTCCACTGATAAGATGACATTTAGTCTGCATCGATATTTTTCGTTCCTTTATTTTTCGTTTTTTTTTCTGCATTTTGCCTTGCATTGTGTTTTCCCTCACGCTCTCATACTCCCACGTCTTCCCACTCTCTGCGTCGTATATTTGATTCATCCTATAGTATGGTTAGTATCCATGAGTTCCCCTTTAGTATAGTCGATATTTATTTTCCACTGGCGGTGCTATTACTACTCGGTCAGCTTATCACATTTGTACCAACTTGCCACATCAGTCAATGCCACGCGCCGGCCCCCATCACCAAGTCCGAGTGAACCGTAATAAATCTCTTCTCAGAACACACCGACATCACGTACCTCTCTTGAGTGTCGTGGTCAGTTCCGTGGACACTCAGGCGCTGATTGATGGCAGCTAGCATTATGATTTCTAGATTCAGCGCCAGTAGCCGACACTTCCGCTGTTCCTTGTCCCCATCACATTACTGCCTCGGCACTCTTCAGCGGTGTTCGCACACGTCTTACACCTCTCATTTGCCACTATATAGATACCGCGAGATGGTAGAGATGACGCGCCGGCGGATACACGCAAATGGAGATGGTGCCGACAAAGCGAAATCGCCAACGGGTGCGACTGGGGCACGCGAACGCCATAACGGTCATGAACAGTCAAACACACACCCGCACTCTCATGGGATCCTCGGAGGACACTCACATGATCATGACGGCCATGACCACAGCGGTGGGCTAATCGAGACGCTACAAAACGGAGGTAAGGACCGCGTCCCCATTAACCTCTTGGTGTAACAAGACGCTCACTTATAATTCACATTCTTCCGAATGGCCTACCCCATTTCCTTCTCGTCGTCTCTCGTAACCGTCATGGGTGTCGTGAAGGTGACCGAGGAAGTCGCGTCACACTTGTTGGATTGGGCGCGAACATTTTGTTGACGAGCGCCAAGGGGGCTGCAGGGTGGTATATGAACTCGGCGGCGTTGCTTGCAGATGCAGGTCATTCATTGAGTGGTAAGCACGCTCTCTAACTATTATCTGCTCTTCTCTCAGCGGTGCTGCACTATGGGGGACTTTGTGCCCCCCTCTCGCATGCGCCCGCATTGCCGTCATCGTTGACGTGTCAACACGTTGACTTTGACACATGACAGCGTGGTCACTTGGTCACCTTGAAAGAAACGTCGAGTTTGACAGGACTTCCGTTCCCATCTGCTGACGTGCGAACCCATTAGACCTTCTGGGAGATTTCGTCGTTCTGTTTTCTTGGCGCTTGTCTCGTCGGCCGCCCAGTCCACGCTACCCCTTCGGCCTCGCCAAATTCGAGACAGTCGGTACGGGGATAGTCTCCATGCTACTCATCGCAGGCGCGCTCGGCATCGGCTCGCATTCACTCTCGCTCCTTCTCTCCGTGCTATCCGAGACAGCCCTGACCATGCCAGCCGGGCCACTACAGACAGCGCTGCTCAGTGTCACTGCGGGGGCGCACAATGTGCCAGGATTGGGGCTCATTGCCGCACACTCACATACGTACGCGCATACGCATGTGCTAGATTTGAACGCGGCATGGTTCGCGGCTGCTAGCATCGTTTCGAAGGAGTGGTTGTTCCGTATTACGCGTAAGGTTGCGGACGAGGAGAATAGTCCCGTGTTGCTCGCGAATGCGTATCATCATCGGAGTGACGCTTATTCGAGCGTCGTCGCGTTGGTCGCGATTCTTGGTAGCGGTTGGTTCCCTGCGTTGCCATTGGACCCTATCGGAGGTGCGTGCAATCTCCACAGTCGGATATCTTTTTTTTTCTCTGCTCCAATTTTTTTAATTTGCCGATTTCATTCTGGATAGGTTTTTTGGTTTCTATCGTCATCTTTCAACAAGGTCTCTCGATATTCAAGGGCGCATTTTGGGAAATGACAGATGCCAGTGCTCCAGAGCCAGTCTTACGATCGCTATCCCATTCCTTAGACAAGCTACGTGAAGACCCGCAACTTGAATCTTCCTTCCTCCACGTACGCGGTCTTCGCGCGCGGCGGGCGGGCTCACACCTTTTCGTGAACCTCCACGTTGGAGTTCCCGGGACTCTGACGGCCTTTGAGCTAAATCGGCTGGAAGAGCAGATTGCCGCTGCCTTGAAGGCTGAGAGGAAGGATGTAAAGGAGGTTCAGGTACAGTTTGAAGTCGTGTCAGAAAAGCATGGGGAATGAGAAACTCTAGAATACCCTGGGTTCATGATATTATATTCTCCGCATTAATTTATATTTTCTGCATCGCATAATCGTGTCTCGTGACTGCGATTTAGACGCGTCGATCGCGTCGCCTTAAATCACATCGCTTTCTCGCCCCCCACAGTCTGGTCTACAGTACGAATCGTAGAGGGCATCTTGGGCGCCGCGTCAATTTGTTTTCTAATTTCCATCGCTGTACAGGCCTACGAATCGATGCCAGAAGTAGAGATTAGATTCTCTTCCGAACAGGTGTCCTCAGGATCATATCGCCTGCTGGAGCTGCCACCAGATCTATGCAAGTTGATCGAATCTTCTGCGGATGACCTAAGGTATGCATCGACATGGACCATGCTATTCGACTATTCCTGATGCATGCCCCAGTCTGATGATGAAAGGTGGTCCAGAAGATGATGCAGTACTATGCACCTCAGACAAGACATATAACATCCGCTCCGTGGCGCTCTCAAACTCCGTCCTCGTAGTATCTCCCGGTCCACATATTGATGGAAGCGAGGACCAAGTCGTCATTCAAGATAGTCTCAATGAACTACTAGAGCTCGTACCTGCTGTACCGAAGCTCCATAGGATGAACGCCCTGTTGAAGGAGCATGAGTGGGAGGAGGGGCAAGAGGAGGAAGAGGACGAGAGTTTCCGAGTCCGCGCGGTAGGCACTTTACCGGGTCCCATACCCCACACTGGCTAGGGCTTACGCCAAGAGGACATTTTTAAAGGCGAAGCGGAAGCGATTCACACTCGGAGATGCCCAGATAGAACTTCAAGCTAGCGGGCAAGAGATAGCGCAAGCACTCAAGGATAAGCATATACTAGTCATAGATGGTGAGTTCTACCTCGACCGTCTCCTCCTCGCGCGTCCAAGACAAGGCTGACGACTAGGATGTACTGCATGCTTACTATATGCATGCCCATAAGGCGCTCTACGCCCTCTCTCCCGGACATACCTTCACAAGATCCTCGAGCTCCTCCTGATGCACCTCGTCTCTCTCTCCCAGCCTCACGACGCAGCATCCGTCCTAGAACTGTCCCGATCCCTCGAGTTCGAGCACGAGGTCCGACGCGACGTGACTTTACAGGTGATGCGCTGGTTCGGGGAGGTGGACGATGCGGACGAGCGGTGGAAGGTGGACACTGAAAAGGTTGTGCGTCAAATCGGCTTGGGCATTCTGCATCAGCACAAGGTTCGGATTCGGCGCAAAGCAGCCTTTGTTTTCCCGCTCTCACTCCTCCCTTTCTTCCAGAATGATCCAATACCTGAGGATGAGTTCACGACAAAATGGAATACCGCCGTAGGCGATACTTTCGTTTCCCATACATCCCTCAAGCTACTCACAGTAAGCATCCCCTTTCTCTCCTGGGCTTCGGAGCCCCCAATAATCCACACAAACTAGGGAAACTACCTCTGTGCACCTTCTCCATTTTCCTCAAACACGCTAATATCCTATTTCCCTTGCGCGGAACTCCCAACTGATCCTGCCATGCGGTTCGCGGACCTCTTTCTCACGCGCGAACGTTGGAAGGCAGAAGATATCAAGCCGTATCTGTCGGATATTGCGGTAGACACAAAAGACCTCGATAAGCTCTTGCTCAAGTATGCGCGAGCCTTGACGGACAAAGACGGATTATGGTATACGGCGCGAGCCCGATGAGTACTAGGCGAAAGAGCTCAAACTGTCCCGTCGATTCTACCTTGTAAATCCTAGATGGCCCCTCAATCTGCATATCTCTCCCACCCTTCTCGCCTTTGGCATATCTGTACGATATAGTGGCCAATACGCATGCTACAAACGTTTGAGCGATAAGATAGTACTATTGTAAAGTGAGAATATCATCGTGTCTCGTAGAATAGCGACATAGGAGGTGGATGGGTGAAGTCACGTAGCTATCGTGGGGAAAAGTCAAGATCAGGATCCGAGCAAGGTGGGAACATGGGGAATGGAATATAAGAAAGTCCACGACCATGCGAAACTGATATAGATTCATGTGTGTGGAGGGTACTTGCGCCGCGGGAGCCTTGATGCAAGGTCGTACAGTGATCCCCTGTTCCTCTGTTAATTCCTTTCAAAGTCATTAAATAAAATACATAAAATCGTCGAAAAATTCTGGTATGATCTATGACCAAGAGGGATCATTCCCACCAATTATTATGCAGATCAGTGGTGAGCTGCCGGAGGGAGGTGAATTGAATACTTACATCAAAATCATCAGAAATTGACGTCTCAACTTTTGGCACAATGCTCTCTCCTATTCCTGTCTTATTTTACTTACTGCTTCAAATTATGCTGGATCACTTAATACAGTCTTTTACCCATCTTATAAAAAAATACCCAGCTATTTTGGTCAAGCAATGTGTGATTGGGATATGTTTTTGTTGAGCGTGACTGTAGAATGTGACAGAGCACATCTGATACACTTGTCTCCTGCCAATCACAGGCTCTGGAGACAGTATCACAGTCCGCGACATAAGGTGGTCACAGTTAACCGAGGAACGGTTCGCGTTACTTTGGCCCCTCCACCTTCAAGATTTAAATC
>Ga0137393_10001687_pt1 | contig 14093 bp, 13 predicted proteins | sample 15con2h34BmetaG_FD_101396 | JGI IMG/M metagenome (GOLD analysis project Ga0137393, IMG submission 101396) | Vadose zone soil microbial communities from Angelo Coast Range Reserve, California, USA - 15con2h3.4B metaG | ecosystem: Environmental > Terrestrial > Soil > Vadose zone > Saprolite...
CGGTTGGACATCGGCCATGAAGTGACTCTTCGTTTCCTCCGCGCCAGTAGCGTAGATGTCTCCGCCCCGCTTTGCAAGCGAGGCGCCTGTCGGGTTTTTACTCTTCTCACCAGACCGTGTTAACCGCTTTGGAGCGAAGGATCTCACGACCCGCAGTAATCAGAGAAAGCCCTTCGACCAGCGCGGTCGCTCCGATAATGCGATCCGCTCGATCTTTGGGATAGGTTGTTGGAAGTTCCATGGCGCGCGCACACGCACGGCCACTTATCGGTAGGACGACAAACCGGGCCTCGACTTCCTGCAAGAAGGATTCGAGGCTGATACCGAGGCGGATGCGGCCCTTACTCGCGAGCGTCGCCAGTTCCAGGAGAGTGATGTCGGAAATTGCCAAACCGTCCCCATTCTTGCGCGCATCCTCGATCGCCGACTTGGCCTTGCCCGATAGCTTGGCGGGGTCTGTCGTCACCCAAAGCACGACATGCGTGTCGAGCAAAATCACTTGAGATTGCCCCATTCGCGCCGCGACAACGCGGAGGAAACCACATCGCCGGTGATCGTAACCTTCCCGCGAAGAAAACCGAAAATATCATCGCCTTGTGGCTCGACCGGGACAAGCTTCGCCACCGGCTTGCCGCGCTTAGTGATTACCACGGTCTCGTGCTTGGCCTGGACCTCGTCCATGACGGCAAGGCAATTGGCCTTGAAAGCGCCCGCTGCCATCTTCTTCATCCTCAACTCCTTCATACCTATGGTCATTGTACCATGGTCATATCTGTGTTGTCACAGCTATGCGCATTCCGCGCGAAAACTGCGAGCTTTGCACCGTGAGACAGTTGCGATCCCTCCTCATCTATGCTCCCGCCCTTCGCCGAGGAGGTCATCATGCGCCAAGGCGAAGCCAGCAATATCTCTTCTATCCCGCCAAAAGCCTGGATAATTCCCCGATCCAGCGCCCCAAAAACGACGCCGAGCTCTGTGCCTGGATGTCCTTGCTGGCCAGTACAGGTGGAAAACCGGCGACGTCAGCGTCCGCGATCTCGCCGACCACGCCCCCATCAATTACGTCACCGCCATCGCCGCGGCGCAGCCGTGACCTCTCGTGCCGGAAATGTTACTGGGCGGTTTGTGTTGGAATCGCCTTGGGACCCGATGGCGTGAAATGGAAGCGAATGAGCCATGCGCTGGGGACGCTGTGACCGCCCACTTCGGGTGAAGTGAATTGCCAGCGGCGCGCGGCTTGCAGAGCGAGGTCGGCGAAATATTTGCTGGGACCAGGGGAATCGAGGGAGGCCTCGGAAACGTTGCCCGTGGGATCAACTTGAACACGGACGCCGACGCGGACAGCTCCATGAATGGTGGCGAGCGCTTTGTCCGATGCGTGGGGCAAGACCTGCTCGAGGACTTCGGCGCGCGCGGCAGACGGCGCGGAGGCGCTCGGTGTGTTTGCGGATGGGAAGGTATCGGTGCGCCCGAAAGCAGGAGTTGGCGCGGCCACCGGCGAACTCTGCGGTTGTGCCACAGTCTTTTTCTCGGCAGTGGTTTTCAGCGAGTCTAGTTTTGGGGGTGCTGCGGACGTCTTTGGAGCTGGCCCGACTCCGCGACGAGCGGGTTGCTCGACGGCACTCGGCTGCGCTGCGGGCTGCACGGCTGCCGTTGCAGCGGAAGACGAAGATTCGGAGCGGCGGCCAAGAATTCTCGGTAGCGCAATAATCGCGACGATAACTAGAAGTCCAGCCGCAGCGGGAACGACATAGTTGGGAAGCACTAGCGTTTGCTTCGTTGGATTCGTGGCTTGCGGACTCGGCGGCTGCGCCTGCGGTCTTGGTGGAGGTACATCTAGACTTGGGACTTGCAGCTTTGCCGCTGGGACCGCCGGAACCGTGGACAGTGGAACCGCTAAGGGTGAAATGGATTGCGAGGCCGCAGCAGCGACGGCGATGGGATTCAGGCGCGCGGCAATTTCAGGAACCGTCCAGCGGCGCCGGGGATCGCGGCGGAGGGCGTGCCGCGCGACGTCGAGCAGGGGCTGGGGAAGGGTATCGGGGACTGCCGGGTCGGCTTGGCTCCCGGGCTGCATGGCGGGCGTATGTTGCGTGAGTGTTTCGACCAGAGTCATGCCGAGTGACCAGACATCGGCGGCTGGGGAAAGCGGGGAGGTTGCCGTTTCGGGAGCGTCGTGAGCATCGAACTTGCGCGATGCTTTGCGGGATTCGCCGATGGGAAGGAGCGAGTCACTGGAAAGTTTGAGTTGATCGGCGGCGGCGAGAATGTTCGAAGGCTTAATCCGCGAATGCACGAGGCCGTTGCTTTGCAGATAAACGAGAGCGTCGAGCACCGGCTCGAGCATTTCGCGGGCCTCGGAAGCGGCGAGAGCGCGCTGGGGAATAATCTGGGAGAGGTCTTCTTCGGCGTACTCCATCACGACGTACAGTCGATCCCTGTTCTCGAGGCGGCAGCGGCCGACATCAAAGATGCGCAGGAGATTAGGATGAACGAGCTGCATAACGCGAAGCCAGAGAGAGATTTGGGCCTCGGACGTGGGGCCGGCCGGAATGAACTTGATGGCCGCCTTTTGAGACTTCGAATCGGGGAGTTGCGTGAAGAATACCGCGGAGTCGTCCGTGCCCCCAAGGTAGTGGCGCAGCCGAAAACGGTTATCGATAACCTGACCTTCGCACTGTCTCCAGAAATCGCTCATAGCGCACCTCCAAATGCGAATTCCTGCGAGCCGGCCAATGGGGACACTCCCAACAGCGTGGCGTGCGACCGCTAAAGAACAGCGCGGCGTCTGGGGCGGGGCTGGAACCTCTCGACGTGCGATTCGCATGCGCCTGGGGCCGGGCGCTCGTCGCCCACATTCTGGCATGAAACAGGCTGGAATGGGGAGGGTGGTTCTTATCGGTCATGGAGGGGCTCGGGACGACGGCGCGCGAGGCGCTTCGAACCAACGGCCCTTGCGGAAGCGGCCTGAATCAAAGCCTCACAAGCAGAGACGCAGGCGCCGCGGAAGTCGCGAGAGATTTTCTTGTGGATGTCCACGGAATGAAGGAGCGTTGACGTACCATGCAGAAGGGCGACGAGTGACAAAGCCACCGGCGTGTGTTGATCCGGCATCCCGCCAAATTCAGTGGCCAGAAGCCGCTTCAAGAATTCAAACGAAGGCATGTGTTCTTTGCGGGCGAAGGCCAGAGCCCAGTCTTCGGAAATGAGGCGGAAGTCGTTGGGATGGGCGGCAAAGAAGTCGAGAACGCGCTGGCAGGCTTGCGCGGAGCTCCGTGAGGATTTGATGGCCGAGAAGAGATTCAGCCGTGCGCGGCGACGGAGAAGGGAAAGAAGGTCGTCCTTGTTGGAAAAGCGCTCGTAGAGAGTCGGTGTCGTGGTGCCCGAGGCGGTGGCGACGGCGCGCATAGTGAGAGCATGTTCGCCGCGCTTGCTCCACATGCGATAGGCGGCATCCAGGATGCGGCCTTCCAGACGAGCGTCAGCCTTGCGAGGCATGCAAGTGCCCTCCCACTCACTCTTGCATTGAATTATATCCTTTACAGCGTTAAAGATACAGTGTATAAAGAATAGGCCCCGAACGGCTCTCGTTGGGATCCCCAAAATTACGGAAAGACAGGAGTGCGAAACAGCAAGTTATGTTTCGATTTCAATATAGTGTGACCACCAAGGCCAGCCGGAAGCTCGCCTGGGAGATTTTTTCGGATTACCGGCGATGGAATGAATTCGCAAACATTTATGGCCAACTGAGCTGGAGCGAAGGAAGGCCGTGGGAAGCGGGAAGCCGGCTGGAAATCGAAGTCCTGGAGCCGGTGAAGACGGTTGTGAGTCACGTCATAACGAATTGTCAGCCAGCGCACAAAGTGGGTTGGATCGACCACTCGCTCGGAGTGGTGCTGGCGCAATGGGTTAGTTTCGAAGAGCATGTGAAAGAAGGCACACGCGTGCACACCTGGGGAGACATCGTCCATTCGGGTGTGAAGATCGCCGGGCGCACGGCGGAGCAGGTCATCACCAGCTTCACGGAAACGTGGTACGAGAATTTTCGATCGGCATGCGACCGCCTTGCGGAAGCGAGCGGCGACTGAGTTGGAAAGCAAGTTGCTGCTCATTTGAGTTGAAATGATCGCAGTGATTTGCATCAAGAGTCCGTGTCCGTAGTTTTCTCGGCTGACATTTCGGACTTCGCGACTATCCGAGAGTGGAAACGGCGGGAGGTATTCGGAGCGCGGGCGGCTCTCGGAAGCGTTCGGGCGCAATCGCTCACGAAACATTACAGAAGCGTAAAACTCATCTATTTGCACTGATGGGAGCACACCGCGGAGAAACTTGGCCCCGCTGTTCCAATCTGGGACATCCAGCCCTTAAATTGCCAATCCTGTACTTCCGCAAACAATTTCAAAACGACAATGCCTTGATTGCAAAAGAGATCGTGGCCAAAGGTGGCCCATTCCTGGCGAGTTACGTGCATATGCCCCAAGGGGGTGTGTGCAATGTGCGGAAATATATGGAGGCGGCGAAGTGGAGCTCGCCTGATGAGATGCGCGGCCACGCTTCTCCTGTTAGGGTGCGAAATGGCATGGGGGCAAAATGTGCCGTCACAGAAAGCTTCACAATCTTCGCCGAATGACCTGACCCAAGTAAGCATCGAAAATTTGATGAACATGGAAGTGACTTCGGTTTCGAAAAAGGAACAGAAGTTATCCCAAGTAGCGGCAGCGATTTTCGTGATCACGCAGGAAGATATTCGCCATTCGGGGGCGACGAATATCCCGGAGTTGCTGCGCGTGGTTCCCGGAATGACTGTGGCGCAGATCAATTCAAACACCTGGGCGATCTCCGCGCGAGGTTTCAATCTTCAGTTCGCCAGCAAATTATTGGTGCTGATAGACGGCCGGGCCGTGTACACGCCGCTTTTCGGAGGTGTGAATTGGGACACGCAGGAAGTGCCACTCGAGGACATTGAACGAATTGAAGTGATCCGCGGACCGGGGGGAGCAGTATGGGGCGCCAATGCCGTAAACGGTGTCATCAACATTATCTCTAAAAAGGCCGGGGACACACAGGGCATTCTGGCCACTGGCGGCGGAGGAGCACAAGCGCTGGAATTCGGCACGCTGCGGTACGGCGGGGAAATCGCTGGAAGCACGAAGTATCGCGTGTTTACGAGCTACCAAAACAATAATCACCTCCCAGATCTTAACGGGCAAAACGGGGAAGACGGCTGGCATCTGCTGCACGGAGGCTTTCGGGCAGACGCGAAGCTGTCCCAGAAAGACACCCTGACGACCGAAGGAGACGTTTACACCGGAAGCGAGGGATCCATCATCGTGCATTCCATCCTTTTTCCTCCCGACAATGTGAACGTAGAGAGGCTCGCTACATTTTCGGGCGGGAACATCTTAGGCCGTTGGAATCACATTTTCTCAAGCCGGCGCGACACGACGCTGCAATTCTATCTCGACGAATACCGCAGGAACGGCCCGGCGGCCACCGACGTTCGCGATACGATCGATTTTGATTTTCAGAACCACATGGTTCTGGGCACCGGTCAGGATCTTATTTGGGGCGTGGGATACCGCCACAGCGTGGATGATACCGAAGGCACCGTGGACCAGGCGTTTGTTCCACCGGACTCAAGCAAGCAATTTTTCAGCTTGTTCGTGCAAGATCAAATCACGCTGAAACCCAGTCGCATGTACTTGTATGTTGGTGCAAAACTCGAGAATAGCTATTTCACCGGCTTCGATCTTCAGCCCAGCGTTCATTTAGCATGGACTCCGAGCGCTCGTCGTACATTCTGGGCCGGCATTTCGCGCGCCAGCCGAACGCCTACGCGGCGTGATGTGGGGCTGGACGCAGCGCTAGCAGCATTGCCCGGACCCAGCGAAGTGGTTTTGCTGGGCAACCCGAACATAGAGTCCGAACATGTGATTGCTTACGAGTTGGGCTACCGGGCGCAGCCCACGGAACGGTTTTCTATCGACCTGACAGCGTTTGTGAACACCTATTACAATTTGGAGAGCGCGGAGCCGCTTCCGCCAGCCATTGACAAGGGCTCCGTCCCACCCATTCTCATTCACCCGATATTGCTCGACAATAAATTGCGTGGCACGACCAATGGCGTCGAGGCCTCTCTAAAATGGAAGGTAACGAATCACTGGACGATCAGCCCCGGCTATTCCTTCCTGCAAATGCATCTGCATACCGACCCTAGCAGCCTCGACACAACAAGCGTGGCAGACGCGGAAGGCTCGAACCCGACTCATCAGGCGCAGCTCCGCTCACACCTTGAACTGTGGCGAGGTCTTGCCTGGGATGCAAACGCCTATTTTGTCGGTCGACTACCCGCGCAGAGTGTGCCTTCCTACACACGACTGGACTCCCAACTGACATGGCGGCTTGGGGAATCGGTGAGCTTAAGTGCCGTGGGGCAGAATTTGATACAGGACCACCACGTGGAGTTTAACGACGCATTCCAGAGCGTAAATGCCTCGCAAATCAAGCGCAGCGCCTACGCTAAATTGACTTGGCGATTTTGAGGGTGCAACACGTGAATTTGTGTTTTGCAGGCACAGTAGTCCGCGGAAAGTGGAGACGGACATGTTGGGCGCATGATCGGAAGTCGAGCCGCGCACCGCAGGAGCCAGTGAGGGCGATCCTTGCGTCCATCGCAGCGCTGGTCTTAGTTTGCGTGTCCGTGGCGCAGACTCCAGCCACGGCCGAGTATGAATTGAAGGTGGCCTTTCTCTTTCATTTTGCGCAGTTCGTGGACTGGCCTCCGGAGGCATTTAAGGATCCGAACAGCCCGCTAACGTATTGCACGATCGGTGGTGACCCTTTTCACGGGGCACTGGACGCGAGCCTGAGTGGAAAAACAATCGGAGCGCGATCGTTTCGAGTGCTGCATTTCAAACGGCCGCAGGAAATCCACAGTTGCCAGGTCCTGTTCATCGGGGCTGAGGAGAAAAAGCTCCTTGCCGCAATCCTGGCGGGCGTCAAAGAAAATTCCGTCCTGACAGTAGGAGAGTCGGAACACTTTGTCCAGGAAGGCGGGATGATCGGCTTCTGCCTTGAGGAAAACAAGATTCGATTCGAGATCAACCTGGAAACCGCGCAGAAAGCAAAACTGAGAATCAGTTCCCGATTGCTGGCGCTCGCAAAGACGGTAATCGGCGGCCCGAAAGGCGCCTGAGATGCCATCCTTCAGTAAATCATCCATTCAACAAAAGTTGCTGCTAGTTGTTTTTTGTACCAGTCTTCTTGGCCTGGCCATCGCTTGTCTGGCATTCGAGATTTATGAGAGGGCGAGCTTTCGCGCGTCCCTGGTGAAGGCAGTCACTGCGGATGCCGATACCCTTGGCTTGGCAACCGCAGCATCGCTGGCCTTTAACGATCGACAATCCGCGCAAGAGATGCTGGCCAACATTCGCGCGGAGAGCAACGTTGTCAGCGTAACCCTGTATGACAAACATAGGGAAGTCTTCGCGGAGTACCGTCGCTCGGGAATTGACGCCGGTTACAAACCACCCTCGTGGAAGAGAGAGGGAGCGATCTTCGAGGCAGAATCCCTAACCCTTTACCGGAATATTTCCGTGGGGGACGAAGTAGCCGGGTCCATTGTCATCGTCTCGGACCTTGCCGAGTTGCATGCCAAAGCTGCGAAATACAGAGAAATATCAGCGCTGGTCCTTGTGGCTTGCGGGCTCCTAACCATGGCGGTGTCCTCGCGGCTCGTTCGATTGATCACCGAACCTATCCTGCAACTTGCCGCGGTGGCTGAAAGGGTTTCCGCGAAAGAAGACTATGGCCTGCGAGCGGTTGGGGGGGCGAGGACGAGTTGGGAAAACTCGTCAGATCATTCAACCAGATGTTGGAGCAGATCCAGGAACGCGACGCAGCACTTCAGGGCGCCAAGGAAGATCTGGAAGTTCGTGTCTTGGCGCGAACGGAAGAACTTCAGCGAGAGGTTATTGAGCGCAAGCGATCGGAGCAACAGCAGCGGATCGCCTATTCGGCAACACGAGTCCTGGCCGAGTCGGTCGATCAGGAAAGCGCCATTGCGAAAATCCTGCATATCATTTGTGAAGGATTGGGGTATGAAGTGGCGGCGATTTGGAAATGGGACCCGCAGGCCGACCTGCTGCGGTGTACCCATGTATGGCAGAGGCCGGGGACATCGGTTGATGCATTCGCTGAGGTGACACGAAACACGCAGCTGACCATCGGCGCAGGTTTGCCCGGACGAGTCTGGCTCAGCCGCAATCCTGAATGGATTGAAGAGATAGCGAAGGACACGAATTTTCCGCGTGTGCAAGCAGCGATGGCATGTGGGTTGCAGTCGGGAATTGGCTTCCCCATCTTTTACAATGAAGAGATTAACGGATTTTTTGAACTATATAGCCGTGAGGTCTGCAGGCCGGACCAGGATTTGCTCGACCTAGGCGCCGCGCTCGGCACTCAGATCGGGCAGTTCATCGTCCGCAAGCAAGCCGAAACCGAGTTGGTCAGGGCGAAGGAGGCAGCGGAAGCCGCGAGCCGCGCGAAGAGCGAATTCCTGGCCAACATGAGCCACGAAATCCGCACTCCTTTGAACGGCGTGATGGGCATGACGGATCTGGCGCTGGACACACATCTTATGCCGGAGCAACGCGAGTACCTGGAAACGGTGAAAATGTCGGCAGATTCATTGCTGACGGTCATCAACGACATCCTCGACTTTTCAAAGATTGAAGCCGGAAAGATTGATCTGGAAGTGATTGATTTCAACCTCCGTGATTGTCTGGAAACAAGCTTGAAGACGCTGGCGATACGGGCCGACGAAAAAGGTCTGGAACTCCTGTGCGAGGTGGCCCCCGAGGTGCCTGAGGTCGTGCGGGGAGACTCCGGCAGATTGCGCCAGGTCATCATCAATCTTACCGGCAACGCCATCAAATTTACCGACAAGGGTGAAGTGGCGCTGAAGGTTCAAGTGGAAGCAACCCATGATTATGAATTCACGTTGCGGTTTACGGTGGCGGACTCCGGGATAGGGGTTCCCAAGGAAAAGCTGCAATTGATCTTCGATCCATTCTCCCAGGCGGATACATCGACGACGAGGAAATACGGCGGAACGGGCCTGGGTCTGACCATCTCAAGCAGGCTGGTGGAAATGATGGGAGGGAAAATCTGGGTGGAAAGCGAACTCGGACGAGGCAGCCAATTCCACTTCACCGCGCGGGTCGGGATTGCGGATACGAAAGTGATCGAAGTCGGCACCATCGCTCCGCCGGAAATATTACGGGCTGTGAAGGTTCTGGTAGTGGACGACAACCGCACGAACCGGAGAATCCTGGAAGGAATGCTGGGACGCTGGGAGATGAAGTCCACTTCAGCGCAGGACGGAGAAGAGGCTCTGACAAAATTGTCCGAAGCGCAGGAAGCCGGAGCGCCGTTCGCGCTGATCCTGATGGACATGCACATGCCCGAAATGGACGGGTTCGAATTGATCGAAAGAATCCGGCAAGGTAAGGACTCGTCCACCGCCACGATCATGATGCTTACTTCAGCCGGCCATCGCGGGGACGCGGCGCGCTGCCAGGAGCTGGGAGTCGCTGCGTACCTCCTGAAGCCGATACGGCAATCCGAATTGCGCGAAGCGATTGCCCGGGTGCTTGGCGCGCGAGAACAGAAAGGCGCAATCCCGCTGATCACGCGCTACTCGCTGCACGATGGCCGCGAGCCTTCGGGTTCCTTGCGCGTGCTGCTAGCGGAAGACAATCCGGTGAATCAACGTTTGGCGAGTCGGCTGCTGGAGAAGCGGGGCCACTCCGTAGCGGTAGCGGCAAATGGCCTCGAAGTGCTGGAGGCGCTTGAAAAGGAGCGTTTTGATCTGGTCTTCATGGATGTGCAGATGCCGGTGATGGACGGGTTCGAAGCGACCGCGGCGATTCGAAAGAAGGAGGGAGCGAGCGGAGTCCGCTTGCCGGTCGTGGCGCTAACGGCGCACGCCATGAAAGGGGATCGGGAGAAATGCCTGGCCGGAGGAATGGACGGGTATCTGACTAAACCGATCCGGCCGCAGGAACTGGACGAGATTCTGCGGAGCTATCTTGAGCGCCGAGAGGGAGCTCTCGAAACACAGGAGAGCACTCTGAGCAAGAAATAAACAAAGGCAACGGCATCCCGAAAAAAGAAGTGCGAAGAATTTGAGAACGGGAGTGATAGGGCAATTTCGACGGTAGATCACTTTGACTCGAAAGACGAATTCTTGCGGCCCCTGATGGAAAGAAGAAGGCGCTTGGGGCCGCTAACGAAAGGATTGCCGCGCTCGTAAAAGCGAAGAAGCTGATTGGCGGCGCGTGTAATGCCGATGCGGACAGTTTTTCCGATTGGTCCGGTGGGATGGCGGGTTTCGCCCAGCCAGAGCGTGCCGGCAGCGCAAAGGTCAAGGCCGTCGTGGCGGCGATCGATCTGAAAGGCGGCGGCAAGACGTCCGGGGCCGCTTGTTAGATTGAGAAGGTGACTGGTCTTGCGGTGGCGGTGCATGAGCTCGATGCCTTCGAGGGGTTCGAGCGCGCGGATGAGGATGGCCGCTGCGATTCCGGCAGGCTCGCTCACGACGTTGAGCATGAAGTGCGCGCCATAGTTGAAAAAAATGTAGGCATGGCCGCGATCGAGATACATCGAACGAATGCGCGGAGTAGGACCGCGGAAATGATGTCCGGCGGGATCGCCGGGCGGATAAGCTTCCGTCTCCACGATGCGACCGCTCAGGCGGCCCGCGGGAAGATCGTGGACAACGACTTTTCCAATGAGGAAGCGAGCCAGCTTGACGGTGTCATGCGGAAGCTCGGAGCGGCGGAGGCGGTGGATTGCGAATTTCGCCGGGGAGGATTTCAGAGCGTTGCGAGTCGAGGACATGGAATGCGGAGTTAGCGGGACCGCAGCTCCTGCAAGTCTTCCGCGGAAACGAGATCCTGATACTCCGTATGCTTGCGAATGAAACTGGAAACGTACGGACAGCGCGGGACAACGCGAAGATGATTGGCACGGGCGAAGTCGAGCGCAAAGCGCGTAAGTTTTGCCGCCAAACCCTGGCCTTCGAGTGACTGCGGCACTTCCGCGTGGAGAAAAACGATGTGGTCGGGAAAGCGGCGATACGTGAGCAGAGCCCGAAGGCCATCGACGAGCATTTCGAAACGTTGCGCCGCTTCGTTGTGGGTGACGGTTACGTTGTTGAGATTCACGGACACGATTCACCCTGCGACTCCGCCGGATTTACAGCGTTTTCGCCGTTCGTGTAGGTCTTTTCGGATTCGCTCATGAGGACCTCCGGGTGACCGGAAAAGTCTATCAGGGAATTTGAAAAAACTACGGGATAGGGAAGTCGGGAGGCTCGTTATTGAAGAGCCGGGCAAGCTCGGCATGGTCGATAACGACCGCTGGGTCGCGCTGGATGGCGTCGAAGTATTTTTTCTGGAAGGCGTCACCGGATTCCGTGGGAACAAACATTTTCCGGGCGAGAGCGATGGCGCCGCTGGTGTATTCCTGGGTGACGGGCTCCTTGGCCGTCAGCGTTTCATCGATGCGGACGACGAATTCGGAAATGTTGTGGAGCCAGGCGAACTGCGCGTGGTCGATAACCAGTTGGAAGAGCTCGCCGGTGTTGACGTGGCCGTGCTCGCGTTCGTATTCGCGGCGCTCCATGTTGATAAGAGTTTTGTGGAGGCGGAGAAGAGCGAGGCGAAGGGAGAGAACCTTCTCGCGGGCGGGGGAATCGTTGTTCGTGGGATACAAATTGGAGCTTGGAGAGTCCATTTTCGAATGACACCTCTATTCTCCAATAGTCGGCATACAATTTCAAAACGAATGCCGGGAAAAGGCCCTTTAACACAGAGTTCACCGAGAACCCAGAGCACACAGAGATGAAGGACGAGGATCAATCGTGATAGCGCTGCTCGCCGACGGGAAGCGGGATGGAAAGCCGGTTTCCGGGAGGTGGGAGCGGGCAGGTCGAGTAAGGAGTGTACGCACAAGGAGGATTTTCCAGGCGATTGAAATCGAGCACCAGCTCACCGGGTTTGTCGAGGCCGTTGGTGGGAAAGCCGGTGTAGAGAAAACGGCAGGCGCCGTAAGTGGTCGTGGCGCTGGTCGTGTCGCGAAGAATGAAGAAAAGTTTTGCGACGGCGGGATCTTCAAGGACGGGCTCCAGCCGGAATGTTTTTCCCACGAGGTTGAATTCCGCGGCGCCGGGAACGGGCTGATCGTAGCTGGTGCCGACGAGAGTGGCGAGCGTGATGGTCTTGTGAGGAGAATAGGGAATCCATCGGGCGATGACGCGAAAAGCGAGATCGGGCGCGAACCACTTGAGTCCGTGAAACCCGGTGATGGCAGGAGAATGAGAATCCTTGATGCGAAAGGCGAAGCGGCCCTCGCGGCGAATTACGTACATGTTGAGAGTGCCGATGGTGAGACGAGGAGAAACTTTATCTTTGTTCGCTTCGGCCCGCAGCGCCTGCGATTTTGCTGGAGCCCCGGCGACGAGGAAGTCAGCGGGGAATCCTCCGCCGGGAGGATTCAGCGTGACGGTCTCGCCTTCCAGATGAAAGATGGCGAGGTGTGCCGGTCCAGCAGGGAGATTGATTTTGTTGTCGGGCGCGGAACCGGCGGAATTGTCTCCAGGCTGGAGCCATTCCAGACCGGCCAGAGAAAGCCAGCCGTCGGGCTTGAGGAGGTCCGCTTTATGTTGCTCGCGCCAGGCAGCATTCTCTTTTTGCCAGGAAGTCTCTTGCGAGACTGCAGGCGCGGGCAGCAGCGCGAACAGCAGTGCGATGAAAGTCAGGCGGGCCAAACGATTCCTGAGGTGCATGAGAGAGTATACCGTGCAAGAGAAAACGCTGAAAGTGAAGACCAGGTGAAAGGAGCATGCTTGCGCATCACGTCCTGAGTATAATTGTTTACAATGAAGTACACGGGCAGTCATTGAGCGGAGGTAGGTTAGCAAAATCGATTTTCTAATACATTCATGCAATTCTTTTGTTGCTGCGGATGTAACCTAAAGGCTCTTTTTCCTATCAGATGAATGTAGTCAAATCATGCCTGCCTCCCGCGGGATGAAGGATCTTGATTTGCTTCCGCGGGGCTAGGACAAAGGAAAAGAGAGTTCTATGAGAAAGACCAAATTCACCGCAGCATTGCTGACATTTTCTCTGTTGCTTGCCGCCGGCGCCATCGCCGGTAATTTTATTAATAGTACACCGACTGTCACCGAGACCGTTACTGTCGGCGGCAAGCAGCTTCCGGCCGGTAAGTATCAAGTGGAATGGGCTGGAAGCGGGTCGGATGTTGAAGTCAGCATTTCCAACGGCAAGGACACGATAGCAAGGGTGCCGGCGCAGGTTCTTCCGCTAAAGAAAGCCGAGGCCGGGAGTGGGTATTCCACCAACACCGACCAGGCTGGTAACAAGGTGCTGACGGGAATCTTCTTCGGTGGCAAGAAGTATGAGCTGTCCATCGGCGAAGCGTCCGCGGCAACGGCCACGCCTTCAGATAAGACGCCAGCGAGCAACTAACCTCGGCGTTTCTTTGCCGAGTTCGCATCTGCAATAGGGGGGACCGCGGAGCGGTCCCTTTTTTTTCGTCTATGTGTAATCAGGTATAGGAACTCAAAGCATAGCTGCCTGGCGCTAAGGGAGACTCCCGATTCGAACTTGGTGATGTGGTCTAACAGAACTGGCTCCCATGAGTGTATGATTTGGAACGTTTGGCCCTGTTGGAGGGTCAGCCTTTTCTTGGAATGGATCGAGTTTATTGCCTCGACCGAGTGCAATTCCCGACAGCAGTTCTGGTTTCTAGCATCGGAGGAAGTTTCATGATTGTAGGTGTGCCCCGAGAGAGCTTTCCCGGAGAGCGGCGCGTGGCGTTGGTGCCCGCAGTCATTCCGAATCTCACCAAGGCGGGCCTGGAAGTCGTCGTGGAGGCTGGAGCCGGTGCTGCAGCGGGCTATCCGGACCCGGACTACACAGCGAAGGGCGCAAAAATCGTCTCCCATCGCGCCGAAGTGTTTCGCGCCGCCGACATCGTGGCGCAAGTCCTCTGCTACGGTTCCAACG
>Ga0137393_10001689_pt1 | contig 14081 bp, 15 predicted proteins | sample 15con2h34BmetaG_FD_101396 | JGI IMG/M metagenome (GOLD analysis project Ga0137393, IMG submission 101396) | Vadose zone soil microbial communities from Angelo Coast Range Reserve, California, USA - 15con2h3.4B metaG | ecosystem: Environmental > Terrestrial > Soil > Vadose zone > Saprolite...
GTGGCACGGCGTCAGCGCCAGCTTCGATTGTGACGGCTGAGTCCCGGAGGGCGGCTGGGCCCCGGAAGACGATGGCCCAGGGCGGATCGCGCCGCACGCCAGCGCGAGGGCTCCGAACGCCACGGTCACCAGCCCGAACGTCGCGTCCAATCGCCTCAAGTGGCTAGGCCCGGACTCGAACCGGGTACCTGCGGATTATGAGACCGCCGCTCTAACCAGATGAGCTACCTAGCCTTGGGGCTCACCCCTATACCAAAAGTCTCGACGTCAGCAATGAGCAGGATGCATTGGCCGAGTTGGCGCTGTTCGACCGCGACCCCGGCGCCTATCAAACCAAGACCGCCGAGAAATCCAGACCTCCGTCGGAAGGGGTCACGATCGACGGCCCATCAGTGGGCCGCTTCCTTGAATTCCTTCGTAGCGAAATGCTTGGCGGTCTCGACAGCCGACCCGTTACCATCGCCCTGCCGCGGCTTACCCTTTAGATTGCTCAGCGGTTTGAGCTGATAGCCAGCATTATCAAGGGTCCGACTCGTCTCATGAGACTAGCCCCGGGATTCACTTCGTGTGGGGAGAAGAAGTTGCTCTTCTCCCCACTCGTGCGCGCTTCCAGGCCAATGTGCTCCACGATTACGAGATGAGGGAGAGGGCCTGACGGATTACCGCCGAAAGCGCTCTTCAGCGCATTCGCATGGATCCCGTCAATACGCCCCATCTCCTCCTCAGTTCCCGGAACGAGGTGTTGGAATCCGACTGTGAGCACACGGAGGGTTTTGGGCCTGACAGGAATGCATGCGTTCTCGACCTCCTCGACGACCTTTGCCGCGCGATCTTCGTCTGAATCGGTCAACCCGGCCTCGTAAGAACGATCTTTCCGCTCTACAAGCACGTTGTCTCCGACGGCGGTTACCCAGTGGATATCGTGTCCCACCTTCTTATTGCCACTGATCGAAACACGCCCGCCGCCAGCCTGCACGAACCGAGTTGTGTCGCGAGCGATCCGGATGGGCACCAATTCGCGCACAATCAGCGGTCCCCGGGCTCCGCCCTAATGCGAACGGGTCGCGAGGCGGGATCAGGACCACGAGGTCTGCGTCTCCTAGGTCCCAGGGTGACCTCGTTCGCGCCGGCCCGTTTTGTGGCGTCGAGCAGCGTCATCAACGACTCGATGTGGGCCGAACCGAGGTCGACCTCGAAGGCCACGACGTCCCATGTACACTCGCTGTCGCGGTACTGCAGACGATGAATAACTCCGTGGAGGTCGGGCTCGGAGACTGGTTCAACTTGGCCAGTGTCAACGAGGTCGAACCAGCGATTCGCCCATGAGGTTACCTCCCGACGAACCGCCCCCGGCGAGGCTCCTTTCACGCGAAGCGCTGCTGCGGTCCAGAAGAATGGAAAAACCTGCAATGGCAGCGTGCCGTCGTGATTGAAGCGCACGGGCTTGAATGTCACCACCTCTTCGTGGTTGTTGAGGAGCGTACGCGCGCACGACGACTGATTCGCTCGGCGGGCTGGTCAGCCGAGGAAGCGATGCGGGCTCTCGCTCCACTAAGGCTTCAAGACGCAGTGTCCACGCTCCGTCGCCAGCCGTGAGCTAAGGGTCTCGACACGTATGGTTAGGTTCACCCTCGCGTAGCGTGGTTCCGGTCACTTTCGGTCCTCCTCGTACTGCTCGGCTCCCTCGATCGGTCGTAGCCACGGCTCGCGGCGTTTGATCCAGAGCTCATAGCTCGGCACGAGAGGGGTGGGGACTTCTGACAGGATCCCGAGCTTGATTTCCGCCTCTCGATCATCGGCAGAGAACAGTCGCGACCCACAGCGAGGACAGAAGTGTTGACCGTGGAATTCGGACGTTTCACCCACGTGTTCAAACTGGTGGGCGGGCCAGACAGCATAGAAGGTAAAGGCCGAACCGCTTTCTTGCCGGCAGTCGGTGCAGTGGCAGATGCCGATGCGAAGGGGTTCACCGCGAGCGGAAATCTGCATTGCCCGCAAAGGCATTTTCCCGAAAGCACCGTCGTGGCTGATACCTATCCTGTGGATCATAGCGGGTGGACCTTCGTCAACGACTCCTCGAAAGCGGCATCGCTAACACATGACTTCATTCGGCCAAAGAGCTTGCTTAGCTTCTCTCCATATTCCTGCCGAAAAATCGTGCTCCTCGAAGCAATCTCCAGCTCGTTCGCCATCGTCAGCTCACAAAAGTCAGCGAGAGACCTGGGGCTAAGACGGAATATGTTGCCAGTAAACCTATCTCTGTATTCAGGCCGCTGGTCAATCCCAATCTGTTTGTAAAGAAAATCCCGATCGCAGGCCCCATAAACATAAACAATCTGCTCCGCCTCTTCGCCAATAATGGCCGCAATACTCCTTCTGGCTTCAAGGTCTACCAGCTTGCGGTCAAATGCGAAGGTCCCATAAACCGCATGGTAGAGACCAGCGTTACATAGATCTTCCCTATTCCCCCACTTCTTCAACAAATCACACGTGCCTTGAAGATGAGCGACCAATGGGCCGTTCAAATGTTGGAGCTCTTGCGCTCCCAGCTCCCCTAACTTCCGCAAAATCTCGATGTCCATCTCTTCGACCTTTTTCGATCCCGAATGCGAAAGGTTAGATCCGGCGTCGGAGCTCGCTGCGCCAGCCAGCGCGCGTGCTTGCTTCGTTGCGGATCGCATCCTTGCCTCCGGGTTGAGATTTTCGCGTGCTCGGTCAGGGGCATGCCGGAGGTCCGTCCCCATGCCGGCAGTGCGAAAGCCATGCTCCTCATAGAATCGTCGAGCACGCCCAAGCGGCGCCTCTCCGCCCCGCGCCGGGGTGACAAAATAAATTACGTTATCCTGTTTAGTCCAACTGATTGAAACTGCGGGCCTTGTTTCCAGTCGCAGCCTCTCAGATTGAGACCTCATGGCGGTTTCAAGTTTCAATCTGGCACATAGCCGGTCGAACTCCTCTACCAATCCTTCGCGGACCCTGGGTCGGCAGGGTTTTTGTAGCCCTTATTGCCCCAGCTTTGGAGCAAAGCGATCGCTTCGTCTAGGGAGTGGGCCATTTTGCCAGAGCGTAGAACACAGCGATAGTAGACAAAAAAGCGTTGGATCCTCACGAAACGCTAGGTGCGGGCTCTGGTTCACGGCCAGGGCGGTTTTGGGCTTTGCCGCTCCGTGGGCGACGTTGTAAATGACTTCGCTCGTTTCGTGTCTCACCGGCTTTTCGGGTCGCCTCTGTTTCAACGATCCAGGACTTCTTGGAGCTTCACTGCCTTCCCAGGTCATGGGACGGCGGCCGATGACTTGACCGCCATCTGGCGCTGAGGCTTCGCGATTAGGTGTCACCCCGAGCGGCGGGACCACAGCCCGAGAGCGCAGAGAGACTTTAGATGACGGTGCGCCGCCTGGAATAGAGGATGGGCGCTACCGTCGAGTCGCCGTGAATGTGACCGAGCAGGACTGGTTTCCGCAGCCACCATTGCAAGCACCGCCCGCCCCGCAAGTGGCGCACGTGGTCCGCATCCCCGTACCGGTCGCGCTGCTGCAGTCTGCGCTGGGAGTGAAGGAGAAGGTTCGACTCTGGTCGCAGCTACTGGTCCCGCCGTTGTCCGTGCCGACGAAGCGCACTACCCCGTTCGTATAAGTCGCTGGGAGGTTGCTCTGGGTCTGGGAACCGCACACGCCTTGACCTTGCGGTATAGGGCCCACGGTATAGCTGGCCACGTATTGTCCATTCGGCATCTGAGCCAGCCAAACGGTACCGGTCGGCGTCCCACAGGAGGAGGCGAAGCCGACGAGTTGAAACGCCCAGGTGCCAACCGGACAGGCGGTCCCGCTGGGAGTGGTGGTGACCGCCGTGCCGCTGGAAGGCAGCGTGGCTTGTGCGAGACCGCTGTTGTTATCGACAGTGATTGTACCGAGGCTTCCCGCTTGGGAGAACGACGCGGTCTGGCTGTTGGTCGAGCCGCTCGTGAAAACCAGCGACGCCACTGATGCGCCGCTCGAGTTGAGAATGAAGCAGCCGAAGGGGATGTTGAGCGCGGCGAGGGTCAGACTGAAATTTCCGCCCGAGTCGGCCGTCGCAACCCCCGCCACCGGCGGATTCCCGAAGGTGACGCACGAGAGCTGGTAGCCGGCGAGCGGTCCTTGCAGGGCGGACTGTGTCGAGACCAAGGCGCTGTCTACACCGGACTCCGGCGAAACCTGGAAACCACGGTATGTTCCTCCGCTCAACTGCCCGGTGAGCGTGAGGTTTGAGGCGCCGCCTTTGCTGCTTCCGCACGCCGGCATCAACCCGACGACCGCCAGAAATATAAATAGGTGCTTCCTCGCTGCCATTCGATTCCTCCCAACGTTAGAGTCCGCCGACGATAACATCTGCCGCGAAAGCATCGCGATGACGGACCGTTCCTTACCCCGGCTGTCTTTCTCTCTCGTAAACTGACTTTCACAGCGCTGAAGCGGTGGTGGTGCTGAGACCTCCGGTGAAGCTTTGACCAGGTGCCGGCGAGGCCAAGAAATGCGTTGTCTATCCTCATGCCGTTGTCGCGTGGCGCGGCGCTCGCTCGCACTGCTGATTGCGGAGAGGTTGATCTGTTGCGCGCGGATGCCGGCAACGCAGGCCTCGATATCGAGATGACCCCGGTCCGATCTTTCCGCGTGTGGAATTGTGCGGGTGCGAGGGCGGAAGTGATCTGGGATTGTCAATCACGCACTCCATCGTCCAGGCGGAAGGCCTCCCTGCTATTCTTCGGCTGTTGGCGTGCCTTCCGCTTTCTGGATCGCCAGATGGCGGCGCGATTTCAGGGCGAAGCAGACCAAGCCCGACAGGGCGAGCAGGGGTGGTCCACATGAGGCGGATGTCTCGTCTCGATGGACTGCTGCGGCAACTGGCGACCAGGTCCCGCTCTGGATAGGCAACCTCCACCGGCCTCTTCACCAACCGCCAATCCGAGCACGGCGTCACCCAACGTCGGTCACCACGCCACGCCGCTCGAGGACCAGCGTGCTGAAAACACCGGACTCTATGTCACCCTCCGGCGTGGTTTCTCGATGATGGACGCGAGGGCCTCATTCTTCACGGGCAAAGTGAAGAAGAAGGTCGCGCCCTGATCGGGCGAAGATTCTGCCCAAATGGTTCCTCCATGGCGTTCGATGATGCGGGCGACGATTGCGAGGCCAATTCCCGTTCCCTCGAAGTCGGCCTCGCTGTGGAGGCGCTGGAATGGCCGAAACAGCTTCTCGGCGTACGCAGGGTCGAAGCCTACGCCGTTGTCGGCCACTAGAAATACCGTTCGTCCAGGCTCGGATCGCTTTCCCAGCTCAATCACCGCGCCAGGTTTCTTGTGAGTGAATTTCCAGGCGTTGCGCAAGAGGTTCTCCAGGGCGATGCGCAGAAGTCTCGGATCTCCCTGGACCTCCGTGTCCGGCGCAGCGACGAAGCGCACCTCGTGCAAAGGCTCGTTTCGCCGCAGCTCCCCGACGATCGCGTCCGCCAGCGCGGAGAGGTTCACTGACTCGTGTGCGATGCGGGCGCGCCGCACCTGGGAGAGGCCGAGCAAATCATCGATCAATTGTCCCATCCGCTGCGCGGCTTCGCGAATGCGACACAGATAGTCTCGAGCCCGGTCGTCCAGCTTGTCTCCATACTCATCGAGCAGTGCTTGGCTGTAGCCATCGAGAGGACGCAGAGGTGCCCGAAGGTCATGCGAGACCGAGTAGTTGAATGCCTCCAGCTCGCCCATCGTTTTCTTGTGCGCCTCGATTTCATCCGCCAGCTGCTGTCGACCCAGGCAAAGGTCGAGAAAGACCTGCACTTTGCTACAGAGGATGCGCGGATTGACCGGCTTGAAGAGGTAGTCAACCGCGCCGCTGCCGTACCCACGCAACAGATTCTCTTCGGTGTCGTGCAAAGCGGTGACGAAGATGATCGGCACCTCCCGCGTCGCTGGATTGTTGCGAGCATGGCGCGCCACTTCGTAACCATCCATCTGCGGCATCTGCACATCGAGCAGCATCACCGCGAAGTCGTGCTTGAGAAGCTGCCGAAGCGCCTCGTTGCCGCTGCTTGCTACTACCAGGTTGCAATTGAGACTGGCGAGCTGCGCCTCCATGGCGATGAGATTGGCCTCTACGTCGTCGACTAGCAAAACGCTCAGCCGGACGTCGGTCATCGCTGCTCTTCCCTAACCCTCGTGTCGATAGATGCGCTCCTCCGCGCAGAACGCGGTGAAGGCACGCGTCCGACCCTGCTTCGGCAATTGCTCGCTCGCGCCTAAGCAGAGAAACCCACCTGGGCACAGGCTCTGCGCAAGCTTGTCCAGCACCTTTTCGCGCAAGTTCTCGGCGAAATAGATGAGGACATTTCGGCAGAAGATGACATGCATCTCGCCGAACACGTAGTCAGAGACGAGGTTGTGCTGAAAGAAGGAAACGTTGCGACGCAGGGAATCCCTCATCGCCAGCCGGCCGTAGGCGGCGGTGAAATAACCCGCGAATTCGGACGCGCCCCCGGATTGGCGATGGTTTTCGGCGAGGGTCTCCAGACGGTCGGCAGAATAGATTCCCTCTTTCGCCTGGTCCACCGCCTGGAGACTCAAGTCCGTCGCGTAGAGGTACGAGCGGTCGTAGAGCCCCTCTTCGGTGAGAAGGATGGCGCTGGTGTAGACCTCCTCCCCGCTGGCGCAGCCCGCATGCCAGATTCTGATCAGTGGATAGGTGCGCAGGATCGGGACCACGCGCTGGCGAAACGCCCGGTAGAAGCTCGGGTCGCGAAAAATTTCGCTCACCCGCACGGTCAGGCTGTCGAGGACCTCGGCGAAAAATGCCGGGTTGGCGATAATCTGATGCTGCAGCTCGCCCAGGTGGCTCAGGCCGGATTTGCTCAACGCAGCAAGCACGCGGCGCCGCATCGCCGTCGACGCATAGTCGCGCAAGTCATACCCGTATTTGGCATGGATCGCCTCGAGCAACAGGCGAATTTCGATCGCCTCCTGCTCACTGTCGCACTGCACGGGGCGCCTTTCCCGACAAGCAGGTGTGCAGCATGGTCATCAAGTCATCCGGGTCGACGGGCTTGGTCAGATAGTCGGTGGCCCCGGCTTCCAGGCACTTTTCCCGGTCTCCTTTCATCGCCTTGGCGGTGAGGGCGATGATTGGGAGATTCGCGAGGGGCTTGTCCTGTCGGATGCGCCGCACCGCCTCGTACCCGTCCATCTCCGGCAACATGATATCCATCAGCACCGCCTCCACGTCCCGGTGCTTGGCGAGAACATCGAGGGCGGCCTGGCCCGTGTCGGCGACGAGGACGTTCATCCCTTTGGAGCGCAGCGTTGCGGAAAGCGCATAGAGGGTCCTCATGTCGTCTTCGACGAGAAGCACCGTGCGCCCGTGCAACTGAACATCGGTTCGCTGAATGGGGGGAATCGGCTGTCGCCTCGGACCGAGCCCTTCCTTGAGCCGACGGACGAAGAGGCGGATTTCGTTCACCAGGCGGTCGCGGGAAGGGCCCTCCTTGATCACGACTGCTTCGGTGTACGCCTCCAAACGCTTCGCCTCTTCTCTGCTCAGCGCTCGGCCGGTGTAGACGATCACCGAGGGCATTTCGTTGGCGCACTGCTCCTCGACTGCCCGGAGCAGATCGAGCCCGTCCATGTCTGGGAGAGAGAGATCAAGGATCATACAGCTGAAGCGCTGTTGTTCGAGGATTTTCAGCGCTTTACCGGCAGTCGTAACGCGGCACAGCTCGATGTTCTCCCCGGCGAGCTGCGTCGCCAGCGACCCTTCCGCGCTCTCGTCGCTCTCCACCAGCAGCACGCGGGTCAAGCTCAAGACTCGATGAGGCACGAGCGCGTCGAGAACCGGAATCAGGTCCTGCCGGGTGGTGGGCTTGTTGAGGTAGCCGACCGCCCCCATCGCCATTCCCCGCTCACCGGCATCTGCTGCGGTCAGGAAATGAACCGGGATGGCCGCGGTGATCGGATCGGCCCGCAGCTCCTTCATCACTTGCCAGCCGTCGATATCGGGGAGGTTGACGTCGAGAATGATGCCGCTCGGTTTTCGCTCCCTGGCCAGCCGTAGCCCCGAACGACCATCTTGCGCAAAGAGGTACTTGAGCCCGTGGCTGCGGATCACCTCTCCAAATGTTGCCGCGAAAATCGGATCATCCTCGATAATCAGAAAGACCGTGTCGCCCGGGGCGAGCGTGTTGCGGTCGTCCTCTCCCACCATCGGCTCTTTCGCGATGGCATTCGCGGCAGACCCGGGTGCGCCCCGAGCTGGATCGGATGTCTGACGAACGACGCTTTGGCTCTCCCGCAGTGGAGAAGGGCACTCGTAGGGCAGGTAGCAAATGAACGTGCTCCCCTCGCCGGGAGCGCTGTACAGCTGTAGCTCCCCACCCAGCAGGGAAATGGACTCGCGGGCGATGGTCAAACCAAGACCGGTTCCACCGTGGGCCCGGTCCATCGAGGCCTGAACCTGCTCGAATGGAGCGAAGACGCGCTGCTGATCCTTCTCAGCGATGCCCAGCCCGGTGTCCGAAACGCTGAAGGCCACTGCGCGATCCGCGTTCATGTCCTGACGGGAGGGCCGAAATCCAGGCAGTGGCTTGTGGATCCGCAATGCGACCTCGCCCCGCTTGGTGAACTTGATCGCATTGCCGAGCAGATTGTTGAGTATTTGTTGCACGCGGTCACCGTCGGTCGAAATGCTGTCGGGAAGCCCGGGCTCGATTTCGATCACCAGCCGCAGCCCCTTCTCATTCGCCAGCACACCAAATGTCCTCCGGACGTGGTCGCCGAGCTGAGCCAGGGCGACGGGGGCCAGGCGGACTTCCTGTTTGCCGGCCTCGACCTTCGCCAGATCGAGAACCTGGTTGATCAGCGAAAGCAGGTCCTTCCCTGCCGAATAGATGGTTTTCGCGAATTCGACCTGCTTCTCGGTGAGCCTACCGGTCTCATTCTCCGCGAGCAGATTGGAGAGCAGGAGCATGCTGTTGAGCGGCGTGCGCAGCTCGTGTGACATGTTGGCCAGAAACTGCGACTTGTAGGTGCTCACGGTGGTGAGCTCCACAGTCTTTTGCTCCAAAGTCCGGCGCGCGCCCTCGACCTCCAGGTTTTTCTCTTCGAGGGACTGGCGCTGCGTTTCGAGCTGCTCGGCCTGCCGCTTCAGCTCTTCGTTCGTCTGCTGGAGCTCCCCTTGCTGCGCTTGCAGCTCTTCATTGCTGGAGCGCAGCTCCTCTTCCTGATTTGCCAGATGTTCCGCTTGGAGTCGAGTTTCTGACAGAAGCTCTCGCATTCCCGCTCGGGCGAGCGCACCGTCCATCGCGGTCGCCAGGCTCTCCCGCACGGAGAGCAGAAGCTCCGCCGAAAGCTGCGACCAGGGCTTGAAGAGAGCCAGCTCGATCACGCCCGTCACCAGGCCGTTGTGGAGGAGGGGAAGGAGAACCAGTGCCCGCGGTGGAGCCTCGCCCAGCCCCGAGCGGACGCGCAGATACTCCGCCGGTGGGTCGGCGATCACCACCACGTCTTGCTGGAGCGCCGCTTGACCCACCAGCCCCTCTCCCGGGCGGAAGCTTCGCGCCGATTCGGGCGCTCCGGGCGAATGCGCATACTGTCCGACCAGTCGGAGCACGCGCTCCTTGTCGAAGTGGTAGAAAACCGCCATCGGAGCCTGCAGGTAGCGGGCAAGCAGGCCGACGGCGCGATTGGCGAGCTCGTCCGGCTCCAGCTCGCCGCGGATCTCCGCCCCGAGCGCGCTGAGCCCGTCTTTGAGCCAATCAATGCGATCGCGCTCTTCGCCGAGGCGCTTGAGGCTCTCCGCCATTTGATTGGCGTCCTGCGCCACATCGCCCAGCTCATCTCGACTCGCAACATGGATGGGTCGGCCGAAGTCCCTCTGGCCAAAACGCTTCAGCCCCGCGGTGAGCTCTCCAAGCGATCGAAGGACGCCCCGGCTCAACAACACGGACAGGAAGATCACCAGCGTCAGACAGACGATGCTGATCACAAGCCTCACTTGACCGCTCGATCGCAGCGCGTGCGACGCCGCGGCAAAGGCGTCGCCGAGCTGTCCTTTGTCGAACGTCGTCACTTCCTTGAGGGCCTGGGCAGCGCGGGTCTGCTTGGTCTGCATCGCGCTCATCGCTTCCACGAGACCCTCCCCGGTCTCGCCGTCGATCAGCCTGCGGGAAACCTCGTACGCTGCCCCGTGGTATTCCTCGAGCGCAATGCGCAACGCGGTCGCCTTGACGGGATCCACTGCGTCACGCGCAGTGGCGAGACGGTCGAGAAATGCGCGGAGGAGCTCGCGCGTGCTCGCTAATGCCTCCAGATCCCGGGCGGCAACGGCGTCTTGAAAGCTCCGGCGGAGGCGCTCGAAATGGGTATCAAGATTGGGCCCCAGCTCGACGCGGGGGACGTAGTGATCCTCAATCTTGATCAGTTCTTGTTGTACGCGGCTGGAAAGAAGGGTGGATGCCAAGATCAGCACCAGGAAGGCGAGCGCGGAGGTGCCCACGATCGCGATCAGCTTGATGCGGAAGGTGAGTCGCATGATAAAGGCCCTATTGGAGGGTGACGACCTTGGCGCCGTTGAGGTTGGCGGTGCCTGACACGTAACCGAGCCCGCCGGGATACTTGAGCACGTACTTCACGACGTCTTCATCGGAGTCGAGCTCGGGGGGAGGGACGTCGCGCCCGGTGAAGATGATCTGCTGCCAATAGTTCTTCACCGCGTCTACCGGTTGGCGGAGGACTTCCTCGGAGAATTTGTTTCGCGCGACCGAGTCCGATCTCTGGTCCACGGGGCGAATCGCCTGGTCGTGACTCCAACGGGTCGTTTTTTTGAGAAAGGCGTCAGCAAGGAACTTGCGCTCGACACTGGCGACGGGATTGCTGGGATGGACGATGACGCGAAATGCCGGTAGCCCCAGCCGCGGCTGCGCCAAAGCCCCGACGGACAGCGCGCTCGAAGTCAAGAGCAGCGTGAATGCTCGAATCGCGCGCACCGGTCACCTTAAAAATAGGCCGTTGTCTTGACGAGCAAGACGCCCCAGGTTTTCTGTAGGTCAGTCAGCGGGCGGTCGTGGTTCAGGGTTGGATCGAGCGCCGCGGTGCCGTACATGAAATGCCCTTCCAGCTTGAGAAGCCAATACTCGTTGATGTCGAAGCGCAGCGTGGCTGCCGCGTCGTGTTGCATGTTCGCTCTGCCGCTGCGGTTTTGCACGTCGGTGTAGTAGCCGGAGTAGTAGAGCCCCGGATGGAGCCATGGTTTCACGCGGTAGGCGAGCATTCCGTAAAACCGCTCGCTCACCATGGTCGAAATGTTGGGAAAGAGAACGGACTGGCTGCTGTTGAGCGAGACGTACCAACGGCTGTATTCCGCGGCGAGGAGGAGAGCGCCGGCGGAGTATTCGGCCGAGCCTACCCAGAGAGTCGCCGGGATCTGCACGCCGACCTTACCCGTGAACTCGGGCGGCAATATCCCCGCCGCCTGCAACGGCCCGAAAATAGACTGGTTGAAGAAGAAGTCCGCATCCAACCGCAGGGCCTGCAGGCTTCCTCCCACGCGCAGCCCTTCGAGCGGCGTCTCCCAGAGGATCCGGCCCCCCACCACATACGGCGCGTTGAGCTTCCCTATTTGGTAGGGGCTGTTCGGTGGCGTCGTCGATCGAAGGAAGAGGGTTCCCCCGTAGGCCCGGTACTCGAGCGCTCCGGCCGAGGCAAGGCTGAACCGGCCGTAAATCTCGCCGCCGGTTTGCGCCAAAAGGAAGTCGCGATTGGAGGTTGGATATATGGATTGTGGGAGAAGGATGGGCACGCGGGCGGAGTCGATGTCATTGATTTCGTTGTAAAGGCCGAAAGGAAGTTTCACCCGTCCCGCGCGAATGCCCAGCCAATCGGCCCAACGGTAGTCGAGGTAAAACCAGTCGAAATTCGCGTCGAACCCGTCGAGCGGCCCGAGCCGCCGGGCGAAGAGTTGGACTCCCACCCGGAGCCTATCGGTCAGCTCTTTACTGAAGTTGAGGCCGACTTCGGTGAACTCGAAGCTGCCCCGCGTCGACTCAGCCAGGTAGTTGTTAGCGTTCGACTTGATGAAGCCCTGACTGACGAAGCCATGCACCTGGATCGGTTCACCGGGCACGTTGAGCTCGAGGGCGCCCGCCGAAAATTGAAGTGCGAACGCGCACAAGCCGGCAAGGCGGAGGCGACTGACGCCGCCTCGTCGAAAAACACTGCGCTGATGCAAATGGGTGACGATAACCCATTTCCAACAGCTCGCCGGGGGAACTATCAAGAGCCGGCGTGTGCCTCTGTACCCTGAGCCGAGCCTGTGACAGAAATTTGTATTAGTCGGCGAAGCAGCGACAGATTGCCCGAGTCGAAGAGTTGCAAAGTGCGCTCAGCCCGAGACTTGCTACAAATATATTTGTCCGATAGTTATCTAATCGACCTGAGCGCGAGATCCGAGCTCGTCCACTCCGATCGAGTTAGACATCTCAAAGCGAGACTTGCCCTCAATGTCTTGAGGGTCGGGCAGCGTTCGCCTCGCTCAATTATTGAGAGGAAGCAGGTGCTGATGCCAGCTTTTTGGGCAAGCTCCTCTTGGGTGAGCGAGCGGATGCTCCGTACGTCCTGGACCATTTACCTATTTGAGCGCGTATCGTCGAACCGCCTATAGAAAGCAATGTAGTGACGTCGCTGGGCGCCCGGCCAGAGTCCCCTTGTCCCTGTCCTCATTCCACAACTGGTCGAATCCCGCGAGGCGCTGCCGATCAGGTTCGGGCGACGCCGATCAGGATCCTTTTGACATGTGGTCGCAGCGCCGCACTGGTACGAACCATATCAAAGACGTTTCCCGTGCTGGCTACCTCGCGCATCCGCGCGGAGTCACAGTCGGAATTCGAGATTATCGACAGCTTCAACGGCTACTCGTGGTCGAATAGCGAGATGAGGTTGCTCTCGATTTCTCGAATGACGGAATGGGTCCGGCGCGCTGTCCGCCGAGCGCCATCATACGCACGAGTTCGGCGAGCTCGGAGATAACACTTGGTCGACCGACCCGTCCGGGCGTGACTTCCAGGTCCAGAAAGCGCGGAAGCCTTGCCGGTGGCAGCGAATTACGGTCTGGTGACGAACGACATGGAGCGCCTCGCGCCAGCCGGCCCACTGGTGGGAGAGCCACAGCCAGAAGAGACGCTTGAGGCGCCCGAATTGCGGTCGTTTCGATTGGCGGCGAAGCAGGACGAGTTGTTGGCGCAGCGCGAGGTTCTCGAGCGGGAGGTCAGTGCGGGTTCTGAGCGACGCACGCAGCGCGCCCAACAGAACGATTACGAGGGACATTGCCTCCCTGGCTCGCACACCGCTGGGTCATCGTCCAGGCCGGCGACAGGATTTTGGCAAACGACAGCCTGGAAAGGCGCGAAAATCACTCAGCCTTCGTTTTACATTGCGGGAAAGGCGGATGGTTTGGGGACGCTTTATCCACCTTTCGAAAAACTCCGGGTCGGCCTTACCGGTCTCGTGGGGAATCTCGAGCTCGACAATGTAGGCCACTGGGTACAACACGAAGCCTCTGCCGAGGTCAGCGAACAGCTTGTGAAGTTCCTGCGCACGGTAAACCCTGCCTAAAGGAGTTGACGATGGCGATAGCCTTTACGCTAAGCGACACCACTTTCCGCTCGTCACGCCACACGACGCACTATTGGGGGGCACGCGCCCTTTGATGGGCGCGCAGAATGACCGTGCCGAGGCCTGCCGCAACGAAAGACCCGACGAGGCAACCAATCTTGGCGACCGATACGCTCGGAAGTGGCAAGGACGCTTGGTCGGCCATCAGCAGCGCGACGGTGTCCGCCACGCCGCAAAGGCACGCGGCGCCGAGGAACTGCCGCACCGAGATCCCCTCGGGAGCAAGAGCAATTCGCGACCGGATGGCCAGCCACGACGCCAGCGTGATTCCGAGGGGCTTGCCTAACACGAGCCCCAGGACGACTCCCCCCAGGATGCGGGTCGCACCGTCGCTCGTGAGGTCGGCGTTGAGCTTCACTCCCGTCGCCGAGAACGCGAAGAGCGGCAGCACCACATA
>Ga0137393_10001691_pt1 | contig 14079 bp, 7 predicted proteins | sample 15con2h34BmetaG_FD_101396 | JGI IMG/M metagenome (GOLD analysis project Ga0137393, IMG submission 101396) | Vadose zone soil microbial communities from Angelo Coast Range Reserve, California, USA - 15con2h3.4B metaG | ecosystem: Environmental > Terrestrial > Soil > Vadose zone > Saprolite...
ATGTGGGGCCCGGCGGATGAAGTGGAATCGCACCCCACGGGCGGCACGTACGACCGGCCGATGGAAGAGGGCGGCGGCTCTACAAGTACGTATCCGTGGGAAACATGGCGCTGGCGCTATCTGGAAGGCATCGGCGAAAACATTATTTTGGAATTTGTCGATCCCAGCGGCTCGGGTGAATTTCACCTGACAATGGATCCATCGGAAAAAGACGCGCTCTCGCATGTGCCCGGTGCGGGTCTGAGTTTGATGGAATCAATGGGCATGGCCTCGAAGGCCGACCGATTCACACGTTCCGACGGCACCAACCTGCCGAAGACCATGGGTGGTCAACCTGCCAGCATGAACGAATTCAGCCGGTTGGAGCTTTATGCCAAGGTCAATAAACCGCCCGAGGTGAAATTCAAAGATCTCGAAGCCATCGTCACTTCGCGCATCGTGCGTGACCAGGTGCACTTCACTTGGCGCCCGGACTATCTCAAGGTCACCAATGATACTGTGCTTGTTCCTGTGACCGTGCAGATACCCAACAGCCAGCTTTCGTTCCAGTCAAAGGATGGAATTCACTCCGCCACGCTCAATATTTTCGGACGCGTAAGTACGCTGACTGGGCGTGTGGTGCAGACGTTTGAAGACCCCGTTTCCAAGGATTTTCCGGATTCTCTTTACCAGCAATCCTTGAAGCTCCAATCGATCTATCAGAAGGCCATTCCTCTGCGGCCAGGCTTGTATCGCCTGGATCTGGTGATCAAGGACGTGCAGAGCGGAAATATCGGAGTCGTGAACTCACGCCTGCAGGTGCCGCGGTACGAGGATGACAAGCTGGAGGCCAGTTCGCTGATTCTTGCCGATCAAATCGAGCATGTCCCCGCGAAGCAAATCGGCTCGGGACAGTTCGTGCTTGGTTCTTCGAAGGTCCGGCCACGTCTTGGAGGTGATTTCACCAGCGCGGACAAGCTCGGCATTTACATGCAGGTTTATAACCTGAAGCCGGACGACAAGACGCACAAGTCCAGTGCTGCGTTCCAGTACACCGTCAAGAAGGGCAAAGATCAGGTCATGCAGTTCAAGGAAACTTCAGAGGAGATGAAGCAGACGGGTGACCAGGTCACTATCGAGCGGCTTCTGCCTCTCGCAACGCTGTCACCAGGGAAGTACAGTCTCGAAGTGAATGCTACGGACACGCTTTCGAATCAGACTATTTCGCGCTCGGCAGAGTTCACGGTGAAAGCACCGCCGGAAGCCAAAACGGCGGCGAACGTTGCACCGGGGAGGTAAAGCAAAGTGAAACAGGAACGGCTCCGAATCCTGGGGGCCCTGGTCCTGACCGTCATGGTTTCGTCCTTCACGGCGATTCCGGCGGCCGCGCAAGCGAAGCTCGTTCCGGGGAAGCTTGCGGGAGTGGTGCGCGACGCTGCGGGCATACCGCAGATGGGCGCGAGCGTGGAGTTGATATCTGAAGCGATGGGCCTGGCGGCAACTCGCGGCTTCCTGACGAATACCCAAGGCATGTTCCGGGGCGACAAGCTCGCTCCCGGTTTTTACACCGTCCGCGTGACACTGGCTGGTTTTCTTCCAACACTTGAAAAACATATTCGCGTCACTTCGAATCTGACGACCGTCGTTCGCATCGAACTTGAATCCATGTTTGCGTCGTTGGATCAGTTGCGGCGTATGCCCGCGACCAGCACCGCGGAAGTTGACGATTGGAAATGGGTGTTGCGATCCGCTTCGGCGATGCGTCCGGTTTTGGAATTTGTGGACCACGACACGCTGAGTGTCTCGACCGTTACCGGGGAGCCGGGAAGGCCCCCCGCACCTAGAATGCGGATGGAATTCACGGATGGTGCGCGGCGCCCCACTTCGGCTTCCAGCATTGCATCTTCACCCGCCACCGCCGTTGCCTACGACCAGAAGCTGGGCGGCACGAGCAGGTTGATCCTCGCCGGCCAGGTGAGCTACGACGGAGATGCTCCCGCAGGCGGCATCGCCACGGTGTGGCTGCCAACGGGAACGCTCGGTGCCGGTCCGCATACGGCGCTGGTCCTTCGCGAAGCCAAGCTGGGACCCGTCGGGCCTACATTCCGAGGTGTTCGTTTTGATCAGGGTGGCGCGTTGGCACTCGGAGATCGCGCCGTTCTGCGGTATGGCGGCGAATACGTCCTGGTTGGACTCGGAGCCGCGGCCTCTTCGCTCCGTCCACGCGCAGATTTGAATGTGCGACTCTCTGATGATTGGAGCACCGCAGTCGTTTTTGCCTCCATGCCCAACGGCCCAGGTCCACTCGAAACCATTGACGCACAGCCGGGCGGTGCGCTCGGGGCGGCGCTCAATGAACTGGATGCATTTCCCGCGCTGCTCTGGCGGCAGGGTCGTCCCGTTTTGCAGAGCGGTCTGCACGAAGAAATTTCGGCGGAACGCAAAACCGGTACTCGCGGGAAGCTTCAAATCGCAGGCTTCCACGACGACAACCGCCACGTGGCCGTCTTCGGCCGGGGCAGCGACCTGCCCACGGCTGACTATTTTCGGGATTATTTGTCCACAAGTTTTGCTTATGACGGCGGCTCTTCCAGCAGCTGGGGAACCCGCGTCGCCTTTCGCGAGACGCTCGACGGTCGTGTGGAATTGACCGCCGTTTATTCTTTCGGTGGAGCTTTGACGCCTTCCGACGACGCGGACGGTCTGCTTCGTGATGCGCTTCGTACGGCACAGCGGCATTCCCTCGGGGCGGGAATATCCGCGAATGTGCCCCACCTCGGCACGAACGTCCAGGCGGGATATAAATGGGTGAACGGAATAACCGTCTCCTCGGTAGACAGCTATGGCGAGTCCCTCTATCGGATGGACCCCTACCTCCATCTCACAGTCCGCCAGCCGCTGCCAAAATTTGCCTTGGGGCGGTGGGAGGCCATCGCGGATTGCAACAATCTCTTGGCGCAGGGTTATATCTCCACCACCAGCAGGGATGGCCGAGTTGTTTTAGGACCCGCATTCCGGACATTTCGAGGCGGGCTCAGCGTTCAGTTTTAGCAACCCTTGGCTTCTCGAAAGCTGTATTTGTCCTTCCAGAAACTGGATGGTGCGGGATAGTCCAGCCTTCCGCTACAGTAAGCTATTGAATATAAAAGAGTTTTGCGGATGAATAACTACCAAACAATGGACATTGGGTTGCACTTGGTTTCTTGTCGCGGGGTGTAGTTCTGCCCGATAGAGTCATGAGACAAAACCTCCGAGTCAGCCTTGGGGCGGCCGTGCTGGCGTTAGCCACGCTGGCTGCGGTGATTTTTGCCCTGATTAACTTCGACCAACGCAGCCGCTATGAGGTGGTGTACGACGGAGTAGCCTGGCTCGACACGGACCACGGAATTCAGGCCAGTCGGGTTTCGCTCAATTCTCCCGCAACTCGCGCCGGGATTCGCCCCGGCGACGTCCTCCTGACGATCAATAGCACTCCGGTCAAAAGAGCCACGGAGGTCGCCCGGCGGCTGGACCGTGCTGGGCTCTGGACCCAGGTGCGCTACAAACTTTCCCGTGGTGGTGAGGAATTCGAAACGCCACTGCTCACAGCGCCCGCGGAAAAGCCTCTCGCAACCGAGAATTACCTTCGCATCGTAGGCCTGCTTTATCTGTTCATCGGCTTGTTCATTTTTATCCGCCGCTGGAACGCCCCTCGCGCCGTGCACTTTTACGTTTTTTGCCTGGTCTCCTTCATTCTCTGGTCGTTCCATTTCAGCGGAAAGCTGGACACCTTTGACTGGGAAGTTTACTGGTCGGAGGTTGTAGCGCGCCTGCTGGCTCCTGCGTTGCTGCTTCACTTTGCGTTGGTATTCCCGGGCCGATCTGAAACAACCATTCGTTCGGCTTCGAAACTGTTGGCCGTCTACTCTCTTCCTCTCGCTCTCCTTCTCATTCATCTGAGCACGGCCCTGAACGCCCTGGGTTTTGTGCCCTGGCTGGGGGCGTATCTTCTCCTCAGGAAAATCGAATTTGGTTATCTCGCCCTTTGCTTCCTGGCTGCGGGGCTTGTTTTCTACCGCAGCTACCGCCAGGCGCCATCCGGAGTCCTTCGCCAGCAATCGAAATGGCTCACCGGTGGAACTCTTGCCGGCAGTCTGCCCGTTTCCTTGCTCTACATCTTTCCTATGGTATCAGGTGTGGCCTTGCGCCCGTGGATGCAATTATCCGTATTAAGCCTGGTGCTGATCCCGCTGTGTTTCGGCTACGCCGTCATCCGCTACCGCTTGATGGACGTGGACATCATCTTCAAACGTGGCTTGGCGTATACGGCGGCAACTGCCGGGGTGGCTGCGGTTTACTTTGCGTTGGTCGCGCTGATCGCTGGGATTTTCCATGCGCCCACGAACGGCCCCGTCGGCGGCATGATCGCCATCGTCATGGCCGCGTTTTTGTTCCAGCCGTTCCGCGCTTGGATTCAGGCCCGCCTGGATCGCTTCTTCTACCGCGACCGCCTCGATTACCGCCGCACCCTCATTGAGTTCGGGCGCACGCTGACCAACGAAGTGCGTTTCGACCCGATGCTGGGCTCAGTCATGGACCGCATTTCCCAAACGCTATTGGTCGACCGTCTCGCGATTTTTGTGGAAAATGCGGTGCAACCCGGCCAGATGCGCATTGCTCGTTCGATGGGCGTACGCCTCTCCGAGTCTTTGGATCTTAGTTTCCTCGAGCCGGCCCGGCCCGAGTTTGCCCGCGGGGCGCTCTTTTTCGAGTCGCCCCGTGCGGCAAGAGAAGTCAGTGACTCAGTTCGGCGCACGCTCGAGCAGCTAGACCTCAACTACTTTGTCCCCTGCCGTATCCGCGAGCACACCGTCGCGGTTCTCGGCCTTGGCAAAACGGTCGACGGAGATTTTCTGTCCAGCGATGACGTCGAGCTGGTCGAGACGATTGCCGGCTACGTCGCCGTCGCTCTCGACAACGCGCAGCTCTACAGCTCTCTCGAACAAAAAGCTCTCGAAATCGCCCGCCTCAAGGACTTTAGCGAAAATATCGTTGAATCCCTCAACGTCGGCGTGCTCTCCGTTGACCTGGAGGGCATCGTTGATTCCTGGAACACGCGCATGGAACAGCTTTTCGGAGTGACGCGCCAGAAATCCGTTGGACGCCAGCTCAGCTCTCTTTTGCCCGAAGAACTGGCGCGCGAAATCGCCGCGCGTGGTGACCAGGAGCAAATTACAGGCATCTATAAACAGAGACTCCAGCATCAAGGAAAATCGCTGACCTTGAACGTTTCCATCACCCCCCTGGTGAGCAAATCGAATGAGCGCATCGGACGTCTCCTGCTCTTCGATGATGTGACCCAGCGTGAGCGCATGGAAGAGCAGATGTCGCAGACGGAAAAGTTGACCTCGCTTGGACTTCTCGCGGCTGGCGTCGCGCACGAAGTGAATACCCCGCTCGCGGTCATCTCCAACTACATTCAGATGCTGGCGAAGCAAATGCCGGAGGGCGACCCGCGCCAGTCAATCATTGAAAAAATCGTCAAGCAAACGTTCCGCGCCAGCGAAATCGTCAACAATCTGCTCAATTTTTCGCGTACCGGCGCCGCGGAGGCCGCGGACATTGATGTCAACCGTGTCGTCGAAGAGACGTTGTCGCTCGTGGCTCACCCTCTCAAGACTTCGCACATCCGGGTGGTGAAGCAACTCGGCGAACCGCTGCCGGCCGTTCGCGGATCAGCCAACAAGTTGCAGCAGGTCTTCTTGAACCTTTTCTTGAACGCGCGAGATGCCATGCCCAGCGGGGGAATGCTCGAAGTCCGCACCGCGGCGCATAACGGCAGCGTCGAAATCGAGGTCGCGGATACGGGAGCAGGCATCGCACGCGAACACATCCATCGCATCTTTGACCCATTCTTTACCACCAAAGCCAGTGGCCGCGGCACTGGCCTCGGACTTTCCGTGACTTACGGAATTATTAAGGAACACGCCGGTAAGATTGATGTACGCTCAACGCCCGGCAAAGGCACATCCTTCCACGTTGAGTTCCCGGCGGTCAGGAAAGCGGTCCATGTCTAAGGGTTCCATTCTTGTAGTAGACGACGAATCGGAAATTCGCGAGGGCCTCGAACTCTTGCTGAGAAGCGAAGGCTACGGCGTCTCCAGCGCGGAAACGGGCGAATCCGGCCTCGAGAAGCTGGAACAGCATCCTTACGACCTTCTCCTGCTGGACGTCAGCTTGCCGGACCGCAATGGTCTCGACATGCTCAAGGAGATTCACCGCCGCGATCCGCAGCTCTCCGTGGTCCTGATCACCGCCTACGGTTCGATCGATATGGCCCGCGCCGCTTTCAAGAATGGCGCGATGGACTACATCACCAAGCCCTGGTCCAACGACGAATTGCTAGCCCAGGTGGCGCAAGCCGTGGAATCGCGCCGGCTTCGCGATGAGAACGTTCAGCTCAAGCGCGCCCTCAAGCAGCGCTTCAATTTCCCGAACATTGTCGGCAAGAGCGACAAAATGCAAGTGCTTCTGAACCTGGTCACGCAGGTCGCGCCTTCGCGCTCCACGATTCTCATCAGCGGCGAAAGCGGCACGGGCAAGGAACTCATCGCGAAGGCGATTCACTCGGCCTCCACCCGCGCCGACAAGGCCTTCGTGCCCGTAAATACGGGATCGATCCCTGTGGATCTCCTGGAGTCCCAGCTCTTCGGCCATGTGAAGGGCGCTTTCACCAGCGCCGTTGCTTCCAAGAAGGGCCTCTTCGAAGTCGCCGATCAGGGCACTATTTTCTTCGATGAAATCGCCACGATTAGCCCCGAAACGCAGGCCAAGCTTCTGCGAGTGATTCAGGAGCGCGAATTCATGCGTCTCGGCGGCACTGAGCAACTCAAAGTGGACGTCCGCATCGTAGCCGCGTCGAACGTCAGCCTCCTTACGCTTGTTCGCGAAGGCCGCTTCCGCGAAGATTTGTACCACCGGCTGAACGTGATCCACCTTCAGATTCCGCCGCTGCGCGACCGCCGCGAAGACGTGCCCCTTCTGTTGGCGCATTTCCTGGAACGGTATTGCCAGGAGAACACCAAGCCGCTCCGGCAATTTACGCAGACGGCGATGAAGCTGCTAATGGATTACGACTGGCCGGGCAACGTGCGCGAGTTGGAAAACGTCGTCGAGCGCGCAGTCGTTCTCTCCACCCAGGAACGCGTTGACGCGGACCTGCTCCCAGAAAACATTCGCAGCAAGGAAATCGTTCGTGGTGTGCGCCTGCAGCTCTCGGAGTTTTTGCCGCCGCTTCCCGGCGAACCCGGTTCGCGTTCCTCCGCGGACCATCCCCAGCCGTCCTTGTTCCAGATCATGGACGAGATCGAGCGCCGCATCATCCTTGATATGCTTGAGCGCACCGGCTGGAATCAGACCGAAGCCGCCGAGCGTTTTCTCATTCCCCTTTCAACGCTCAACCAGAAAATCAAGCGGCTCGGAATTGATGTCCGCCGCCGGGGCCGCAGTGATGAGACGTTGTCCGCCTCGATAGGAAAATAGCCGTCGGCGGCGCACGATAATTTCTTCGCCCTCAACTCTCGCGCGAATTAGTCATCGCTTACACTAACCTTGGATTGCTATGGCCGAGCCGATATCGCCTTCGCATCAATTCGGCACCGCATTGTTTAGGAACGAATGGTCCGCGCTGCTCGAGTTTGCTTCTCCAGCGCAGGATCATCAGCGGCTTGCAAGCTTGCTCCGGTGCTCGGATTGGGCTCGTTTGCTCATCCTCGCGGAAGAGCACGGCGTGACTGGCCATCTCACAGAGGGTCTAAGAGGTATCGAAGAGAATCTGGTCCCGCCGGAAGTAAGACAGACGCTTATCGATCGCCAGCGCGCGCAGAATTTTTTTACTTTAAGGCTGACTGCCGAGTTGTTCCGTATCTTGGACCGCTTCACCTCCGAAGGAATCGGCGCTTTGACCGTAAAAGGGCCGGTACTCGCCGTGCAAGCCTATGGCGACCCGGCGATGCGTGCCTATGGCGACCTGGATCTGCTCGTTCGCCAGCGGGACATCCGCCGGGCGACGGAATTGATGACCGCTGCAGGCTTCGCGCCGGCAGTCCCGCTCAGCGCTATCGACGTCGGAAAAATCCCCGGCCAGTACCTTTTCTCCAAGCCGGATTCGAAACTTATCGTTGAGCTGCACAACGATCTCACCTTGCGCTATTTTCCCCGCAAGCTCCCGCTCGAGGAATTTTTCGCGCGGCAAATCCGCGTGCGCCTCGATGCCCATGAAGTTCCCGCCCTTTCGGTGGAAGACGAACTTGTGCTGATCTGCATCCACGGCGCAAAACACTTTTGGGAGCGCTTGATGTGGATTGCCGACGTCGCCGCGTTGGTATCGCGCCAAACCGGGATCGATTGGCAGCGTGTTGCGGATTTGGCGCGAGCAGTCGGCGCGGAGCGCATGCTGCACACCGGGCTGCGCCTCGCCTCGGATTTGCTACAGGCGCGCCTGCCGGACAAAGTTCAAGCGTTGGTGCAGGCGGATGCGGTGGCTGCTCGGCTCGCGGAACAAACTTGCAAGTGGCTGCCCGCCGCGGGTTATGCGCCGCCTGGCCTCTTCGAGCGTGCCGCGTTTCGATTGCGCATGCGCGGCGGCCTCATTTCAGCTCCTGCCTATCTGTTGCGGCTTTCTCTCTCTCCGACCGAGGAAGATTGGGCGGAAGGCGCGGAAGATAATCGGTCCTGGATCCCCAATGCCCTTCGCCGCCCATTTCGCCTCGCGCGCAAGTACGGACGCGAGAACAAAAACTGATTTCGCGCCACGTCGCCGGCAAAAATAAAAACCGCGCGGGCTCACCTTAAACCCGCGCGGCTTTCGTCCTGATTTTTTGCGGCTAGTTGACCGAAATGTTCACCTGCACAGTATGCGTCAGCGCCGGCGTGGTGGAAGTGCCGGTGATCGTCAGTGTCGCCGGTCCCTTCGGGGTTCCTGGATTCTTGCCGCCGCTGCAGCCTGCCAGCGTGAGCAAGAGCACCATCGCCGTGACCATCCCGAGCCGCATGCGCATCTGTTGCGTTCTGGCCAAGAAGAACATCAGCAGCATCGCCAGAAGGACCGGAACAACCTGCCGTATGGAAACCGGCGGCGGCGGAATCCTCGCTGGCGGCACCATGAACGCAGTCGTTGCGAGCGACACTTGCGCGTTCTGCGCGGTTTTCCCGTCCGCCGCGGCGACGGATGTCGGCGTCACGGTGCAAGTGGAGAGGTTTGGCGCCCCCGTGCAAGTCAACGCCACGGCGCCGGTGAACCCGTTCATGGGAGTCATGGTCACGTTGAAATTGAGCGTGCTGCCGGCCGTCACGTTCTGCGTCGTCGTCGGTCCCGTCAACCCGAAATCTGGTGGCGTGGTCGTTCCAGTCAGCGACACGCTATGTGGGCTGCCGGTGGCATTATCCGTAATGGTCAAGGTCCCCATGCGCGTACCTGCCGCAGTCGGTGTAAACGTTACGCTGATCGTGCAGTTTGCTCCCGCTGCTAGGGTAAGAGGGCTGATCGGGCAAGGAGTCGCGCCGGGACTCGCCGCAAAATCACCGGATGCGGCGATGGAGTTGATCGTCAGAGGACCCGTACCCGTGTTCGTGAGCGTCACGGTTTGCGCCGCGCTGGTCGTATTCAGCGGCTGGTTGGCAAAACTGAGACTCGTCGGCGCGAGCCCTACGGCCGGAGTTGGATTTGCCCCTGTCCCGGTTAGCGCAATGTTCTGTGGGCTGGTGCTGTCGCCGTCTGTCAGGACCAGCGTGGCCGTTTCTGCGGCCGCGACCGATGGCTTGAATGTCACACTTACAGTACAGGAAGCACCAGCCGCGATGCTGGCGCCGCAGCCGCTGGTTGCAACATAGTCGTTATTGGCCGCTGCCGGATTTCCCCCGGATATGACCGCGCTCGTGAACGCAATCGCCGCACTCGTGTTATTTGTCAGTTTCACGGTTTGCGCCGCGCTTGTCCCAGGAATCACCACCGTCGGAAAACTCAGGGTCGTCGGCGCCACCGCGAGGGTTGGAATGGGGGTCAGCTTGGCCACAAACGCGTCGGAAGTTCCATTCAGGGTAGGCTGAAAGGCAGTTGGAGCAGCCGTCGGAAAAACAGGAAATGTCGCCGCCGTGGAATATGTTTGGCCGGTTACATAGGCGTTGGCGGGGCTTGATGTGTCAATGGCGATGGCGAAGATATGATCCCCGTTGGCAGCATTTCCGACTCCGCCGAAGTATGTCGAATAAAGGAGGTCAGTCGAGCCGCCGCCTGCGGGATTGAGCTTGGAAATGAACCCGACACTCTTCGCACCGGTCGGGTAAGTCGCTTGGAAGCCGCCCACAATCGAAACTTTAGGCGGGAACGGAAAATCCACTGAAGAGGTCGTTCCCGCAACGTAAGCGTTGCCCTGGGCGTCTGCACGAATTCCAAAACCCGTGTCGCTTCCCGTTCCTCCTAGAAAGGTCGAGTACTTCAGCGAAGGAACCGGAGCTAGTGTAGTATCTATCAAACTTACGAATGCTCTTCCTGACGCTGCCCCGCTGGTATCGAACGCTCCTGGGGTAACCGGGAAACCATTCGAGTTCGTAGTTCCCGTCACGTAGGCAACGTTACTGGGCCCGAGCGCGATTGCCAACGCTTCATCAAAGACTGCGCCGCCCAAATAGGTCGAATAGATCTTCGATGCGGCTCCAATTTGCGTGGTGTCAATTCGCGTTACGAATCCTGTCCCCTGGGTGTTGTTGGGCGGAGGATTGGGAAAGCGGGCATTCCCGGAGGTCGGGAAGTCGGTCGAGGAAGTAGCGCCTGCGATGTAGGCGTTGCCATTCCCATCTATCGCCACGCCAAATGCTTCTTCTCCGAATTGCAATAGCGCCGGCAATGGCGCCGCATGTGCACCCGCGCCCCCCACGTAAGTGGAATAAATCAAGGAAGGGCTTCCGGATTTGGTCGTGTCAATTTTGGCGAGGAAAGCGTTTCCATTTGTGGAGTTCAGGGTCGTCTGAAAGCCGTTCACAATAGGGAAGTTTGGTAGCGAACTAACTGTTGTTGAGGGCGTCGAGTCTGTATATCCAGCGACGTAGGCGATCCCATTCGCATCCACCGCAATCGCCTGCCCAAAATCTCCTCCAAACAAACCTGTTCCGTTGGTGCCACCAATGTAAGAAGAATATAGCAACGAGGTCGGGCCGTTTACGGCCGGATCAAGTTTGGCAATGTAGCTGGTTCCGTTTACGGCGCCTGCGTTCATGCCATTCTTGAACCCACTTGACGTCGTCGGAAAATTATTCGAAAACGTGCCTCCCGTCACGTAAATCTTCCCGCCGGAATCCACGGCAATGCCGTTGGCGCTTTCGAACTGGTTGGAGTTAGTGCCGGCAAGGTACGTGGAGTAAAGCAGTTGAGTGCCCGCAGGATTCAGTTCCGCGACAAACGAAGCTCCATTATTGGGTGATGGGGAAGTACTGGAGTACACCTTCGTCCCGGGAGGAAAGTCTGTGGAGAATGTTTCACCTGCGATAAAAGCGTTGCCCGAACCGTCCACCGCGATCGCAAAGCCGACATCACCGGCACTCCCACCAAGGTATGTCGAGTAGTTCAACACCGGGTCAAGAATCAATGGCTGGCTGCGGTCGTAGGAACCGACATTGAACGCAGCGCGATTGTTTCCCGTGAGGGTATACGTGGCGGCGATCTCGCGCCGTTCCCCGTTCACATTCTGGTAGACCACTGGTTTCAGCAGCTCCACTTCGCCACCCGCAACGCTCAGCACCAGGTCCCCGCGCGAGTTGATGCGCATCTTGCGCGCGCCGTCCACCTTCAGTGCGATGGCCTTCGGATCGGCTCCCGGCGCTACCACGAAGTCGTATTCCAGCCGCCGCTGATTTCCATAAAAAACCAGGTCCACACCAGGATAAATGCCGCTATATCTTACGTGCGCGTAAGAGGGCACATCGGTGTGCCACTGGTTCGGATCATTACCGATGAAATAGTTTGTTCTTCCCGGCAGTTTGTCCATGCCCGCGATCCGCGCATCAGGGTTCGCCCCTTCCAGTCGCATGCGAATCGCTGTTACCTCCCCAGTGCGTCGTGCTTTGCGCAGATCTCGATGAGTAGCCATTCGATGGAGCGGCGAAAAGTCATGAGGCACATTGGACTGCAACGCAAGAACGGCCTCCTGGGGCATCAAAAACAGTTCGTATCCGCTGCCATGAGAGAGGTATCGCACTTCGCTAGCCGACTGGCCCTGATTTTCTTCGAAGCTCAAGGGCAACTTGCCATAGGTTGCGCCCCACTTGGGATCACCTTTCGTGGCGGAGATTTTGGATGCCGGGCTCGGCGCTACCGCTAACATTCCCGCTCCAGCTTGCGGAGAGCGCTTCCCTGCGCTTCGAAAGGCCGTAACCACCAAGAGTCCGCACACGAGTCCGGTCACGCCGACCAACTTCACAACTCTAACCCAAGAGCCCCGCGTCTTCATTTTGGCAATCCTCCTGAATCTTGTTTTCGCTGATTAGCCCCGCCGCAAGCCGCCTTGGAACCAGTCCTGGATCCGGCCTGACCGTCCCGGCTTTCCCAATTTGGAACGACCCAACACGCTTCGAGTCACCGTTGTTCTGGGAGTTCTTGGAGAGGGAGCAATCATGCTTCACACAGCTAACATAGTGCCCCAAATTGGGAATGCTGGCTCTAAATCTGGTGGCGGGACTGTATCGTATTAGATAACTCGCAGGCTTCAGTGCCGGACTGGGAAGAGCTCCCCGGGCAGTCAGAGGCGCGCACTGGTCGGGCCGCATAGCGACGCGAAATCCTCGCGGATTACCGCACAAAGCTCTTCAAGCCGGGCGGCGTCGTTATGAGGGTGGATCCGCCGGATCGGAACCGCCGTCACTAGCCGCCCAAGAACTGCAAACTCGCGCGCCCGCATCTCCCGGTCAAGAATCTTGTTCGCGAAGCTGTCGGCTACAAGGGAAAGAAGGCCAGCCTTTGGCCGCACTCCCTCCACGGATGTTGCTCGATCGGGGCGGCGGTCGCCCAGGAGATAGACGGCGCCCAGCGGGAGCGAGCGGTTCTCGAACCGTGTTCCTTGCTCTCCCAGGGCCAGCCGGCGCTTCACCCATCCCGCGCTGAAGGGCGGCAGCGCTTCACCAGAACCAAATAGCATTTCCACTGAATCCTGCCAGAGGCAGAGGTGTGGATATGCCGGCATCACGCGGAAACCTTCCGGGCTCTCCACCAGCGCGGCTACATCATCAGAAATGACGCCGAACCCTTCTCGGGCGAGCGCGGCTGCGGTCGTCGATTTTCCCGCTCCTTCCGCGCCCACGAACACAACACTCCGATTCTCAATAGAGACGGCGCTCGCATGAAGACAGGTCACGCCTCGCAGCCGCAGCAAAAGTCCGAACACCGGTCCCAGCAGATACGAAGCGGTATCTTCAAGAGTTGATGCTGCGGGCCAAACCGCCCACAGGGACTTTCCTTCGCGTTCCAGCCAGAATTGCACGCCATCGTAATACGCCAGATGGAGAAACCTGCCGTCTGCGGTCTTCCAGATTCGCAGGGCCGGATTGCCGGATTCATCGGTGTAAGAGCTTGTGTAGGTAAGGTCTTCCGAATCAGCTGGAGTTTCTCTTTTCGAATCAGGCGAAACGCCCAAATGGAATTCGACATCCGCGGCGTCGGAAGGACTTCCCCAAGGGGCCAGTCCTGGAATGGCGAGATTGGAATGGACGGTCAGGCCGAAAACGGTATGAGTGGAATCCACTTCGTTCGACAATCTGAATGCTGCAGTTTAGGGACGAGCCCTCTATTCTGCTCCGCTCTAAACATGAGTCCGCGGTGCACTTCGGCCTCCGCCATCGCTTTGGCCCCGGATTCCCTGGCTTTGCGTCAGTTCCCGCACCGTACCGTAAACGGTTAGCGTTGGCTTCGAATACGGCTTTTTCGCCTCCCGTTTAACGGACTTAACCATTGCCAGCCTCCGCAGGAATATATCGAACCCTTCGCGCCGATTGCAACCATATGTTAAGGCAGTAGGGCCGTAAGTGAGTGCGAATTTGCTCGGCGTTCATCTTATCATGCACCGGCACCAGAGC
>Ga0137393_10001709_pt1 | contig 14017 bp, 10 predicted proteins | sample 15con2h34BmetaG_FD_101396 | JGI IMG/M metagenome (GOLD analysis project Ga0137393, IMG submission 101396) | Vadose zone soil microbial communities from Angelo Coast Range Reserve, California, USA - 15con2h3.4B metaG | ecosystem: Environmental > Terrestrial > Soil > Vadose zone > Saprolite...
ACCAGGATCACCGTGTTTCGGATGATGATGCCGATCAGCGCCAGCACGCCCAGGATCGCGACGAAGCCCAACGGCTGGCCGGTGATGAGCAGCGCCGCCACCACGCCGATCAGGCCGAGCGGCGCCACGCTCACCACCAGGAAGAGCTTCTGGACGCTGTGCAGCTGCATCATCAGCACGGTCGCCATCAGGAACAGCATCAGCGGGACCACGTCGGCGATCGGCTGCTCGCCCTTGGCGCTCTCCTCGACCGTGCCGCCGACGGCGATCGAGTAGGTGGCCGGCAGCTCGGCCGTGAACCTGGCGACGGCGGGCTTGAGCTGGTTCACCACGGTAGCGGGCTGCTCGTCGCCCAGCACGGAAGCCTGCAGGGTGATGGTGGGCTGGCGGTCGCGCCGCCACACGATCGGTTGCTCGATCTGGTACTGCACGGTGGCGATGGCGGGCAGCGGCACCGGTTCACCGCCGCGGCCGGCGAGCTGCAGGCCCTGGAAGGTCTCTATGGCTACGCGCTCGGCGCGGTCGGCACGGGCGACGATATTGATCAGGTAGATGCTGTCGTACATCTGGGTGATCGCCGAGCCGCCGACCACGTTGTTCAGCATGGTGGCGATGTCCTGCGAGGAAACGCCGAGCTGGCGCGCGCGATTCTGGTCGACGTCGATGCGCAGCACCAGGCCGGGTTCGTTCCAATCATAGACGATGCCGCCGACACGAGGGTTGGACGCCATGACCTCGGCGAACTTGAGCGCCAGCCCGCGCACGGTCTGGATGTCGGGCCCGCTCAGCCGGTACTGGATCGGCCGGCCGACGGGCGGGCCGAGGTCGAGCGGATGGACGAAGCCGTCGATGCCGACGAACGCCTCGCGCAACAGCTTCTTCAGGCGCGCCGCGACCCGCTGGCGGGCGTCGAAGTCGCGGCTGACGATCACGACCTGGCCGAAAAAGGGATTGGCGAGCTGCTCGTCGAGCGGCAGGTAGAAGCGCACCGCGCCCTGGCCGACATAGGAGCTCCAGCGCACGATGTCCTGGTCGCCGACCAGTGCCTTCTCCAGCCGGTCCATTTCGGTCTTGGTCTCGGCGATCGAGCTGCTCTGCAGCAGCGTCATGTCGACCAGAAGCTCGGGCCGGTCGGCCGCCGGGAAGAACTGCTTCTGCACCAAGCCCAGCCCGACGCACGACAGCGCGAACAGGACGAGGGCGAGGCCAATGGTGAGCCAACGCCAGCGCATGGCGCCCAGCAGCAGCGGCTGCAACCAAGCTTTTAGCCGCGGCGGGCTCGCTTTCTCGCTGATGGCGGTGGGCGGCAGCATGGTGACGCCGAGCAGCGGCGTGAACAGCACGGCGACGACCCAGGAGATCAGCAGCGCCGCCGCGATCACGGCGAACAGGGTGAAGGTGTATTCGCCGGCCGAGCTGCCGTTCAGCCCGATCGGCACGAAGCCCGCCACCGTGACCAGGGTTCCGGTCAGCATGGGAAAGGCCGTCGAGCTATAGGCGAAGGTCGCCGCGCGCTCGAGCGAATCGCCCGCCTCGCGCCGCGCCACCATCATCTCGACCGAGATCATGGCGTCGTCGACCAGCAGGCCCAACGCAATGATCAGGGCGCCGAGCGAAATGCGCTGCAGGATGATGCCGGAATAGTCCATGAACACGAAGGTGGCGGCCAGCACCAGCGGGATGGCGATCGCCACCACCAGCCCGGCGCGCAGGCCGAGGCTGAGGAAGCTCACCACCAGCACGATCACCACCGCCTCGAACAGCGCGCGCGTAAAGCCGCCGATCGCCTGGTCGACGACGGCCGGCTGGTTGGAGACCAGGTGCACGCCGACGCCGATCGGCAGCTGCGCGACGACCTCCTTCATGTGCGCCTGCAGGCGCTTGCCGAACTCGATGAGATTGCTGTTGGCCTTCATGCCGATGGCGATGCCGATCGCCGGCTGGCCGTTGAAGCGGAACAGGGGCTGCGGCGGGTCGACATAACCGCGGGTGATGGTGGCGACGTCGCTCAGCCGGAAGAAGCGGTCGTTGACCCGGATGTTGACGGCCCGAAGGCTGTCGATCGAGGTGAACTGGCCGCTCACCCTGAGACTGACGGTCTCGGGGCCGGCCTGAACGATGCCGGACGGCGCCACCGCGTTCTGCTGCTGCAGGCTGGTCAGCACCGACTGCTGGTCGACGCCCAGACCGGCGATGTGGCGGGTCGAGAAGTTGAGATGGACGACCTCGTCCTGCACGCCCAGCAGCTCGACCTTGCCGGCGCCGGGCAGCTTCAGGATCTGCCCCCGCGCCTGCTCGGCATAGTCGCGCAACTGGCGGAACGAAAGTCCGTCTGACGTCAGCGCATAGATGTTGCCGAACACGTCGCCGAACTGGTCGTCGAAATACGGGCCCTGCACGCCCGACGGCATGTCGGGCTTGACGTCGTTCACCTTGTTGCGCACCTGCACCCAGATGCCGGGAATCTCGCGGCTCGGCGTGTCGTCCTTGAGGTTGACGAACACGGTGGTCTGGCCGGAGGTCGTATAGCTCTTGGTGAAGTCGAGCGAGCCGAGCTCCTGCAGCTTGCGCTCGATGCGATCGGTGACCTGGTTGGTCATCTCCTCGACCATGGCACCCGGCCAGCTCGCCTGCACGACCATCGACTTGATGGTGAAGGACGGGTCCTCCTGGCGGCCGAGCCGCGTGTAGGACAGGGCGCCGGCGACCACTATCGCCGCCATCAGGTACCAGATGAAGGAACGGTGGCGCAGCGCCCATTCCGAAAGATTGAACCCGTTCACGGCATCACCTTCACGACCTGCCCGGGTGTCAGGCTGTGCACGCCGGCGATGACGATGCGCTCGCCGGCCGCGATGCCGCTGCCTGCCGCGACCGTGACCGCATCGTCGCTGCGTGAGAGGACGCTCACCTCGCGCAGCGCGACGGTGTTCTTGGCGGGCTCGACCGCCCAGACGAACGACTTGCCGTCCTTTTCCAACAGCGCGGTCGGCGGCAGGTCGATCCGGGGCGACACCGGCCGGGTCATGGTGACGGCGATGGTGATGCCCAGCCGGAAGGCGGCCGGCGGATCGTTCAGGGTGAGGAAGACCTTGCGGGTGCGGGTGTTCGGATCGGCCGTCGGATCGACGCCGCGCACGGCCGCGACCTTCATCGAGACGGTCTGGTCGAGGTCGACCGTCATGGCGAGGTCGTTGGCGTGCGAGAGCGTGTCGGCGAGATCGTTGGGCACGGCGATCACCGCCTCGCGGATCTCGGGCCGGGCGAGGGTCAGGACCTTCTGGCCGGCGGTGAGCACCTGCCCCGGCTCGGCGTAGCGTGCAGTGACGACGCCGTCGAAGTCGGCCGTGAGCTGGGTGAAGGAAAGCAAATCCTTGGCCTTGCGCAGGGAGGCGCGTGCCCGGGTGAGGTTGGCGGCGGCGGTCTCGCGGTTGCGCTGGACCAGGTCGAACTGGGCCTGCGGCGTGAAGTTGCGCTGCACGAGGTCGCGCTGGCGGGTCTCCTCGGCCTCGGCGTTGGCGTACTGCGCCTCGGCGCTGGCGAGCGTGGCTTCGGCGCTGCGCACGCCCAGCGCCTGCACGGCGGGATCGAGCGCGGCCAGCTCGTGGCCCTTGCGCACGATCGACCCGACATCGACGAAGCGCGCCACCATGCGGCCGAAGATGCGGAAGCCGAGATCGGTCTTGTAGCGCGGCTCGATGGTGCCGGCGAAGGGACCGAACGTGTCGGTGGTGCGCACGACGGCCACGACCGAGAGCACCGGACGGACCGCGGGCTCGATCGACGTCTGCTGCTCCTCCTTGCAGGCCGCGAGTGCGGCGAGCAACGCCAGCAGCGCCAGCCGGGAATGGGCCGACCTCATCGCCTGGTCTCCGCGGCGATCTCGACCTTCTGCCCCGGGCGCAGCATCTGCACGCCGGCGCTGACCACAGTGTCGCCCGACGTGAGCCCGCTCGACACGGCGATGCGGTCCCTGGTGTAGCGATAGATGGTGATGGGCTTCAGCGACACGACGTTGCTGCCGGGAGCGACCACGTAGACCGCCGGCTTGCCGTCGACCTCGAACAACGAAGGCCACGGTACCAGGACAACCCTTTTCTGCTTCATCGGGCCGGTGCCGTTGACCAGCGCCCCGAGGACCATGGCCTGCGGCGTCTCGCGCAGCCCCACCTTCATGGTCACGGTCTCGGTGCTGGGATTGACCGCCGGCGAGATCTCGCGCACGTCGCCCAGCGTCTTCACCGCCGGGTCGGATACCAGCGATACGGCAAGGCCGTTGTCGGTGGCGAGATTGGCCATCGCCCAGTCATGGACGTTGAACAGCGCATCGCGTGGGCCATCGCGCGCCAGGGTGTAGATCGGCTGAGCCTGCGCCACCACCTGGCCGACCTCGGCCTTGAGCGCAGTGATGATGCCGTCGGCGTCGGCGCGCAGCTCGGTGTAGGAGAGCTGGTCCTGCGCCAGCTTGAGGTCGGAACGGGCCTGGTCGAGCTGCGCATGGGCCGAGCGCAGCGAGGCGTCGGCCTGGTCGTAGTCACGGCGCGTGGTGTTGCCGCGGCCGAGCAGCTCCTTCTGGCGCTCGAAGGCGGCCGCCGACTGGCGCAGCATCGCCTCGGCCGACGCCACGCTGGCCTCGGCCGAAACAAGCTCGGCCTGCTGCTCGTCGGGATCCAGGCGGGCCAGCAACTGGCCCTTCGCGACGTGCTCGCCGACATTGACCAGCCGCTCGCTGATCTTGCCGCTCAAGCGGAAGGAGAGGTCGGTGCGAATGCGGGCCTCCACCACGCCGGTGAGCGTGACGGGCGGCGCGAAATCGACGATCTCCGCGGTCACCGTCTTGACCCGGGTCAGCGGCACTGGGGCGCCGCCGTCGTCCTTGCACCCCGCCAGAAGGCCGAAGCAGACCAGCCAGATCGTTGAACGAGGAATCCCAAAGCCCCCTTTTGCCCGATGCTATCAGGTGCGGCATCATCGCGCGATGCCCACCATCAAGCGCCTGTCGTTCATCGGCCTCGAATACGCCTTTGCGCCGGAGAAAGCCTATGGCATGTCGCGCGGCGGCGGCTTTCGCCGCCAGGGCGGGCTGGTCGAGGTCGAGACCGATGCCGGCGTGCGCGGCATCGGCGAGGCCTTCGGCAACCCGCTGGTGACCCGCGAATATTTCCGCATGATCGAGCCGCTGTTCGTCGGCAAAAGCGTGTTCGACTTCGACCATGTCGAGGCGCGCGTGCGCAACGCGATGTACCATATGGGCGTCGGCAACCAGCTCACCGCCTGCCTGGCAGCCATCAACGTCGCCCTCTACGACGCCATCGCCCGCGGCTTCGGCGTGCGGGTCTGCGACTTGATCGGCGGCTGTGCCACGAGGCGCATCCCGGCCTATGCCTCGACCGGTTTCTTCTCCGATGATCCCGACCGCCAGCTCGACCACATGCTGGCCGAGGCGGCGGGCCATCCCTATGCCGGCGCCAAGATCAAGATCGGCCGCGGCATCCGCAACGACGTCGAGCGAGTGCGCCGCGCGCGCGAGGTGCTGGGGCCGGACAAGCTCCTGATGGTCGACATCAACGGCGCCTACACCGCCGACCTGGCGCTGGAATGCGCGCGCTCGATCGAGCCGTTCGCCATCCACTGGATCGAGGAGCCGCTGCCGCCCGGCGACCTTTTGGGCTATGCCGAGCTGCGCAGCCGCTCGCCGATCCCGATCGCCGCCGGCGAGGCGCATCACACGCTGCGCGATTTCCGTGCCCTGATCGATGGCCGCTGCGTCGATATCGTGCAGCCGTCGATCCCCGCTACCGGAGGCCTTACCGAAGCCAGGCGCATCGCAACGCTCGCCCACGCCCGGAACCTTCGCGTCGCGCCGCACGTGTGGGGCGGCGCGGTGGGCCTGGCGACCGCCTGTCACTTCATCGCCTCGCTGCCGGCCACGCCCCACACCGACCATCCGCCCCACCCGCTGATGCTTGAATACGACATGAGCAACAACGCCCTGCGGACGCAGCTGCTGAAGACGCCACTCAAGCTCGAGGCCGGCCATGTGCTGCTGCCCGACGGGCCGGGCCTGGGCATCGAACTCGATCAGGATGCCGTCGAACGCTATCGGGTTTGCTGACCAGGGCGCGGCGTGCCAATCTTTTGAGGCATCAAGAAAATCCACGATATTCAGGGAGAAACACGCATGTTCAGGACCACTCGTCGGACGATCGTCGCGGGCGCGACCCTGGCCGCCCTTGGGCTGGCGACAGGCGCGACTGCCCAGGATGCCGTCAAGATCGGCGTCATCTATCCGCTGAGCGGCAATTCGGCGAGCGCCGGCAACTACTCCAAGATGGCCATCGAGGTCGGCGCCGACGTCATCAACAACGGCAACGCCGAGCTCGCCAAGATCCTGCCGCTGGCCAAGGGCGGCGGCCTGCCCGGCCTCAAGGGCGCCAAGATCCAGCTCATCTTCGCCGACAACCAGGGCACGCCGGCGGCCGGCCAGAACCAGGCGCTGCGGCTGATTTCCGAGGAGAAGGTGGCGGCGCTGATCGGCGCCTACCAGTCGGGCATCACCGTCACCGCCAGCGCCATCGCCGAGCGCCACGGCGTGCCGTTCCTGACCGCCGAGTCGGTGGCCTCCAACCTTACCGAGCGCGGCTTCAAGTGGTTCTTCCGCACCACGCCGGTCGCCATCGACTTCGCGCGCGCCTATTCGACGTTCCTCAGGGAGCAGAAGGCGGCGGGCCAGAAGGTCGGTTCGATCGCCGTGGTGCACGAGAACACCGAGTACGGTAATTCCGTCGCCAGCGTCATCGTCGACCAGTTTGCCAAGGACGGCCTGTCGGTGACCCAGAAGATCGCCTATTCGGCCAACTCGAGCGACGTGCAGCCCCAGGTGCTGCAGCTCAAGGAGAAGAATCCCGACGTCGTGATCTTCATCTCCTACACGTCGGACGCGATCCTCTACACCAAGATGATGAAGGAGCTCGGCTGGAAGCCCGCGATCATGATCGCCGACAACGCCGGCTTCAACGATCCCGCCTTCGTCAAGAGCATGTCCTCCCTGGTCGAGGGCCTGGTCAACCGCTCGACCTTCGCCGGCGGCAAGCCGGGCAGCGTGCCGGCGCTCTTCAACGAGCTCTACAAGAAGAAGACCGGCGGCGACGATCTGGATGACGTGTCGGCGCGCGGCCTGCAGGGCTTCCTGGTGATGGCCGATGCCATCAACCGCGCGGGCTCGACCGACCCGGCCAAGATCCGCGACGCGCTCAAGGCCACCGACCTCAAGGCCGACCAGATGGTGACGGGCTATGACGGCGTGAAGTTCGACGACAAGGGCCAGAACGTCCTCGCCTCGAGCCTGGTCACGCAGATGCGCGGCGGCAAGTACGTCGCGATCTGGCCCAAGGCGCGCGCCACCGACCAGGTCGTCCTGCCTTACAAGGGCTGGTAAGCGACCGCGGGGGGTCGGGAGGAAGGCGAGCGGCGTGTCGCTCACGCTGGTCCAGGTGATCGTGAGCGGCCTGCTGCTCGGCGCGGTCTATGCGCTGTTCTCGTCCGGCCTCACCCTGATCTGGGGCATGATGAACGTCGTCAACTTCGCGCACGGCGACTTCGTCATGCTGGGCATGTACGCAGCCGTCATGGTGTGGACGGCGCTGGGCGGCGGGCCGTTCGCCGCCGTGCCGGTCGCCGCCATGCTGATCGCGACCTTGGGCGTGCTGAGCTACTTCCTGCTGGTGCGCCACATCATGCGCGGGCCGATGCTGGCGCAGATCCTGGGCACGTTCGGCTTGGCGCTGTTCCTGCGCTACGCCGCCTTCTGGACCTTCGGCTCCGACTTCAAGACCTTGCCTGACACGATGGTCGGCGGCTCCTTCGTGCTTTTGGGCATCCGTTTCGAAGGCTCGCGCGTGCTGGCGGGCGTCGTCGGACTCGCCATCACCCTCGTCCTCCACTTGATCCTGACGCGCACCGCCGTCGGCAGCCGCATGCTGGCGGTCTCCGAGGACGCGACCGCGGCGCAGCTCATGGGCATCCGCCCGCAGCGCATGCAGGCGCTGGCCTGGGGCATGGCGGGCGCCGCCACCGGCATCGCCGGCGCGCTGATCGCCAACTTCTTCTACACCTCACCCACGGTCGGCGAGACGCTGGCGATCCTGGCCTTCGTCGTTGTCTCGTTCGGCGGCTTCGGCAGCGTGCTGGGCGCGCTGGTGGCCGGCCTGATCATCGGCGTGGTGGAGTCGCTCTCGGCCTATCTCGTCGGACCGGTCTACAAGGACGTCATCGTCTACGTTCTCTTCGTGCTGGTGCTCTGGTTCAGGCCGCAAGGCCTGATGGGCAAGGCGTGAGGCGCTTCCTCATCCCCGGCGCGCTGGTCGTGCTGGCGCTGGTCTATCCGCTGCTCACGTCGGGCTTTCCGGTCTACGAGCGGCTGGGCGCCCTGGTGTTGCTGGCGGCGATCGGCGCCTCGGCGTGGAACATCGTCGGCGGCTATGCCGGCCAGGTGTCGGTCGGCCATTCGGTGTTCTTCGGCTTCGGCGCCTATTCCTCGGTCGTGGTCTATACCCATCTCGGCTGGCCGCCGATCGCAGGCGCGCCGCTCGGAATGCTGCTGAGCGTGGCCGTGGCGGCGGTGATCGGCGTGCCGACGCTGCGACTCTCCGGCCACTATTTCAGCATGGCCACCATCGCCGTCGCCGAGCTGGTGCGCGTGCTGAGCTCGACCTCGGAGTTCCTGGGCGGGGCGCAGGGGCTGGGCGGACCGGCCATGCCGCGCACCGTGTTCGACCTCTCCTTCATCTCGGCGATGCCGTTCTACTACATCTTCCTCGCCGTGCTGGCCTTCCTCCTGGGCCTCACCTGGTGGATGGAGCGCAGCCGCATCGGCTTCTATCTGCGCGCCATCAAGGATTCCGAGCGGGCGGCGCGCTCGCTGGGCGTCTCGGCCGGCCGCTACAAGCTCTACGCCTACATGCTGAGCGGTGCCTTCACCGCCTTGGCCGGTTCCCTCTATCTCTGCATGTTCGGCTTCGTCGATCCCGAATCGGCCTTCGGCATCCTGATCTCGGTCAAGATGGTGGTGATGGCAGCCCTCGGCGGCGCCGGCCAGCTCTTCGGCCCGCTGGTCGGCGCGCTGATCCTGGTGCCGCTCGAGGAACTCTCCAACAGCTATCTGGGCGGCCGCGGCGCGGGCCTCACCTTCGTGGTCTACGGCGCCATCATCGTGATCATCGCCCGCTTCCTGCCGAGCGGGCTTCTATCGCTGTTCGAACGCCGGCCAGCGCGGCCCGCCAAGTCCGAACCCGCCAAGCCCGAGCCGGCGAGCGGCCATGCTGATTGAGGCTAAAAACGTCACCAAGGCTTTCGGCGCCTTCAAGGCGGTCGACGATGCGTCGGTGTCGGTCGAGGAGGGCGACATCCTCGGCCTGATCGGCCCCAACGGCGCCGGCAAGTCGACCTTCTTCAATTGTCTGACCGGCGACCTGCCGCTCACCTCGGGCACGGTGAGGTTCGCCGGCGCCGAGGTCACGCGCCTGCCGCCCGAGGCGCGGGCAGCACTCGGCCTTGCCCGCACCTTCCAGGTGCCGCTCACCTTCGAATCGATGTCGGTGCTCGACAACGCCACCATCGGCGCCCTGCTGCGCCATCCCAACGCGCGCGAGGCGCGTGCCAAGGCGCGCGACGTGCTGCAGCGGGTCGGGCTGGGTCCCCTGGCCGATTCGCCCGCCAAAAGCCTCGGCACGCCCGGCCGCAAGCGGCTCGAGATCGCCCGCGCGCTCGCCTCGGAGCCCCAGGCGCTGCTGCTCGACGAAGCGATGGCCGGACTGACGCCGACCGAGGTGCGCGAGGCGATCGAGCTGGTGCGGCGCATCCACGGCGGCGGCATCACCATCGTGATCGTCGAGCACATCATGGAGGTGATCGTCTCGCTGGCGCAAAAGGTCGTGGTCTTCCACCGGAGCCGCGAGATCGCCCGTGGCACGCCGCGCGAGGTGACCAGCAACCTGGCGGTGATCGAAGCCTATCTCGGCCGCCGCAAGGTGCGCCACGGGACGGACCCATGAGCGCGCCGCTCTTGCGCGTGTCCCATCTAGAAGTGCGCTACGGCGACCTGGTCGGCGTGGCCGACGTCTCGCTGGAAGTGCCGGCGGGCTCGGTCGTGGCGCTGCTCGGTTCCAACGGCGCCGGCAAGACCACGACGCTGAACGCCATCGCCGGCATCGCCGTCGTGTCCAAGGGCACCGTCGAGTTCGGCGGCGAGAACATCGCCGGCCAGCCGGCCTATGCCATCGTGCGCAAGGGCCTGGCGCTGTCGCCCGAGGGCTGGCGGCTGTTCACCCAGCAGAGCGTCGAGAACAACCTGATGCTGGGCGCCACGGCGCTGGCCGACCGGGCCCGCGTCCCGCGCCTGCTCGAGCGCGTCTACGCGGTGTTTCCCCGGCTCGCCGAGCGGCGTCGCCAGCGCGCCGGCACCATGTCGGGCGGCGAGCGCCAGATGCTGGCGGTCGGCCGCGCGCTGATGAGCGAGCCCGAGCTGCTGCTGCTCGACGAGCCCAGCCTCGGCCTGGCACCCGCTATCGTCGATGCCATGTACGACGCCTTCGCCGCTCTGCACAAAGACGGCCAGACCATCCTGCTCGCCGAGCAGTCGGTCGACCTCGCGCTGGAGGCGGCCGACCACGCCTATGTGCTGCAGGTCGGCCGCACCGTCCTGCAGGGTCCGGCCCGGGAGATGGCGCACAATCCCGACGTCCAGAAGGTCTATCTCGGCATCGAATAGTGCTCACTTTCGGTCGCAAAGACTGACGGAAACCCACCGCGGGGAGTACGATGGAGGCCGTCATGACCTTTGCCGAGCGCCTTGCCTGCGTTGCCCTTGCGGCCTTGCTGCCCGCCGTCGCGGTGGCGCAGGACACAGCCGTGGAATTCCGCCTCGTCGCCGCGCCCAACAATATCACCGGCTGCATCGTGGCCGATCCGCAATTCACCCGCGTGCATACCTTTGCCGTGAAGGGCGGTCAGGCCGAGCTCACCGCGCCGGGAGGCGTCACCACCGGCATGAAGCTCGAGAAGCCCGGCATCTACATGACCGACTATGAGATGGGCCACTTCGACCTGCACGTCGTCGCCGATGTCGGCGCCAAGACGCTGACCGTCAGCGACCGAAATCTTGGCTGCAAGTGGACGGCCAAGAAAGAGTAGACGTTCCGCAGCAATGAACGGCTCGCGACGCTCCGTTCCCTTCAGCATCACGCTTCTGACGTTGATGGCGTTGATCGTCCTGCCGCTGGCCGCTGCGCTGCTGTGGCTGGGATGGCGTGCCGTCGATCATCTCGAGCAGCGCAGCGTCAGCCAGCGCATGGCCGCGCTCGAGACCGCCGTCGAAGGCTTCCTGACGAGCGGCCTGCGCGTCGTCGTGTCGGTCGGCGCGACGCTCGCCGAGGCCCCGAGCTTCGCACCCGAGGCCGGCCACGCGGCCGATCCCGAGCGCCTGCGTCAGTTCGTGGCGCTGCTCGGCCGCTCGCCCGCCATGGCCGCGGCCTATGTCGGCTACCCGGACGGCCACTTCGTCTATGTCGGCCGGCCCGAGACCTTCTCGATCGACCAGCGCCTCGAATTCGACGCACCGGACGGGCCTTCCGTGATCCTGCGCACGATCGAGGGCGAAGGCGCGGCGCGGCGCGAGACCTGGTGGTTCGAGATGCCCGACGGCAGCCGCAGCCCCGCCCGGTCGCGCCCGCTCGACTTCGACCCGCGCAAGCGGCCCTGGTACGTCGACGCGCTCAGGGCCAAGGCGCCGGTGCTGACCGAACCCTACCGCTTCGCCCAGGCCAATATCGTCGGGGTGTCGGCCGGCGTGCCGCTGCGCCAGGGCGGCGTGGTCGGCTTCGACTTCACGCTGAACACGCTCTCCAGCCTGATCGGCGACTACAAGATCACGCCCAACTCCGTCATCATGATCGCCAGCGAAACCGGCGTCGTCTTCATGGAGTCGGAGGCCTGCCGCATCGAGCGCACCGAATGCCTGGCCGGCGAGGACGAGGTTCGCGCCGCCATGCGCCGCGAGATCGCGCAGTCGACCGGCGGCCAGCGCGTGGGACGCGACGCCATGATGGCCGGCCGGGACTACCGGCTGCTGGTGCACAGTATGCCGCCGACGCTCGGAAGGCGCTTCCTGATCGCCGCCGCCGTGCCGTTCGTCGAGCTTTCCGCCGATTCGCGCCTGCTCGTGCAAAGCGCCGCCATCGCCGCGGCGATCGCGGTCGGACTGGCCGCCCTCGGCGCGCTGCTCGCGGCGCTGTTGCTGTCGCGCTCGATCTCGCGCATCGCCGGCAAAACAGAGCGCATCCGCAGCCTCGACTTCTCCGACCGCGCGCCGGTCGAGAGCCGCATCACCGAGATCGTGCGGCTGTCGCAATCCGTCGAGCGCATGCGCGAGGGCCTCGAGGTGTTCGGCCGCTACGTCTCGAAAAACCTCGTGCAACAGATCATGCGCTCGCCCGAGACCGCCGGCGTCGGCGGCACGCGCCGCGAGATCACGGTGATGTTCACCGACATCGAGGGCTTCTCGCGCTTGAGCGAGACCATGGAGCCGGAGCTTCTGACCGACCGGCTGTCGCGCTATTTCGATGCGCTGGGCTCGGCGATCACGGCCAATCGCGGCACGATCGACAAGTATATCGGCGACAGCATCATGGCGTTCTGGAACGCGCCCGAGCGCGACGCCGACCACATCGCCAATGCCTGCCGCGCCGCGCTGCAGGCCTGCGCGGCGTCGAACCAGCTCTCCGAGAAATGGCGCAGTCGCGGACGACCGGGCTTTCGCACCCGCTTCGGCCTGCATACCGGCTTGGCAGTGGTCGGCAATGTCGGCGCGCGCGAGCGCATCAACTACACCCTGGTCGGCGCGGTGGCCAACCAGGCGTCCCGCTTGGAGGGGCTGAACAAGATCTATGGCACCGGGGTCCTGGCAAGCGGCGAGGTCGCGGGCGCGACGGCCGACCGCTTCGTCTGGCGCCACATCGATCGCATCGTCGCCGCCGGCACGACCGAGCAACACGACATCCACGAGCCGTTGGGTGAGATCGACAGCGCTCCCGAGCACGCCGAATTCCTCGCCAAGTGGCAGGCCGCTCACGCCGCCTACCGGGAAGGCCGCTTTGAGGTGGCACTCGCAGGCTTCCGCGCCGCCGCGTCGCTCAGGCCCGAGGACGGGCCAAGCCTAGTCTTCATCGAACGCTGCGCGGCCTTCCTCAAGGAGGGCACGTCCCAAGGCTGGGACGGCACTTGGCACTTCGACAGGAAGTAGGGATCAGAATCGCGCCGACAGCCGTCCGCTGAACACGTGCACCGGGCCGCGCACGGCGTTGTAGGCGGGATTGCCGAGGAACTGGTAGTCGGCGCTGGCGACGATGCCCTTGGCGAGCTGGAAGGCATAGTAGGTCTCGATGACGTTCTCCGAGGCGTAGGTCAGTGCACCGTCGCCGACCAGCACGCCGAGGCCGCCGGCCGCGAGGTAGCCGCTATGGTCGGCCGAGATGTTGTTCCAGGCGCCGGCGATGCCGACGCGGTCGTCCGGCCGGCCCCACGCCGTGCCCCTGATCGAGAGGCCGGCCGACAGGCTGGTGTCGATGTCGGTGAAGGCGCTGATCTCGTTGCGCCCGTCGTTCCAGCTGAATCTCGCGAACAGGCCGACATCGTCGCTGAGCTCCTGCTGGAGGTTGAGGTAGAAGCCGTACTTGGTGCGGCCCTGGCGGGTCTGCGCGATGGTGTCGTTGGCGGTCAGGCCGGGATCGAGAGCCGCAAGCGCGACGGCCTGGTTGTAGGAACCCGAAAAGGTGCTGGTGAGCCAGCTGCCCAGCCGCAGCGTGCCGGGCCGGTCGTAGGGCTTGAAGCGCAGCTCGAGCTCGCCGACATAACCGCCGCGTGAGAACAGGGCCATGTCGAAGGTGTTGGCGTTGGGCTGGTTGCCGACCAGGAAATAGCCCGCGCGCACCGCCCAGCGCGGCTGGTTGAGCTCGGCGGTGAA
>Ga0137393_10001713_pt1 | contig 14008 bp, 11 predicted proteins | sample 15con2h34BmetaG_FD_101396 | JGI IMG/M metagenome (GOLD analysis project Ga0137393, IMG submission 101396) | Vadose zone soil microbial communities from Angelo Coast Range Reserve, California, USA - 15con2h3.4B metaG | ecosystem: Environmental > Terrestrial > Soil > Vadose zone > Saprolite...
CACCCGATGCTCCTGCCAGAAGGAAAGCAGCAAAACGTAGAATAGTGAGAACGTGTACCACAGGAGCAGAGCGCTGACGAAAAGCCACAGAGGGAGTGCGGTAGGCGTGAACTGGGCGACCGCGAGCTCAATTCCCAACAAAAAAGTCAGGATGATGATGCGGACTTTGACCAGCCACGCCAGCCAGTTCCGTTCATCGAACATCGATTGCATGTGTAGTCCAGTTTCCCGTATGCCCTCTACGATTCCCGTCCACTGAGCGAATGAAGACAACCCTTCAGTCCGCGACGGTAAGTTTTTTTGAGTCCGAACAAAAGGCCGTGACAGATAACTCCGCACGGCCTGGTCTTCCGCAAATTCGTGTTATCCCGCCAGTTTGGCGATCATCGAGAACAGCGGCATGTAGAGCGAGATCACGATGCCACCGATGCTGACGCCCAGCAGGCCGATGATGATTGGCTCCAACATGGCCAACATGTCTCTGGTAGCCGAGTCGACTTCATCCTCGTAGAAGTCGGCGATCTTCTGCAGCATGGAATCCATAGCGCCGGTAGCTTCGCCGACGCCGATCATCTGCGTCACCATGTTGGGGAAGACGCCGCATTCTTTTAGCGGATCAACGATGGTGCGGCCTTCTTCAATGGCTTTACGGACCTTCATCAAGGCTTCTTCCAGCACGGCGTTTCCGGAAGTCTTAGCGGTGATGGCCAAACCTTCCAGGATGGGCACGCCCGAGGTGATCAGAGTACCCAGCGTCCTCGTAAACCGAGCGACCGCAATTTTGCGCAGTAGCAGCCCCAGCACCGGCAGCTTCAGCAGCATGAAGTCGAAGTAGTAGCGACCCTTGGGGTGTTTGCGCAGTTGCTTCACCCCGAATACCAGCCCGATGCCGCCCACGATGAAGAACCACCAGAACTGGCCGACAAACGCGCTCAGCCCAATGACGATGCGCGTAGGCAGCGGCAACGCGACCCCCAAGCCGACGAACAGGTTGGCAAAGATTGGCACTACCCACTTCAGCAGTGCGCCGACAACCAGGACTGCGATGGATACCACCGCCACCGGGTAGATCAATGCTGACTTGACGGCTGAACGCAGCTTGACGGCTTTTTCGACATACTGCGCCAGACGCTGCAGGATGATATCGAGAATACCCCCGGTTTCGCCGGCCTCCATCATGTTGGTGGTCAGGTCATCGAAGACCTTCGGGTATTGGCGCATGGCGTTGGCCAACGTGGCTCCGCCTTCCACCGTCGTCCGCACCCCGGTCAGAGTTTTCTGGAATGACTGGTTTTCCTGGTTGGCAGCAAGGATTTCCAAGCACTGCACCAGGGGAAGACCGGCGTCGATCATGACCGAGAACTGCCGGAAAAAAATAGCAATGTCCTTGGTGTTGACCGATCCCGAGCCAAACGTAGGCATGGAGAATTCTTTCCCCTTCTGCCTGATGCTGCCGGCGGTGATCCGCTCGCGGCGCAGTTGGGTCGTCAGAACTTCTTTGTTGGCTGCTACTCGCTCCCCGGAAACTTTCTCACCGGATGCGTTCTTGCCTGAAAATGTAAAAACTGGCATGGTAATTCTCTCCTCGCTTCACTGCCTTCCGGCGTATCACTAGTCTGCCGGTCTTCCACTTACCCCTCCCATTCCAGCTCGTAAGAGCCAGAACAGGGCAATGTCAATGACTCGGACTCAGCGTTTTCCTGGTGCTGCCGCTTTCGCCGCCACCGCGGCATTGCCGCGATTCAACCCGGCACCGCGCGCGATCATTTCCTGTAGTTCGTCCTGGTTGCTGGAGCGCGCAATGGCCACCTCCATTGTGATTTGCTTCTGGAAGTAGGCGGTAGCCAAGGCCTGGTTGAACGTCTGCATACCAAACTTGTCCTGACCGGACTGCATTGCCGAGTAAATCTGATGGATCTTGTCCTCACGAATCAGGTTGCGGATGGCCGCATTAGGCACCATGATCTCCATACACATGGCCCGCCCTTTGTTATCGGGTTTCGCCAGCAGGCTTTGGCACAGAATTCCTTCCAGCACCAGCGACAACTGCGCCCGAATCTGCGGCTGTTGGTGTGCCGGAAACACGTCAATAATTCGGTTGATAGTGGATGACGCCGAATTAGTGTGCAGTGTGCCGAAGGTCAAGTGGCCGGTTTCAGCGATGCGCAATGCAGACTCGATTGTCTCCAGATCGCGCATTTCACCGATTAGCACCACGTCGGGGTCTTCACGAAGCGCGGCGCGCAATGCGTCAGTGAAACTCTTGGTATCGGCATGTAACTCGCGCTGGTTGACCAAGCAATTCTTGTTCATGTGCACAAACTCAATAGGATCTTCGATGGTCAGAATGTGATCGTGCCGCTCGGTGTTTATCTTGTCGATCATGGCGGCCAGAGTGGTGGATTTTCCCGAGCCGGTCGGTCCGGTCACCAGCACCAGGCCACGCGGCTTATCGCACAGCTTGCTTACGATGGCCGGCAATCCGAGTTGGTTGAATGACTTGATTTCAAACGGAATGAGACGGAACACTGCGGCAGTGGCGCCGCGCTGATTAAATAAATTAGCGCGAAATCGTGCCAGGCCTTTCAACCCGAAAGAAAAGTCCAACTCGAGATTTTCTTCAAAGCGATGCTTCTGCGAATCGGTCATGACGCTGTAGGAGAGCTGTTTGGTCTCGGCAGGCGTCAATTGCGGCAAGTCCAATGGAACCAGATGTCCGTGTACGCGCACCTGCGGTGGCGAGTTAGTGGTGATGTGAAGGTCGCTGCCTTGCATCTCCAACATGCGTTTCAAAAGATCGCTAAGTGAAAGCGACATAGTCTCGTGTTCCCTTTCCTTGCCAAAAATCGTTAGTGAATCGTTTCGCGGGCTACTTCTTCAAGTGTGGTCATTCCCGCCGCAACCTTGATGAGCCCGCTGCGCCGCAGAGTGATCATGCCGCGCTCGATGGCCTTCTTCTTCAGCTCAATCGCGGATGCGCCCACCAGAACCAGTTCCCTGATTTCGTCATCCACTTCCATGACTTCGTACAAACCGGTCCGGCCCTTGTAGCCGGTGTTGCTGCAAGTACCACAGCCTTTGCCTTTCTGGATCTTTACCGTCTTTGCTTCCTCGGGGCCGTAGCCCTCGTCGAGCAGCGTCTGATAAGGCACGTCAACCGTCTGGATGCACTCCCGGCAGATGCGACGTACCAGGCGCTGGGCACAAATCAGGTGTACAGATGTCGCTACCAGGAACGGTTCTATGCCCATGTTCATGAGTCGCGTAATAGTCTCGGGAGCGCCGTTAGTATGCAGCGTGGAAAGCACAAGGTGACCGGTGAGAGCCGCTTTGATGGCAATTTCCGCGGTTTCAAAGTCACGGATTTCGCCGACCAGGATGATGTTTGGATCTTGCCGCAGGAAGGCGCGAAGTGCGGCTGCGAAGTTCAATCCGATTTGCTCCTTCATCTGCACCTGGTTGACCCCAGCCAACTGGAATTCGACCGGGTCTTCCGCGGTCATAATGTTTGTATCCGGCGTGTTCAATCGCGCGATCGAGGAATACAGTGTGTTGGTCTTGCCTGATCCTGTTGGTCCTGTGACCAGCACCATGCCGTACGGCTTGAGAATGGCCTTTTCAAACTTGACCAGCGATTCCGACTCGAAACCCAGCTTGGTCATGTCCAGGCGCAGGTTTTCTTTGTCCAGCAAGCGGAGCACGATCTTTTCTCCCCACAGAGTGGGAAGCGTGCTTACGCGGAAATCGAGCTGTTTCTTGCGCCCGCCGATGTTCATCTTCAGCATGATGCGGCCGTCTTGCGGCAAACGCTTTTCGCTGATGTCTAACTTCGACATGATTTTCACGCGGGAAATAATCGCGTCTTTAAGCTTCAACGGCGGCGCCATGATGGACTGGAGCACTCCGTCAATGCGGAAGCGCACCCGGAATTCTTTTTCGTACGGCTCCATGTGAATGTCGCTCGCCCCGCGCTTCACCGCGTCGGTCAGCACCAGGTTCACCAGTTTGACGATGGGTGCCTCATCGGCTGCTTTCTCCAGTTCCGAGAGGTCCATCTGCTGCTCTTCGGACTGCAGCTCGACATCGGTATCGGCGATATCGGTCATCGACTGCATGACCTGCTCGAGGTCCTCTTCCTTGGTGGCGCCGTAGGCCTTCTCGATACCTTCCTGAATCGAACTTTCTGACGCCACCACCGGCTCGATATTGAAGCCGGTCATGAACTTGATATCGTCCATGGCGAACACGTTCGTCGGATCAACCATGGCGATGGTGAGCGATGCCCCCACCCGGCTCAGCGGGAGAATCTGGTAGCGCTTGGCAGTCTCAAACGGGATGAGCTTTACTACTGACTGATCAATTTCAAAGTACGAGAGATTAATAGCGGGCACGCCGTACTGCCGGGAGAGGAAGTTGGTGACATCCTCATCCGTCAGGAATCCCAGCTTCACCAGGGCGGAGCCCAGGCGACAGTTGGTTTCCTTTTGAACCTTCGTTGCTTGTGCCAACTGCTCTGAGGTGATTACCTTCTCTTTTACGAGAAGATCACCCAGCCGTTGAGACATAGCTCGATCTCCTGTCTGACCGATAGTGAGCTGTCATTACGCTGATGCTGCTCGCACGAAGCGGCCAATTAGCAGGGGAGAGACGCGCGGTGCGTTCGCGTTGACACAAATTGTCAACGGAGATGGGTTACGGCACCAGTAACTTTGGTACCTGGACTCTGACCGATCATCCTGTTTTTTGTGTATTTCACAGGGATTTGCTCATGAATGGCGGGATTTCGCAACATAGCGAGTGACGAACATTTCTTTCGGACATGAACTTTGGTGAGGCCTAAGGGTTTGCTGCAGACCACTCGACAAGCCATTCCGGAGTTTTGAGAGACGGTTTTGACTTAGACTAAGAACAAAAGTGAGTAGGTTCAAACCTTGGAAACTGCATCCCAGGGAAAAATAATTCGCGACTGCTATGAAGCCCTGTTTCATGCATGGGGGCCGCAGCACTGGTGGCCGGCGCGCACGCGTTTCGAGGTGATCCTCGGCGCCTACCTGACACAGAACACGTCCTGGATCAATGTCGAGCACGCTTTGCGCCGCCTGCGAAGTGCCGGTGTGCTTGGCGTTGCTGGAATTCGACGCACCCCGCTGCCGGAAATCGAGTCCCTCATACGCTCAGCTGGTCATTTCCGGCAGAAGGCGCGGCGCCTCAAGACATTTGTCGCTTTTTTAGATGAACGTTTTGGGGGCTCGCTGAACCGTATGTTTGCTCAGCCCACCGAGAAGTTGCGGTCCGAGCTGCTGGCGTTGAATGGCATCGGCCCAGAAACGGCGGGTTCCATTCTTCTGTATGCGGGCAATCATCCTGTATTTGTAGTTGACGCGTATACACGGCGCATTCTGGAACGCCACGGAATCGTGACCGCCAACGCCCGCTATGAGGAAATCAGACTGCTGTTCGAGCGTGCGCTTGCCAGCGGGGCACCGACTACGGTAGTGCGAGCGAAATTAACGAAGGTTGAAATTAATACTGCCCACCGCCCCTCACCCATGAGCACGTCCAGGCGCTCCGCGTTGGTACAGATCTACAATGAAATGCATGGACTGATTGTTGGCGTAGGCAAACAGTACTGTCTGAAATCTCACCCGCGATGTGACGAGTGCCCTTTACAACGTTTCCTGCCAAAGGCAGGCTAAGGGGCATGAGTGCAGACTTCGGGCAGAGCTGGGCCCGTTTTGCTTTCGCAACAATCGCCGTGGGCTCTTTGGCGGTTCCTACCCTGGCGCAATCGCTGCGCCAAGAGGCCGATTGCAGGGGCGTCCTGATTGGAACCGCGGTCCGTCCAGCGCAATTTTCCGAACTCCCGTATACCACTACTTTGGTGCGCGAATTCGATCTCATTCAACCTGAAGATGTCATGAAGTGGTCCACCATCCGGCCCGATCGCACGACCTTCGATTTCACCGCTGGCGATCAGGTCGTCGCCTTCGCGGCAGCCCACAAGATGAAGGTGCGTGGCCACACCCTGGTTTGGGGACGGCACAATCCACTATGGCTGGAGAGTGCACACTACACCTCTGCCGAGTTATCCGCTTTGTTGCATGAACACATCACCAGAGTCGCCCAGCACTTTCGGGGAAAAGTATTTGCCTGGGATGTGCTGAATGAGGCGTTCGATGAGAACGGAAAACTCCGTAGTTCGATCTGGTATGACCAACCCGGAATCGGACTAGCGGGAAAGGGAACCGCCTACATTGAGCAGGCGTTGCGCTGGACGCATGCCGCCGACCCCGATGCTCTCCTGTTTTACAACGACGCTGAGGGCGAAGCACTAAATCCGAAGTCGGACGCCCTCTATGCCATGGTCAAAGATTTCAAGCGGCGCGGTGTGCCCGTAGATGGCATCGGCATGCAGATGCACATTTTCGATCTTCATCCCGATGTGCCCTCCATCGGAGCAAATATTGCGCGCTTTACCGCTTTGGGAGTTCAAATCCACATCACAGAAATGGACGTCGCCTTGCCCGCCGATCCTGATACCGGCAATCTTAGAAATTCAGAGGACTTGCTAAGGCAAGCGGCTGTCTATCGCGAGATCGCGGCTGCTTGCCTGGCGCACCCGGGCTGCACCGCGTTTCAGACTTGGGGCTTTAGCGATAAGTATTCCTGGATTCGGTCTTACTTCCGGGGCAATAAAGGTGCGGCGCTGCCCTTTGATGAGAAATACAGCCCAAAGCCCGCTTACCGGGCATTAAAGGAAGCATTCGCTGATGCGAGCTGCGACCGCTGACCACATCAGATGCTCAAAACGCGCGAAAGCAGGAATTCCCGGGAAAGCCACCGATCCTAACTACTACAGTGACTCCTGTGTAAAACTGCGGTACTTTCGACTTGCGCTCTCGCCCGCGGGCGGGTAACATCATTACTGTTCCTAGCGGCCACGCTCCCGTGCTGGCCCTCCGCGCCCAATGGCTCCAGGCGCCTAAACGGATAAAAGATCATTCACGAGATAATTTCCAGCCGCACTGGTTTTTCCGCGCATCCGGGCCTTAGTGTTGCGATGCGGCATCTCCAGAGTACGGTACAGCAGGTCACCACAGAACGGTTACGCTTCGAACGTGAAGTACGGGATTAGCCCAAGAAAGAAAACCTATGAACGCAGGACCGGGAAACCCCTCAGGTGGAGGAGGGAGAAGCAGACGGCGGCGCGGACGCCGCCCGCCTAACCATCGTGGCGGTGGGATGGGCCGTGATCGCCAAACCCACGGCGGTATTTTCACCGCTCCCATGGATCACAACTATCGCAATGGGCCGCAAGGCAACAATGGGGCGAAAGGCCAGCGGGGCGGACGTCCCGGCTTCGCCCCGTCATACAAGCCGAGCGAGCCTGAGCCCTTGCCGCTGCGGGAAGATGCCGCGTCGCGCATTTTTGCTTTTGTGGATGACTTGTTTTTCCTGGCGAAAATCCAGGAGACTGCCCGCAAGCTTAATGTGAAGGTCGAGTTCGTTAAGACTGATAAAGACTTGACGGATCGCATGAAGGAAAATGGCGAAGAAAAACCCTCTCTGATCATCTTCGACCTGAATAATGCGAATGCCAAGCCTTTGACGCTGATTCCCAAACTGAAAAGCAAGCTGAAAAAGGGAACTTCGATTATCGGATTCCTTTCCCATGTGCAGGGTGATCTCAAGCAAAAGGCGCACGAGGTGGGCTGCGATATGGTGCTGCCGCGTTCCGCATTCTCGCAAAACCTCCCCCAATTGTTGCGCCGCCATGGCGCCCCGGAAGAAGTCTCCGGCGACTAGTTGGGAAAATTCGTGGGAGAACGATTACCCCGGCGGCCAGCGTAGATTTCGGCCACCGATCAGGTGTACGTGCAGGTGGAAGACTGACTGTCCAGCCCCCGGGCCCACGTTAAGAACGGTCCGGTAGCTGTCTTCAATTCCTCGCTGTCGCGCAATTTCTGCAGCAGTCAGATGACACTGACCTATGGCAAGGGCGTCCTCTGGTTGCGCTTCTTTCAGGCCCCGAATATGCTTCTTCGGGACTACCAGAACGTGGGTCGGGGCTTGCGGATTAATATCTTCAAACGCGTATGTGTGGGCGTCTTCGTAAACTTTCTTTGCGGGAATCTCGCCTTTGATAATGCGGCAAAACAGACAATCATTCATGGCAGGAGTTTAAGTACTTCATAACCCTTCAGGGCGCTTCGATCAATTCCATCTTCCCATCCCGGGTTCGATGCAGGATCATCAATTTGCCCTTGGGATCGCGGAAGACGAAAACATCGCGATCGCGAAAGTGCGCTTCCTTTACGGCTTCCTCCAAGGTCATAGGGCGAGTCGCAACTGCATCATTGGAGTGCACCAGGTGAACGTCAGTGGTGCTGGCAACCGCCGGAAACTTGTGCACCACCATGGGTATGGCGGTAGACCTTAATATCCCCACCGCGGTTGTGACATCTTCCTGCGGGGACTCGCCGTTCCATTTATCGTGCGGCTTTCGTTTTTTGGTACGCCAGCGCGTCTTATATTTCAGGGCCTGCTTTTCGAGATGCTCGAGTGCTTCGCTGACCGCGGACTTCATGTCCCCGGCTTCGGCCAGGCCAACGATGGGTCCCTTTCGCGGGCTGATCGTGATTTCCGCTTTATGCCTATGCTTCTGCACTACCAAAATTACTTTGGCTTCGAACTTGTCACCTAGAATTTTGCGGATTTTCGCGAGGCCAGTTTCAACTTCTTTGCGGATGGCAGGAGTGATCTCGCACTGCCTGCCGGTGTATTCCACGTTCATGAGCGCCCCTCCTCGTTCTTTCTACCGTCCGGGCACTACATTAGGAACAAGTCAGAAGTAAGAAGTCAGAATGTAGAATAAAAACCTCAGGGCTGCAATCCTGTTCTCAGTTCCAACGGGTATCAGTTCTGCATTCTTACTTCTTACTTCTGCATTCTCTTACTTCTTCACCCGGCGCTGATGGGTGCTCGGGATCCGCATGTCCTCCCGGTACTTCGCCACGGTGCGGCGAGTGACTTGGATACCCTGCGATTGCAGAATGCGGGTGATCTGCTCGTCGGTTAACGGCCGCGAAGGATCTTCCTCTTCAATAAGCTTTTTAACCCGGCGCTTGAGGATGAGCAGCGACGTGTTGCTTCCTTCCGGCCCCTGTACGCTCTCGCTGAAGAAGTATCGCAGTTCGAATACGCCCTGCGGAGTGTGTGCGTATTTGTTGGCCACGGCCCGGCTGACGGTAGAAGGATGCACGCCGATTTCCTCCGCCACCTCTTTGATCATCATGGGCAACAGATGATCGATTCCTTTTTCCAGGAACTCCTGCTGGCGGGCCACGATCGAATAACAAACCTTCATGATGGTTTGCTTGCGCTGCTCAATGTTCTTGATGAGCTGAATGGCGCTCTTATAGCGCTCCTTCACATAATTACGTGTGTCTTTGTCGTTAGTGTCGCGGGTCAGCAAGCGCTTGTAAGCCGGATTCAGCCGAAGCTGTGGGACATCATCGTCATTCATTAGGCAAAGCCATTCGTCGCCGTGTTTAATGAAAGCAACGTCGGGCTCGATCAGCCGCGGCTGTGCCTTGTTGTAGCGCAATCCAGGACGCGGGTCGAGAGTGCGGATATAATCCAGCGCCTGCTGCACCGCCTCAATCGGGCGGCTTATCGCCTTGCCGATTTCCTTGTGCTGTTTCATCTGCAATGCACGTAGATGTTGGTCAACCACGGCAATTGCATCGGTGATGAGCTGTGCCGTGTCTCCGTGGCCATTCTTGAGATGGGGGATCTGCTGCTGCTGGTAGCGCAACTGGTAGAGCAGGCATTCCCGCAGGTCGCGGCAGGCAACCCCGGGCGGATCCATTTGCCGCACTACTTCAATGGCTTCGGCGAGATCGGACCGCTTAAAGCTTGGCGTATAAGTGGGCCGCGTAGGTGGCGCATTAGGCGGTGGCGCCGGCATGCCTGAATGCTCCGAGGCGTGACTGTCCGTTGCTGCTTGCGGTTCAGACGCCAGTTCAGCTGCTGGAGCTACGGCGGCGGCAGAACTGGCGCTGAGTTCAGCGATTGGGTTTGCCTCGGCATTCCAATCGCCGCTCGCCAACAGTGCATTGTGTTCTTCATCAGTCACTACGGCCGCCAGTCCGAGAGCGGCTGCCTCCTTCACCACCATCTCCTGAGCGGCAGCGTCGGCATCCGGCGACGCCGGAGCCGTAACGCCCATCAATTCGTCGTCGCTGGCGATCAGGTATCCATCTTCATTGAGGTTCCCAATGATCAGTTCGGCGGCTTCGCGCACTTGCGCACGAACTGGAATCGCACCCAACTGCCAGGTCAGGTGGTCCGTAAGATTGCTGGGCTTGGAAAGAAAATTTTCGAAAGAGGGCCGCTCGATCTCTTCCATCTCGCCGGGACTGCGGTAGCCGGGATCGAGGTAATCTTTAAAAAATGAACCAAAGTCAATTTCTTCGAAGGAATCTTTCTTCTCTTCGGTGGTCGCGGGAGCTTCTTCCGTGGTACGTTCGCGGTCTTCCTCGCGGCGGCCGATTTCATCGAGCAGTGGGACGGAATCTTCCAGTTCTTCGAGTACCGGATTTTCCACCATCTCGGCAGTGATCATGTCCCGCAACTCGAGCTTGTTGAGCGCGAGCACCGAGACCATCTGCACCAGACCCGGAGTCAGGATCTGCCGTTGCGATAGCTTGACGTTCAGTTTGTGTTGCAGCAAAACCATGTTTTACTCGATCTTCCCTCTGTGAACCTTCATGTCCGCAGCGAGCTCTGCGCGGACCCGAAGAGTGATTAACGTCTTCTCACACCAGCGAGAAACTCTCCCCCAGGTACACCCGCCGAACTTCCGGATCACTGCCTAGCTGCTCAGGTGTCCCCGCGCGGAAGATGCGGCCTTCATTAATAATGTAGGCGCGATCGGTCACCGACAAAGTCTCGCGCACGTTGTGATCAGTAATCAAAATCCCGATGCCGCTGGCTTTCAGATCAAAAATAATCTTCTGCAAATCCAGCACTGCGATCGGGTCAATCCCCGAAAATGGCTCGTCCAGCAAAATAAATGTCGGGTTAATGCAGAGGCAGCGGGCAATCTCTACGCGCCGTCGCTCGCCTCCGGAGAGAGCATATCCGCGATTTCGGCGAATGTGCTCCAACCCCAACTGATCAATCAGCTTTTCCATCTTTTCCCGGCGTTCGTGCCAGGAAATTGCTTGCGCTTCCAGCACGGCAAGAATGTTTTCCTCGACCGTGAGCTTGCGAAAAACTGAAGGTTCCTGGGGGAGATAACTGATGCCGTATTGTCGTGCCCGCAAATACATCGGCACGTCGGTGATGTCGTTGTCATCAATCAGGACCCGGCCTGTGTCTGGGGGTATCAGGCCAACGATGGCGTAGAAGGATGTGGTCTTGCCGGCACCGTTCGGTCCAAGTAAACCAACGACTTCGCCCTGTTCCACCCGCAGGCTTACACCATTTACAACTCGCCGACCGCGGTAAGACTTGCCAATTTCGTCCGTGGCCAGCGTACGCATTTATCGTGCCACTCGGGTGTGGGTAACTGTTGGGGAGGTTTCCTTGCCTTCCACCAAGACCCTATCATCGCGTTTATAGAAAGTCAACGAATCGCCGGTAATCTTGCCGTGTTCGGCATCAAAAATGCTAGGCGTTCCGCCTGTCAGTATGAACTTGTCATCTGCTGCGGTGTACACCAGCTTTTGTCCGTTCGCCTGTCGACCCGGCTGCTGAATGACAATATCCCCCTCAGCGACGATTTTTTCCAGCCGTCCTGCTCCTGTAACCGGTTGACTATCCGATGTTTGAGTCCGCGCGAAAAGAAATACGTCCATCTGCTTGCCAGTGATCGTCACGTCTGCCCCCTTGGCCGTGACCCCGCCATCGAAATGGATTCTCCGCTCAGAATCGGCATACGTGAGCCGCGAAGAAGTGATGACGATCGGAGTGGCCTTGCCGGACTTATCGATTTGCACAAGCACTGTAGAAACCGGTTGCCCGTTCCCTTGTGCTGTGAGAGACCGCCGGTCGCGGTCGAATTGAATAGTGGGAGCTTCGATAACATTGGCATTCTGCCAAAGCCGGGCGCCGCCGGTATAAAGAGCCACCGCGGGACTGCGATGCGCCGTCATGCTGCGACTGGTTACGTGTATTGGGTCCGAAGCGGCGAGCAGTGCGCCGTTGGCCTGCTCTTTAAGCTGGCTGTAAGTGCTTTTCACATTACCGTCCGCCACGGCGTCGCCGCTGGATCGATTGAGGCGCATCGAGCGCGCCGTCGTAGTCATGCCTGATTCGACGATCCTCGGAGACCCGCTGAGTGTGAGGGTCTGGTCGAGCGCTGTGTAGCGAGCTGCATCGGACCACGCTTTGGGGTCGCCTTCCACATAAGTGAAATTCCCCTGTTGCACAATCGCCTCGATGCCACCAGCCGGACGAAAGCCAACATCAAGCGCGTTGCTGGTGGTAATCCGATCGGGTTGACCCGGAGCCGTGGTGACGGTCCTGGCGTCAGGCGCTCCATGCAACGCCTTCAAGCGGGTAGGCTCTCCGCGCTTCGCGTCGAACTTGACTTCAAACTTCGCTGCCGTTACCAGCGTACGTTGATTGGATTCAGGTTGAAAAATTGTGATCTGGCCCGCGCCGGAGGTTTGCGCGCGATCCAATCGCTGGTCTTTAGTAAGAAACACGTCCATGCCTGTTGACGCAATTTCCAGATCTTGTGCACTTGTGCCGGACGAATTCGGGAACGTTGATGCGGAGCCGATTGCCTTCGACGCCGGCGGATTCGCATGCGAGCGGCCCGCTCCTCGAACGTTCGCAGCGGCCATCGCGGGTCCGTGGGTTTGATGCTGCGCCAACTTGACGCCATCTTCGGCATGAATTTTATCCAGGCGGTTCTTTCCAGAAAAACTGAGCACTACTCGCCCCGCGCTGCCGTGCATGGGCTGCGTCCCCATGGAGTCGACTTGTACATTTCCCGAAAGCACCGCCGTTCGCAAAGTTGGCGTGCTCGCATGAGTTATCAGCAACTCGGCCTGTGCGGCGCGGGCGTGCATCTCGGACTGGCCCTTGAGATTTGCCTGCACCTCGCCCGATGCCAAAATTCGCTCGACGGTATTGTCATCGCGCAGAAAAAGCGTCGCCTTTTCCGCCTCCAGCTTATCCGCGCCACTTACCATCAGCGGCGCTTGCAGCACGATCTGCCGTGGATCGCGAGTGACGATGCCGTGCGCCGCGGTCACTCGGGCGGCGTGGGCGCCGGTCAACACAATGTCTATCTGTGATTGCAGAGTAAGAACATTCCCTTTAGCTACATAGTTCACGCCGACGGCCGAGCCGCTGGCCTGAGGTATGCGGAACTCAACCTTTTCGTTGGTGTAAGCGTTTCCAGTCTTCTGATTAAAAATCAGGCCGCTGGTCTTGAGATGAATCGGGTTCTTCAGTTCTTTGGGAGGAACCTGGTCGGGAGTGGCGAGACCTTGAGGATTGGCCTCCAAATCGATCTGCACCGTGCCTCTGGCGCTGACATCGCCGGATCGCGGATCGTATTCGAAATCGGCGCCGTAAATCTGATCGAACCGGCTGGAATCGCGTCCATAAAGAATGATGTACACATCGTGCAACTCGGTGTGACCGCCTTGCTTGAACTGCACTGCTTTGGAGGCGCGTACGGTGAAAACGGTGCGTCCCTGCTCGGATCGGGAGATGGTGAATCCCTGCGCGCTCTGCTGCACTTCGAAACCGATTTTCTTGGGAATCTCTCTCAGCGCATTGCGCATCCGCCACCGGGCGATGAAGTATGCCCCGATGGCAAGCAACGAGATGAGAATGGCGCCCACGGCAAACCATCGGCGCAGGCGTGCAATAGGGATTGGCATCCTAGGCTAGTTTACTGGATGCTGAAAATCACCGGTCGATGGCAGATTAACTTTCGATTTTATCTCTGCATCAGCTCTGCCAGGTTCTCATGTAAAGGGCC
>Ga0137393_10001721_pt1 | contig 13974 bp, 11 predicted proteins | sample 15con2h34BmetaG_FD_101396 | JGI IMG/M metagenome (GOLD analysis project Ga0137393, IMG submission 101396) | Vadose zone soil microbial communities from Angelo Coast Range Reserve, California, USA - 15con2h3.4B metaG | ecosystem: Environmental > Terrestrial > Soil > Vadose zone > Saprolite...
GAAGTCCTGCTCGCCAATCCACGCGGTTTTTGCGCCGGTGTCGAGCGCGCGATCGGCATCGTCGAGCGCGCGCTCGCGATCCACGGCGCGCCGATCTACGTCCGCCACGAGGTCGTGCACAACAAATACGTCGTCGAGGACTTGAAGAGCAAAGGCGCCGTGTTCGTCGAGGCGCTTGGCGAGGTTCCCTCGGGCAGCACCGTGATCTTCAGCGCCCACGGCGTCTCGAAGGCCGTGCGCGGCGAGGCCGAGGCGCGGGGTCTGCGCGTGTTCGACGCGACCTGTCCGCTCGTCACCAAGGTGCACGTCGAAGTCGCGAAGATGCGCGCGGCGGGCCGCGAAATCGTCATGATCGGCCACCGCGGCCATCCGGAGGTCGAGGGGACCATGGGCCAGGCCGCCGAAGGCATGGTCCTCGTGGAAACCACCGCCGACGTCGCGCGCCTGCAAGTGCGCGATCCGGGAAAGCTCTCCTACGTGACGCAGACGACGCTCTCGGTGGATGACGCCGCCGCGATCGTGGAGGCGCTGAAAGCGCGCTTTCCCGCGATCACGGGTCCGAAGAGGGACGACATCTGCTATGCGACGCAAAACCGGCAGGACGCGGTCAAGGTCATGGCGCCGCAATGCGACGTCGTGATCGTGGTCGGCTCGCCCAACAGCTCGAATTCCAACCGGCTGCGCGAGGTCGCTCAAAGCCGCGGCATCGAGGCCTACATGGTGGACAGCGCCGAACAGCTGAAGGCCGAGTGGGTTGCGGGAAAGCGCCGGGTCGGCGTGACGGCCGGGGCATCCGCTCCGGAGGTGCTGGTGAGCGAGCTGATCGCGCGGCTCAAGGCGCTCGGCGCGGGCAGCGTGCGCCAGCTCGAAGGCGTCAACGAGAGCGTGGTGTTCACCCTGCCGCGCGAGCTCGCTTTGCGCGCCGCGCCGCGCTGAGCGCTTTTTCAGCGCCCGGCGCGGGACTTCCGCTCAGCGCTCGCGGTAGGAGAAGCGCGATATCCCCTTGGGGGTCTTGCTGATGTTCACGCTGCCGGTCCCCAGGCCGCCGGAAGAATCCGTGTTGATCGTACGGATCGACCCGTCGATCGTTTGTATGGGCGTGAAGCCCACCAGGAACGCACCCTGCCTCACTGCGGCGATATTGCTCACGGCTCCCGGAACGTAGCTGCCGGTGGTGAAATCCAGGTTGTAGACGAAGGAGTCTCCCCCGGGCGTGCATCCCCCCACGATGGGAACATTGCTCGCGAAGACCAGCGTCCCGAGCTCGAGGCGCGGGTCGAGTACGATGCGCTCGCCGGGACTGTCCCCTCCCGGATTGAGGTCGATGACGAAGCCGTCCTGGGTGCTCCAGTTGACGGTATTGTTCGTGATCGTGCGGCTCGATCCGGTGGAGAGGGCCTGCGTCACCAGGTTCGCCGTGCGGATGTTCGTTCCGTAGTCGGCGTTCTTGTCCTTGAATCCGTAAATGGACTGCTGCGAGGTGTCCGACGGATCGGTAGAGGCGAGATAACGCCCGGTCCCGACATAGTAGATGCGGTCAGTGTTGAGATTGGTCACCACCGGCCGCACGCTGATCGGCTGCGGATTGCCTGCGCCGTCCTTCAGCGTGGCCATGTGCATCAGCGCCGGCGGCGAAGTCGACATGTCGATCCGCCAGACGTTGCCTTGCAGGTCTCCGCCGTACACGAAGTCCATCTTGGCATCGACCAGTCCGGCCTTGAAATAGCCGCCTTGCCTCATCAGGCCCGACGGCGTGACCGTGGTGCCCGTTCCGGTGCTGACCTTGTCCAGCACCTGTCCGGTGATCGCATCGAGCATGTAGAAGAAACCCACGCCGGTCCCGGGGCTGAGGTTGTTCAGACCGGAAGTCAGGACGACGACCCATTTTCCGTCGAACGCGCGCTTGCCGATCACCGGGTTGCCGTAGCTGAAGCCCAGATCGGTGTCGCTGTGGCTGACCGTGCCTATCGCCGGGCACAGCGTCGAATCGGAGCAGAACTCCCACAGGCCCTTCGGGTTCTTAGGATCGGTGATGTCGAGCGCATAGAAGCCGCGGGCGCCGCCGTTGGCACCGCCGACGACGATGGTCTTCCAGACCGAGGCCGTGGCGTCGAACACGTCGCCGATCTCCGGGCTCCCGTCGAGCATGAAACGGTGCGCGTTCGCGTAAGCCGTATCCGCAATCTGGTAGATGCCGGGCATGACGAACTTCGGCATGTAGGCCCAGTTTTCCGTTCCTGCCGCGGCTACCGGGTTCCCGTTGACATCCACGGTGTTGTCGAAGGAGTGCAGGAATCCGTCGTTTGCCGCGACGTAAAGAGCACCGGGGCGATTGATGTTTGCGCTCTGGAAACTGTTGTAGCCGGTGTCGGTATAGCTGAATAGCGGAACCCGGACGTATGCGGGCGTCGCATCGACGATGTCGCCGAGCACGGTTTGCTGGGTCGTATTGGTCACCGGATCGGTCTCGATCCGGTCGCGGAAGAGCACCGCCTCGTTGCCGGTCTGCCCGCGCAGGAACCCGATCAGCGAGGTGCCGGCGTTGACCAGGGCCTTCTGGGGTAGGGTCAACAGCGAGCACTGGGCCATCGAGGCGCACTTGTTCATGAAGAAGGCCTGCTCGGCGAGCGTCATGCTCGTGAACTGGAACGTCTTGAGCTTGGTCGGCGCGGTGGTGTCGAGCATCCAGATGTTGCGCGAATCGCTGCTCGCGCTGACCTGGGTGAGGAGCTGCTTGTCGGCTTGCCACAGGATGATCGGCTTGCCCTGAGCGTCGGTCAGCACCGCGCCAGTGGTGGCGTCGAGTCGCTGCGCCTTGACGATCCCGGACCAGGTGTTGGTCTGATAGGTGGTGCTGAACGCGAAATTGTCCTTGGGCGTGATGTTCGGGCTCGAAGTGGCCGCGGCCGCCGCGGACGCGTTTCGTCCCGCGATGCTGCTCAATGCGTTCTGAAGCGCGTTCGCGAGCGTGCGCGGGTTCAGCGCGAGGAAGTAGGTCCCGCGCCCGTTTACGGCGGTATGCCACAGATCGTCGAGCGCGCTCTGCTGGTCCTGTTGTGGCGACGGCCAGTTGCACGTGCCCGCGGCCCAGAAGCAGACGTTGGCCACGCCGCTCTTGATGTTCGCGAAATCCCCGGGTGCCGTCTCGTAGTTGGGATCGTAGAGCATCAAGCCGTCGGCGAGGCCCAGGGTGTAGGTGACCATGTGCTGGTGTTGCGCGAAGTCCTTGTTCCCCGCCTTGCTCGGGACGTTGTTCGCGGACACGTCGCCGTTCGGGGGCGTGGTATTGGGGCTGGTCGCGGGCCCGGTCGGCTTGTTGTTCCTGTCGACTCCGCCGCGCAGGTCGGTCATGTAGTAGTACAAGGCCACGTCGGCGAGCGTGCCGGAGCCGCCTGGACTGGCCCCGGCCACGGTGCCCGGCAGAACGTTTCCGTCGTAGGTGCCGCTGGCCCGGCTCGATACCGGATCCGTATAGGCGGGAGTCACTCCGGCGGGCGTGTAGAGGTTATTGTCGATATTGTCCCAGTTCCCCATCGCGGCGCCGGCGATGTCCTGTCCCACGTTGCTGTTCCAGAAACCGTCCGTGGTGAGGAGCGAATAGTTTTTCTGGCACGACGACTGTATCGGGTCGTCGGCCGCCGGAATCCCCGCCGTCAGCCCTGTACCGAGCTTGCCGGCAAAAATCCATCCGGCGCGCGAAAGCGCCTCGCGCAGGGGCGTGAAGAACCTGGGAGGCTGCTGGTAGAACTTGGTGTAGAAGTTGTTCGCGTTCGTCGTGTTGAAATTGTCGATTCTCAGGTATTGGGTCGGGTCTACGCTGCCGCTGGAGGCGGCGAGAATCGTGATCAAGCCCACGCGCAGGCTGTCGGGCTTGGGGGGCGTGCCGGTCGGATTGGAGATGAAACCGCGAAACGAAATTCCCACCGAGGTTTTCATCATCTGTATGCGCGTGCGGTAGTAGGCGTACCACTTCGCGTAATTCTGGATCTCTTCGGTGTAGGTGCAGGACGGCGGCGCCGCGCACTCGACCCGGTTGGGCCGCCCGCCATACGGCGTGACGGTGGATTTGATGGTGTCGCGGATGAACCACCCGTAGCGGGGAAACTGGTACTTCTGCAGCCCGGTCACATTGAGGTATTTCAGCTGGCACCGGTTGGTCTGCGGCGTGGTCGCGATGAAGGTGACTGCGCCGTGGGCGAGCGCTTCCTCCTGCGTCCGGCAGAAGCGCACGTACGCCGGGAACGGATGATCGGCGGGCGGCGCGGCGGGCGGGGCGTACTCGTTGCAGTCGGTGAGGGCGGCGTCGGTGCACCATTCGACCGGGACGATGCGGTAGGCGAGGGCCGGGCCGTTGACGGTGCTCGCGACGTTATAGAGCCCGTTGCGCACCCAGAATCCCGCCGTGGAAGCGATCGTGCCCGAGCCGCTGATCGAGAATGTGAAGGTGGTCGCGGTCACGGCCGTGACGTTGGCGCTGGTGACGCTCATGGCGGCGCTGGAGGCGACGAAGGTCGTGACGATGTCGTTTAGGACCAGGCCGTGGTTGCTGCTGGTGGTCACGGTGACGGTGCCGCCCGAGCGCGCGAAATTTCCCGTATCGCATCTGCGGTAGGAAGCGCTCGTCGCGGCTATCGTGCCGGAGCTTCCCGAGGTATAGGTGAAGGTGTTCGCGTTGGCGGTCGAGTTCACGGCAACGCAGGTGACGTTCAGGCCCCCGGTGCCGCTGGTGACGAACACCTTGTCGGAGGTGGTCAGGCCGTGCGCTTCGACCGTGGCCGCCGTCACCGTGCTCCCGGCTCGCGCGAAGCTTCCGATGGGCATCATCTCGGGAAGACCGAACACCTTAGTCTGAGCACCGGACACTATATTGAAGCTCGCGTTGGACTTGTTCGTGCGGTAAGGAAACTGGCCCGCGGACATGGTGTGGCCGACGTCGTCTGTGCCCGAGACGAGGGTATTGGCGGTCAGCGTGGCGGGGGGCGAGGCGTCGGTTTGCCCGTTGCGCATGCACACGCCGTTCGAGTTGCAATACTTCCTGTCCGGTATCGCGGTCGTGACGTCGATCGTGCCCGAGGCGGCAGTGTAGGCGTCCTTCGGGGTCGTGGTGGGCGTGAGGGTCCCGCTCGGCGGATTGATGTGCGGCTGGCCGTTCGAGTCGATTCCCGCCAGGTAGCTGAAGTTCGGATCGTACCCGACGCCGTTCATTGCAAATTCGCCGCCCGCGGAGTACCCCGGGTCGCCTTCCACGCAGAGATTGCTTCCAGTGCTGGTGGACATACAGGGATTGTTCGGGGAACTGTTGGTGCCCGTGACCGCGATAACGGTTCCCGGGTCGACGTAGTCGGGAACGAACTGCCAGGCCATGCTCCCCGAGTTGTCGAGCGTGAAAAGAAGATTCGGCACGATGTTATTGCCGCCTGCAGAGGCGAGCGGCAACTGGGAAATCGTGACCTGGGCAAACGCCGGCTGCGCCGCCAGATTGGCGGCGAGCCCGTAGGCGAGGAGGCGCTTGATCAGAACGAGGTGGTTGCGTTTCATGGCTTTGCTCCCTCTCAGGCGGGTGCGCTCTAGTTGAACGCCTTCACCAAGGATTGAACTATGGAAATCGAGTTGCGCGGTCCCACGGCCTTCGCCGTGACGCGGTAATGGGTGGCCGGCACCTGGGTATGGGAGTCCGTCGGCCGAGTCTGGTCGGAGCCTTGCCCGGTCAGTGCCGCCGTGGAAAGCGTCGACGCGCAGATGTTGGGGGGGTTGCTGCCGCAGGTCGCGCTGGTGTCGCAATTGGGTACGGGGCACAAGCGGTGGATGAGGAAGAACACCACGTTGCCGCCGGCGTCGGGGTTGCCGTTGTTCAACTGCCCCGCCTCGCTCCAGTTGAGCGACTCGTACCAGTCGGGGTCGTTCGCGGGGACGCTGGAAAAGTAACCCTTCGAGGCCGTTCCGGGCTGGTGGCTGTCATTGACCAGGGTCGGGCCGAGATTCGCGGTGAGCCAGTTGACCCCGGCCTGGATTCCCTGGTCGGCCGCATTGACCGAAGCTTGCCGCAGCCCGATGTTGCCTGCCGTGATGGTCGCGGTATCCACCGAGCGCATCGTCGCGATGCCGGCGAGGGTCATCGCGACCAGCACGATGAGCGCGATGATCAGGATCGTGCCGCCTTGACGGGCGCGCAGCTGCAGAGAGCGCGCGCGCCGGGAGAACGAACGGGGGGTCCTCATGTCAGCTCGCCTTCCATATCCAGTTGCGCAAGGGAATGGTGGTCTCGAACACCCGATACCGGTAGCATTTCCAGTCATCCGGCGCAGCCACGCTCGAACTTACATCGAGTCGCGTCTGGTAATTGAACGGCGCACCCGCCCACGGGGTACCGGTCCACTGAGGGTCGGCGGTGGTTGCATCGCACGGATCGCTGAGCTTCCCCGAGGAGGGTTTCTCGGGCAACGCGCTGCGCGAGACCAGGGCGATGCGCACGGCGATGAGCCTGGCCCAGGGCGTGGGCACGGGCGCCAGGGCTAACAGTGCGTTGAAGGTGGCGGCATCCACGTAGCGGTCGACGATGCCGTCGCCCGCTGTGGGGGTGACGTTGTAAGGCACGGTCGCGTCGTTGTTGCCGTCATCCAGCCCGTAGAGGGCGCGCATGTGGACGATGTTGTCGGCGACCGAGGTGACGACCGGTTGGCCGTTGTCGATCAGGAATTGAGACGTCACCGTCAAGCTGCCGTTTGCAATGGCGTAGAAGTTGTAGACGGGCAGATAGGTGGGCGCGGTTCCGCCCGGGGGCAAGGTGTAAAGGTTGCCCAGGTTGAATACGCGCGACACATTGAGCGTGCCGACCCCGGCGTAGAAAACGCCCAGCCCTCCGGGCGCGTTGAATCTGGGCGTGCGTGCGACCGCTCCGCTCAAGTACGAAGCGTTGTCGTGTTTGAGCTGATTCGAAGACGCGCCTATGCGGTTGAACTCCATGATCGAGCAGTTCTTCCCCGAGTTGGGTTCAACCAGGAGGAGCAGGTCGCCGGGCTTGTACCCGAACGGGTTGGTGACGAACAGATCATCGGTGGGGGCCGCCATGTCCGCGGAAAGGGGGACGCTGGCTGCGGCCTGGGGCTGCGAGCCGTAGAGCACGCTGATCTGGTCCGGTGCCGTGGTTGCGGCCCCGGAGGTGATGAACACCGGAGCGAGCTTCATGGTGACTCCGGCCGGCGGGAAATTCGGAGTCGCGCGCTTGTTGTCGAATCCGACGATATTGCAGCCGACGAAGGTGGTATCGTTGAATCCCATTCCCCCGTTCTTGAAATCGCGCTCCATGGTATAGAGCGAGATCACGCCGTTCTGCTGGGCATCACCCCCGCTCGTGGTGGAGCGCTTGATGCTTTCGGACACTTCGAACACCTGGAAGATGATGATCATGCCGATGAGCCCGATCAGCATGGCCACCAGCAGCTCCACCATGCTGAAGCCGCGCTCGGAAACACGATGTCGAGAGGAGTGCATCGCTCAGGTCGAGCTCGGATAGACGTAGGCGACCACTGTGTGGCTGTGCGCCGGTAGTCCCTGCGTCGCTTCGTCGGGCAGGCGCCATCTGACGGTGATCTGCACGGTGGCCCCCTTCGGCACCGCGGGCGCTGCCGGGGTGGGATTGGTCAGCGTCACGACCGGAAGCTGGTTTGCGCCGTCCGGAAGCCGCGATTGCACTTTGTTGACCCAGGGCAGGATTCTCGCGGGAGGCGCTCCCGCACCGACAAAAGCGTAAGCACCGATATTCCCGTTATCGGTCCACATCTGCGCGAGCAACTCCTGTGCGAGGAAGGCCGCCTCGCTGCGATACTTGGCGCTGGTCACGTCCTTGATCGCAACGGCCTGCATTCCCACCACGGCGAGGATGCCGATCGAGAAAATGAGGATCGCCACCAGGGCCTCGATCAGCATCACGCCGCGCTCGCTGCCCTGAGCCGGGAATCGCTTGCCTGCGCGCATCATCGCCTCTACTTTCACGGGAACGCCGGGCAGCCGCGCGGCTCGGGGAGCGCCAGGGCGGGATCGCACATGCGCATGCTTCCCCCCGCATTGACGACGATGCGCAGCTGCCGCATCGCGCCGGGAGGGACGTTGGGATTGGTCACGTCGATTTTGTTGATGCTCGGCGTGGCATCGGCGTTCGCGACGATGTTTCCGAGCGCGGCAAAAGTCACCGTGCTGGCCGCCTGCGGCGCGGGCGCGGCAGGCGGGGACGGCACGAACACGGACGTCGCCACCGCGTTGGGAGAACCTTCGGCGCTGGTGCGTGACTGGACGATCTGGGGGTTGGCCGGATCGGCGGGATCGGCCTTGGTGTCGCACTTGCCGGTGGGATCGCGGAGGCTCACCACCCAGCTGACCGAGACTGGCGCAGTGACCGAGTCACTCGCCAAGACGCAAGTTGAGGTCAGGTCGGAGACGAGCTGGAAGCGTACCGGGGTGTTGCTGCGCACCGCCTCTCCGCGCGCCACCTGCAGGCCGTTGAGCGTCGCCTCGGCGGCGGCGCGGATTTGCTGGTTCTGCAGCCATTCGGCGAAGCCCGGAGCGCCCAGGCCGATCAGCACGCCCAGGACCGCCAGCGAGATCATGATCTCGATGATGTTGAGGCCGCGCTGCGAGGAGCGCATGTTCAGCACTGGCCGCCCTTCCTGATGGTCCAGCAGTTCAGATTGCTGGTGTACCCGGCTTGTTCGATCGTCGAGCCCGGAGTCACCGTGGTGGCGCGGACGTTGCCTTCGGTGATCGTGAAAGCTAGGCCCGTTATGCTGGGGTCGGCGGCGGCGGCCTGGATCGTGTAATGGGTTGCATCGGGCACCGTGCAGGTGATGCTGAAACGCGCCAAGGGCGTGTAAGAAATCTGTGTTGGGGTTGGAACGGCAGGTAGGGCCACACAACCACCCGTAGGATACTGGCGGTTATCCTGGAAGTACTGCTCCGTCTTGACCCGCATCGCGAGCAGAGCCGAGGTCGCTTCCTGGATCTTGCCGCGCCTCACGTAATCCGTGTAGTTGGGGAGGGCGACCGCCGCCAGGATCGCGACGATGGCGACCGCGACCATCAATTCAATCAGGGTGAAACCGGTTGGGCGCTGCATAGGGACTCCCTTCTTTTGCGGCTCAATGATAGAGAACTCGGGGAGTCCGCCGCAAACCTTCCCGACGAGTGGCCGAAATCCGCGTACGTACGGTACTTGCGCCGGAATTTTAGCGGAATTTATTCACGTTCCCGAGCGTGACTCCCGGAAGGGTACTTCATGGACTGCGGGCCGAATTAGACAGGGTCCAAATGCTCGTCTAGAATGGTTTTCGTGAGAAAAGCGCAGAACCGAAATCGCGAAAATATCGCCCAGCTACTGCGTCGGCATGGCATCACGCCGACGCATCAGCGCATGGAGATCGCCCACGTGCTGTTTACGCGGCGCGAGCATCTTTCGGCGGATCAGGTCCTGAAGTGGGTCAACTCCCGCTACGCTGAAACATCGAAGGCAACCGTCTACAACACGCTGAAACTCTTCCTGGAGAGGAAGCTGATCCGGGAGCTGGTCGTGGATCCGGCCAAAATCGTCTACGACCCGAACACCGAGCCGCATCATCACCTCTACGATGTCGTGACGGGACGGCTCACCGATCTTCCCGCCGACAATATCCGCGTCGTCGGCCTGCCGTCTTTGCCGCAGTGCACGGTCGCCGACGGCGTGGACATCATCGTCCGCACGCGCCCGCGATCCTAGAAAAACCGGGGACAGACCACCATTTTCCTTCGCGGCAAAGCCGCAGGACTCCAGGTGCCGAAAATGGTGGTCTGTCCCCGGTTTTGCCGCTGATATAATGCGGGCTCACCCTTCGTGCGCGGGGCGCAGGCTGGCGTAGCTCAGCTGGTAGAGCAACTGATTCGTAATCAGTAGGTCGGTGGTTCGAGTCCACTCGCCAGCACCATCCGAGGGCTGCGAACAGGCCCGCGCCGATTCTTCCTCCGGCAGCGCACGAGACGGAGAGAGACATGCTGAAGCTGTTCGGAGGAGGGGCGTCCGATCATCCCATGGCCGAGGTGAAGGGGGCCCGGGTGATCCTCGACGCGATTCCCGCGGGCGATCCGTTCAAGGCGCTCGAGGATCTGAATCACTGGCTGGAATCGGTGCGCGCCTGGGAGGGCTTCAAACCCGAGCACCGCGCGCAGATCGTTCAGATGGTGGACGACGCCGCGCAGGTTCACCTCCGCAAACTCCAGCGGGAGTACCTTTCCTCGCAGCGTCTGGCCAAGTTCCACGAGAACCGGCTGTGGTCGGTGATACGCGAATGGTATCGGCAATCCGCGCTCGCGTTCGCGATCTGCATCGACGCCTACGCCACCGGCCAGAAGGGCTGGGAGGACCTGAAACAGAGCGTGCCGCTGCTCACCGTGCGTGCGCTGCGTGCGTACGCCGCGCAGATGAAATGGCAGCACATGCGCTACGGTCCCGCGGACAATTCCCTGTGGGAAGTGGTCGCAAAGATCTACGCGCTCTCGGAAAACCGCAAGTATTCGCAGTCCAAGGTGATCGCCTACGCAGGGTTGCCCGGGGAGATCTCGCCCGAGCAGGAATTTCTCAAAGCGGTGATGTTTGCGGCATCGTCGCCCGACAGCCTGCTGCCGGTCGAGATCGAGCTGGTCGAGCGGCTGATCGCGCATCTTGCCGGCTCGTTCAAGCTTACTGCCACCCTCCAACCCGATATCGTCTACTGCTTCGATCTGGCAAATCACGAGCCTCCGGTGCGTGCCGCGCATCTGCCGCACCGCGCACCCACGCTCAGGTTCTTTGCCGCAGGCGGCGCCGTGAAGGAGATCGAGAAGCTCGCCCAGACGGTGAAATCCACTGGTGCATTGCCTTCGAGCATCGCGCTGGTCGGTAACTATGAACCCGAGGTCGTGCTCGACGTTCTCGATCACCTCGCGCTTCACTGGTCGCCCAAGCCGCCGGAGAGGAAAGCGCAGCGTCATAGAGTCAAGTCACGGCTCACCGTCACCTATGGCTTCGACGGGGTGCATGCCGCGCTCGATCCCACGGGTGAGGTGCAGTTCGACCCGAGCAAAGTCGAAAGCTGGATCGTGGAGAACGTCAGTGCCGGAGGATTCGGAGCGAGCGTTCCGCAAATCAAGGGAGAGTGGCTGAAAATCGGCTGCCTGCTCGGGCTGCAGCCCGAAGGCGGCTCGAACTGGGTAGTCGGAGTGATTCGCCGTTTCCAGCGCGAATCCGCGCAGCAGGGGACGGTAGGAATCCAGACGCTGGGTCGGGCCGCGCTGCCCGTGCAGGTGAGGTTGCAAAGCGGGCAGATGGGAACCAGTCAGGACTCGGAGACAGCGATCCTGCTCAATCCGATCGATTCCGCTCCCGAGGCGCAGCTGTTGCTGCGCGCCAACGTCCTCGTCGCCGGCCAGAATCTGGAGCTCGAGCGAAACGGGAAGGTCTATCTGCTCCTGCCTGTGGGAGGGACCGAGCACGGCGATGACTACGATCTGATTCGTTGCCGGCAAATGATTCGCGACAGAGGCGAGTAATGTTCCTTTCGACTCAAGGGCCGAGCACCTTTCCCAGCCAAGTGCCGATATCGGCGAGCTCCTCCGGGCACACCGAGTGCGGCATGGCGTACTTGTGCCATTCGGCCGGGTAGCCGAGCGATTTCAGCAGGTTTCGGGATTGCTCCGCCCGCACGAGCGGGATGATCGGGTCGTCGCTGCCGTGCCCCATGAAGATCGGCACATCGCGGTTGGCCGTGCTCGCCTCGGCGGAAAGCTTTTCCCCGACCGGCACGTAAGTCGACAAAGCCATGATTCCGGCGATGCGCTCTGGATGGCGCAAGCCGGTGTGCAGCGCGATCGCGCCGCCTTGCGAAAATCCCGCAAGCACCAGCCGCCCCGCTTTCGTCCCTCGCTTCTTTTCCCGGCCGATCAAGGCCTCGATCAAGACCTGCGAGGCGCGCACGCCGTGCTCGTCCTCGTGCCGGTTCGCGCCGTCCGTGATGTCGTACCACGCGCGCATTCGCATGCCGCCGTTGATCGTCACCGGCCGGACCGGCGCATGCGGAAAAACGAAGCGGATCGCCGCCTTGGGCAATCGAAGCTCGGGCACGATCGGCGCGAAGTCGTTGCCGTCCGCACCCAGCCCGTGCAGCCAGATGACGCTTGCCGTCGGGTTCTTTCCGGTTTCGATCTCGATTGCGTCGAGCAGCTCGGGCATGAGTCAACTCGCTTTCGGACGGATCGCCGACTTAGGCCGGAAGGCCTTCACCACTTCCTCGTGCGTCTCGATGTAGGGCCCGCCGATGAGGTCGATGCAGTAGGGGACGGCAGCGAAAATGCCCGCGACGATCTGCTTGCCGTGTCCATCTTTCAGGCCTTCGAGCGTTTCGCGGATCGATTTGGGCTGGCCGGGCAGGTTGATGATAAGCGAGCGCTTGCGCACGACTGCCACCTGCCGCGAGAGAATCGCGGTGGGAACGAACTCGAGGCTGATCCTGCGCATCTGCTCGCCGAATCCCGGCATCGGCTTGTCGGCTATAGCGAGCGTAGCCTCGGGCGTGACGTCCCGGGGAGCGGGGCCGGTGCCACCGGTGGTCAGCACCAAGTGGCAGCCGTGTCGGTCGACGAGATCGACCAGCGTCGACTCGATGACGGAGCGCTCGTCGGGAATGAGCCGCGTTTCCGTTCGCCAGGGGGTCGCGACCGCGCGCGAGAACCATTCCTCGAGCGCTGGAATGCCTTCGTCCTTGTAGACACCGCTCGAGGCGCGATCGCTGATCGAAACAAGTCCGATCAGCAGTTCTTCATTCGCCGTCATCGTCGGGAACTGGTTGCGAATCCGCGATGATATCGCGCAGCGCCCGGAACAGCTCGCGATAGGCTCGCGGCGGCCGGCCCGCATCGCGCTCCTCGCGTGCGTTGCGCACGAGCGCGCGCAGGCGCTGCGTGTCGATGTCCGGATGGGCATGCACGAGCGCGCCGATTGCGCCCTCGTTCTCGAGCAATGTCTCGCGCCAGCGCTCGATCCGGTGAACTCGCGCGGTCTCTTCGGTCGAGACTCCGTCCCAGACCTTGAGCTTCTCGCGGATCGGTTCCGGGTCGACCGCGCGCATGAGCCTGCCGATGTATTGCAGCTGCCGCCGCCGCGCCTCGTGCTTTGTGATGCGCCGCGCCTGCTCGACCGCGTATAGCAAGTTCTCGGGCAACGCGATCGCAGCGAGTTGTTCCGGGTTGAGCCCGACCAAGCGCTCGCCGAGGGTCTGAAGCTCGTGCATGGCGCGCTTGCGCTCGGTCTTGCTGGGCTTTTCCTCGTCCTGCACGTTCCAGGGAACCAGTGATGAGCTGATATCATAGCGTCTTTCCCGCTGCGTCCCCGCATGTCTGCAAGCCGTTTTGCCCACGATCTCGACGCGTTGAAGACCATCGCCTCGGATGCCTTGGCGTACGCCCTTGAAAAAGGCGCGAGCGCCTGTGAAACCGAAAGCTCCGATGGCTACGGTCAGACCGTGACGGTGCGCAAGGGCGAGGTCGAGACCATCGAATACAACCGCGACAAGAGCCTCGCGGTGACCGTCTACGTCGGCAAGCGCAAAGGCCACGCGAGCACCGCAGATTTTGCCCCACGCGCCGTGCGCGATACGGTGGAGGCGGCCTTGACGATCGCGCGCTTCACCGCCGAGGACGAGTGCGCGGGGCTCCCCGACCCGGAGGAGCTGGCGCGCGACCCGCAAGACCTCGACCTCTTCCATCCTTGGGATCTGCCCGTCGAGCGGGCGATCGGGATCGCGAAGGCCTGCGAGGCGGCAGCATTCCGCCTGGACAAGCGCGTGGTGAACTCCGAGGGCGCCAGCGTTTCCTGCCAGCAATGGCATTTCGCCCTCGCCAACAGCCACGGCTTCATGGAAGGTTTTCCCACGTCGCGGCACACGATTTCCTGCGCGGTGATCGCCGCCGAGGACGGCC
>Ga0137393_10001722_pt1 | contig 13972 bp, 10 predicted proteins | sample 15con2h34BmetaG_FD_101396 | JGI IMG/M metagenome (GOLD analysis project Ga0137393, IMG submission 101396) | Vadose zone soil microbial communities from Angelo Coast Range Reserve, California, USA - 15con2h3.4B metaG | ecosystem: Environmental > Terrestrial > Soil > Vadose zone > Saprolite...
ATAACCGGAATCCCGGCCGCCACGCAGGTATCTCGTGCATCCGGTTTGAAAGATCCACAATTTGTGGTCGTGGATGAAGTTGCTGGTCAATTGATCACATTTATTGGCGTGGCAGTGTCCTGGAAAACAATTTTTGCCGGCTTTATACTTTTTCGTGCTTTCGACATTTTGAAGCCCCCACCACTACGCCAACTGGAGAAGCTTCCGGAGGGTACCGGAATCGTACTCGACGATGTGGGTGCCGGGCTTTATGCACTGGCGCTAATGCATCTTGCATTGCATTTTCGACTTCTAACTGGGTAGCTCCCGCGGGCGGGCGCCGCCTGCCGGGTGGCCGAGAAAATTGGAGTTTCATGGGTATCTCTGACCGTCTGATGGGCAAGAAGAACGTAAATGGCAAGCCGCACATTGAGGGTGTGTCACCAAATGCGGCGCTGCCTGGAGCGGAGATTCGCATCGTGGGCAGCGGTCTCCGGCCGGTTGAGTTGCGCCGTCCCAGCGTGCAGTTCGGTGAGATTGAGGGCTCGGTAGTCATAAGTTCGGATGATTTCCTGGTGGCTCGCGTGCCCGAAGGCGCGGCGAGTGGGCCAGTAGTGGTTGCCGCTAATGGTCACGTCAGTAATCCACAGGAAGTCAGAGTAGCGGTGACCATCGCGGAAAATCTGCACCCTGTCACCAATCCAGCCCTCGATGTCGAGGGGAATATTTACGTCACGTTTTCAGGTTCCCGAGGACAAAAGGTTCCTGTCGCCATTTTCAAAATCGATACCAATTACACGGTCAAGCCTTTTCTCACCGAAATGATGAATGCAACCTCGATCGCCTTCGATCGAGAGGGACAGATGTACGTTTCTTCGCGATACGACGGCACGGTGTACCGTGTAGCGCCAAACGGCACGATGTCCGCCTACGCGGAAGGCATGGGAATCGCGACAGGTATCGCGTTCGACCGCGAGCAAAACCTTTACGTGGGCGACCGCAGCGGCACAGTTTTCAAAATCGCGCGCGATCGGCAGACCTTTGTGTTTGCCACGCTCGAGCCAAGCGTTTCGGCCTACCACCTGGCATTCGGACCCAAAGGGGACCTCTTCATCACAGGGCCTACGACGTCGAGTTTTGACGGGGTATACAAGATTGATCCGCACGGCAGGGTTTCAATGTTCTATCGCGGCATCGGACGTCCCCAGGGCTTAGCTTTCGACGCGGATGGCAATCTCTACGTTGCGGCATCTCTCGCCGGCAAGCGGGGTATCGTGAGAATTACTCCCGAAGGAAAAGCCAATCTGGAAGTCGCCGGACATGGGCTGGTCGGCTTGGCCTTCGCGCCTGGACGTTCCGCAGTGCTGACCACCACTAACGCCTTACATCATCTGTCGTGGAACATCCCGGGACAGCCGCTGCTGCCGGACTAACGCGCGTCGCCGAGACTTCGACCACTTCTCAGGTTTCAATCGTCCCTCTTTGTCTTCCAGCTTCAACGTCCACCGTCAATGGAGTCGTGCCTTACGGCCCAGCGTTTATCGTTTACACTCTAGCCGTGAATGCGGCAATCATAGCCATTGGCTCGGAATTGCTGACCCCTTTCCGGCAGGACACCAATTCGCTCTACCTCACTGAAAAGCTGAATGAACTGGGCGTCGAAGTGGCATTTAAGACCATCGTTGGGGACAATCAGCGGGATCTCGTATCCGCAGCGCGCATCGCACTCTCACGCGCCGACATACTCATCTTTATGGGCGGACTAGGGCCGACTGAGGACGATCTCACTCGCGAAGCCGTTGCCCAGGCGCTGGACGTTGAACTCCACCGTGATTCCGAGATCCTCAGCCAATTGGAGCGACGCTTCGCAGGCCGGAAGATGAAAATGTCGCCCAATAATCACAAGCAGGCGGACATTCTGGCGGGCGCCACCGTCCTGCCGAATGTGAACGGCACTGCTCCCGGACAGTGGCTCGGCGGCAAATATAATGATGATGAAAAAATAATAATTCTCCTGCCCGGACCACCGCACGAACTCAAGGCGCTCTTCGAAGAACAATGCTTCAATCGTCTGCGCGCGAAGCTGCCGGCGCAATTCATCGCAACTCGCGTGCTCAAAGTGGTCATGATGAGCGAGTCGCAATGCGATGCACGGATCGCGCCGATTTACAAAGAGTATCCCGACGTTCAGACAACCATACTGGCGGGCGCCGGCGAGATTCAGATACACCTGCGCAGCCGGCATATCTCGCTGGAACTTGCCGAGCTGCGGGTGGAAAAGCTGGCTGAAGAAATCGAAAACGAACTGGAAGACTTCATTTTTTCTCACAAAGGCGAATCGCTGGAGCAGATCGTCAGCTATTACCTGCAGATGCGGAACTTGACATTGGCGGTGGCCGAATCGTGCACAGGAGGATTGCTGGGAGAGAGGATTACATCGATCAGCGGCAGTTCCCGTTATTTTCTCGGCGGGGCCATCGTCTACTCCGATGAACTGAAGACAAAGTTCGCGGAGGTTCCTGCTGAACTGATCGCGAAGCATGGAGCGGTCAGCCGGGAAGTTGCCGCCGCCCTGGCGGAGGGCATCCGCCAGCGCTGCGGCGCCGATCTCGGCCTCGCGATTACCGGAGTAGCCGGGCCAACCGGCGGCACTGAGCAGAAACCTGTGGGGCTGGTGTTCCATGCGCTGGCGAGTGAAAGCGGCACGGAAGTGATCGAGCGCAGGTTTCCCGGAGATCGCAAGCGCATCCGCTGGTTCGCCACGCAACAGGCGCTGGATATGGTGAGGCGGAAGTTCATGTAGGAGAAATTTCCGGCTTCTAGCTGCTAGCACCTCCGGCTATCTAATTCACATGCGCATTTTCATTGCCCTCGATATCGAAGACTCCATTCGCAAGCGGATCACGCGTGTCATGGAGGGAGTTCGCGGCTTCGCTCCCGATGTGCGTTGGGTCCGCCCCGAGTCTCTGCATATTACGTTGAAGTTCATTGGCGAGAAGCCGCCCGAGGCAGTGGAAGAGATTAAACGCGTTCTAACTGAGATCCAAATGGAACCGATCGAAATCGCGTTTCGCGGCTACGGATTTTTTCCCAGTGCGAAGGCGCCGCGCGTGTTTTGGGTAGGAATCGAATCGGGGCCGCAACTGGCTGAAGTTGCCGGTGCGGTAGACAAGGCGTCATCCGGTTTGGGGATTCCGAAGGAACAGCATGCCTTCAGCCCCCATCTCACTCTCGCTAGGGGCGGCAGAGGCTCCGGCGCGCCCACACGGATGAGCGGTGATCGGCGGAACACAGCTTTCCAACGGTTGCAGGAAAAATTGGCCGCGATGCCGGAACCTGAGTTTGGGACGATGACGGGTCGCGATTTCTTTTTATATCAGAGTCAACTCTCGCCGAGCGGAGCACGCTATACCAAGCTGGAACGTTTTCCGGCACACTGAGCGCTTTACCGAAGCGACTCTCGACGGCAGGTTGACACTCTATCGGTAAATTCTGTGCCCCGCGCGAAGCCGCTCGATCTGGCGCTACAATTAACCAAGACAACCTTTGTCACAGTTGCTGCTCATTACCGCGATCGGTTACCTGCTGGGTTCAATACCCTTCGGATATATTTTGATTCGCACGTTCCAAGGTCAGGACATTCGCAGCCGCGGCAGTGGCAGTATAGGCGCCACCAACGTGGCCCGCTCCTCACCTGCATTGGGGATCCTCACACTTGCGCTGGATGCGGGTAAGGGATCGTTGGCGGTGTGTGTGGCACGCTTTATATTCACTCGAACGACCTTGGGATACGATGACGGAATCGTTTATCCCGTGCTTTCTCTCGCGACTCTGTCCGCAATCGTGGGTCATATGTTTCCAATCTGGCTGAAGTTTCGAGGGGGCAAGGGGGTGGCCACGGCTTTCGGGGCTTTCACGTTATTTCTGCCGCATGCAATATTGGGCGCTCTTACTGTCTTCTTACTAGTGGCTCTCATAACGCGCTATGTGTCGTTCGCGTCGGTAATCGCCGCTGCAAGTTTTCCGCTGCTGGCATGGTTGACCTATAGGAAATATTTTGGTCCCTGGGAGATTCTCCTTTTATCTGTCTCGTCCCTGCTCGTAATTGTGCGGCACCGCCAGAACATTCTCCGTCTTATAGCCGGTAACGAGCCACGTTTTCAGTGGAGGCGCGGATGAGCCAGATCACGGTAATCGGCGCAGGAGCATGGGGCACGGGTCTTTCGATCGTGCTGGGACGCAAGGGAAACCACAACGTATGTTTATGGGCTCACGAGGAAGAGGTCTGCGACTCCATAGCAACTCATCGCATGAACTTGCTTTTTCTCCCCGGGCAGAAGATTCCGGAAACTGTCTCAGCAACGAACAGTCTGGAGAAAGCCATGCGGGGCGCGGAAATCGTCGTCAGCGTTATGCCCTCGCACCACTGCCGCCGCCTTTTCCAGAGCATGCGACCGCACTTGAAACCCGAGATGCTGTTCGTGAGCGCCACGAAAGGTATCGAGGAAGGCAGCCTGTTGCGCATGACCGAGGTGATAACAGAAGTCGCTAGTGCGAACAGCGGGTTTAAAGCCAGAATCGGCGCACTGAGTGGACCGTCTTTCGCCAAGGAAGTGGCACGCGGTGACCCAACGGCAATTACGTTTGCGTCCCACGATGAAGAACTAGCTAGACGAGTGCAATCGGAATTCAGCGATCCGAGTTTTCGTGTTTACACCAACAAAGACGTTGTTGGGGTGGAACTGGGCGGGGCGTTGAAAAATATTATTGCCATTGCCGCGGGCATCTGCGACGGCCTTGGACTCGGACATAATTCGGTCGCTGCGCTCATAACGCGTGGTCTCGCCGAAATTACCCGATTGGTAATGGCCTGCGGCGGCAGCAACGAAACCATGTCTGGACTCGCCGGTCTGGGTGACCTGGTCCTGACGTGCACCGGCGGACTCTCGCGGAATCGTAGCGTTGGCGTGGAATTGGGACGCGGTCGAACGCTGCAAGAGATAATTGGTGGCATGCATGGGATGGTTGCAGAAGGAGTACTCACGACGAATGCTGCTGTGGGACTGGCCCGCGCCCGCGGAGTCGAGATGCCCATCACGGAACAAATGCATGCCATCCTGCACGATGGCAAATCGCCTCGAGATGCGATTCACAATTTAATGACGCGCAGCGTCAAGAGCGAGACTGGGCTGTACAGAAACTGAGCAGATTTGTAGGCGCCCTCGAACCGGGTTATTTGCTGGACAATGGGACCCGCAAATCCTGGCCGGTCATCTCCTTGGGTTGCGGGATGTTCAGCATGCCCAAGATGGTGGGGGAAATATCCCGCAGCGAACCATTCGGTGTAAGGGTGAATTGCTTGCTGTTTTCGGCGACGACAATGAAGGGCACGGGATTGGTGGTGTGAGCAGTGTGCGGACCGCCTGTGGCCGGATCGATCATCATCTCGGCGTTGCCGTGATCCGCGGTAATCAGAATGGCGCCACCTTTCGCGCGCACCGCTTTCTCGATTTCCGCAAGGCACGCGTCCACAGTTTCGACTGCTTTCACGGTCGGCTCGATCTTTCCGGAGTGTCCCACCATATCGGCGTTGGCAAAATTGATGACCATCACATCGAAGCTGCCCTGCTCGACGGCTTTGACTACCGCTTCAGCGATTCCTGCAGCGCTCATTTCCGGTTTTAAATCATAAGTCGCCACTTTCGGCGAAGGCACCAGCAGGCGCTCCTCCCCCGGGAAAGGCTGCTCGACGCCGCCGTTGAAAAAATATGTCACGTGCGCGTACTTCTCGGTTTCCGCGACTCGAAGATTGCGCAAATTCAGATTGCCCATCACGTTGGCGAGGATATTAGTAAGCGACTCGGGCGGGATGACCGCCGGCAGGGTAAATTTCTTGTCGTACTGGGTCATGCAGACGTAATGCAGATTCCTGGGCACGCGGTCACGCGGAATCGTCGCGTCGAGGTCGTCAGCTCCTGGCAGGTCACTGCCTCCCTGAGGGGTTAACCCGCTATTGCGGGTGAGAGCGCGCGTAATCTGGCGTACCCGGTCGGCGCGGAAGTTGAAGCAGATGGAGAAGTCATTGTCGCGAATGGTCGCCACCGCTTCGCCGCGAGTGTCCACACAAACGAAAGGCACGATGAACTCGTCGGTGACGCCCCGGTTATAGAAATCCTTCACACCCTGGACGGGGTCAGCGTACGTCCCACCTTCTCCTCGGCCGTGCACCATCGCGTTAAACGCCTTCGCAATGCGCTCCCAGCGGCGGTCGCGATCCATGGCGTAGTAGCGCCCACTCACGGTTGCAATCTTGCAGGTGTTGTATTCACGTATTTTCTGCTGGAGCTGTTGGAGATATCCGGCGCCATTGGTGGGCAAGGTGTCGCGCCCGTCCATGAAGGCGTGGATGAACACGCGCTCGACGCCATTCTGTTTCGCCATTTTCAGCAGCGCGTACAGATGAGTCTGGTGAGAGTGAACGCCTCCGTCAGAGAGCAGACCGAAGAGGTGCAACCGGTGTTCGCCAGTGCGCGCATTCTTCATGGCTCCGAGCAGCACCGGGTTGGAAAAGAATTCGCCGTTCTGGATCATCAACTCGATGCGCGTGCTGTCCATGTGGACGATGCGCCCGGCGCCGATGTTAAGATGGCCGACTTCGCTATTTCCCATCTGCCCATCGGGAAGCCCCACATATCGACCGCTAGTGTGGATCAGCGTATTGGGATACTCGCGCAGCAGGCGATCGTAGGTCGGCTTGCGTGCCATCGCGATGGCGTTGGCCTTGGTTTCAGCACGGTAGCCCCAGCCGTCGAGGACGAGGAGGAGAAGAGGTTTGGGTCGCATTGAGCTTAAGACTTGGGCGGCCTTGGAACCGGGCTGGAATGTTTCTTCCGTTGTTCTTTCGTCATCTCTTCGATTTTGTCTTCCATTTTGTCCATTACGTCCTCCATATTTTGGCGTATGCGGATGTTGCAGGCCTGCATGGATTCAGCCGTCATCGCGGGCATTTCGCGCAGAAGTTTCTTGCCGAGTGGGGAGGAGTAAAACTCAATGACGCCGTCCAAATCAGCCTTTGTCAGATGCTTTTGGTATATTGGAACGGCGTCCTCCAGAATACCCTCAACTGGGTAATTCTTAAACAGGTCGTCCACGATACTGTCCATGTGAGAAAGTTGATCAGGAGTAGCATCTGGCAACTTCTTTAGGAACAACTCGCGTATCATTTCCTTTACCTGTTTCTGCGTGTTTTCCAGTGCCATTTTCGTCTGGTCTCTAACCTGCAAAAGATCAAATAATTTGAGAACGTCCTGCCGGCTAGCAGGTTCATTGTTCGGAGGCACCTGCTGCGCCAGAAGTGGTGTCGACATCATGATAACGATCAGGACTAAGGACGATGCGCGCGTTTGCATTTGCTCTCCTCTTATTAGGTAAGACCGGTTGTTGAGTCAAGACTGCGGTAGTTCAACGCTTTTAGCCCGAGGAAGCGCGCGCTGTCGCCCAATTCCTCTTCAATGCGTAACAACTGATTGTATTTGGCGATGCGGTCGGTGCGTGAGGCCGATCCTGTCTTGATCTGGCCTGCTCCTGTCGCTACGGCGAGATCGGCGATGAATGTATCTTCCGTCTCGCCAGACCGATGTGAAATCACCGATGTGTAGCCGTGGCGACGTGCGAGATCAATGGCGTCGAGGGTCTCACTGACCGTTCCGATCTGGTTGACCTTGATCAGTATCGAGTTGGCGACACCACGATCAATTCCCTGCTGCAGGCGCTCGGTGTTGGTTACGAAAAGATCGTCGCCGACGAGCTGGATTTTGCTTCCAAGTTCTTTGGTAAGCATCTGCCAGCCATCCCAATCGTCTTCTGCCAAACCATCCTCGAGCGAAACGATGGGATAATCGCGCACCCACTTCGCCCAGAAGCGGACCATATCTTCCGAGCTCTTGGCGGACTTATCAGATTTTTTGAAGACGTATTTTCCATCCTGATAAAACTCGCTAGCCGCTGGATCGAGGGCAATCGCGATCTCATCGCCCGGCTTGTAGCCGGCTTGCTGGATCGCCTCGAGTATCACTTCAATGGCTTCCACATTTGACTTCACCGAGGGCGCGAAACCGCCTTCGTCACCAACCGCCGTGTTGTAGCCGCGCTTCTTGAGCACACCTTTCAGCGTATGGAAGACCTCAACGCCCCAGCGCAACGCATCCGAGAACGACTCGGCGCCTACCGGCATGACCATGAATTCCTGGAAATCAACATTGTTGTCAGCATGTGCGCCGCCGTTGAGAATGTTCATCATGGGAACGGGCAGCAGGTTCGCTTCTGCCCCGCCCAGATAGCGATACAGCGGAACTCCAAGAGCTCCGGCTGAAGCGCGCGCAGCCGCCATTGAAACAGCCAGAATCGCATTGGCTCCCAATCTTCCCTTGTTCGCAGTGCCATCCAGTTCGATCATTTTTTGATCGAGAGCGCGCTGCTCGGTGGCGTCCAGATTGGCCAGCGCTTCTGCGATCTCGCCATTCACATTTTCCACTGCTTTGAGAACACCTTTCCCGAGATAACGTTCCTTTTCGCCATCGCGCAGTTCGACGGCTTCGTGCTCTCCGGTGGAGGCGCCGCTGGGAACGGCAGCGCGGCCTAAAGTACCATCCGCCAGCAGCACTTCGGCCTCGACAGTAGGATTGCCGCGTGAATCAAGAATCTCGCGAGCGCGAATTTCGGAGATATTAGTCATGTGTGAGTGTGTACCCTTTGCATCCGGATTGATTGTGGGACGATCTTCACCTGTCACAGGCCCAATTTCACTGACTAATGTAAGCCGCCGCCCAGTCAGATAGCCGATGCCCTCGTAACGCTTGCCCATTGCGTGATCCGAAAACCGCGATTATATCGGAAGCTGACGGGGTGGGTCTTTGACCCGGCAGTCGGTTTTGGCGGTGAGCGGCGTTGGAGCATCGTACCTCCGCTGGTTCACTTGTCGCTTCCGACGTTGTCCACTGCTTGTGCCTGTTTTACAGTCGGAATTAGAAAGCAGGACGTAAACACAGGAGGCGGAATGAGAACGAGGAAGAGTTTGGCTGGTCTATTTTGCTTGTTGCTGATGGCCGGCATGGCTGTGGCACAAACCAACCTGGCGCTGCCCGCTGGTACTGCGCTCAAAGTAAAACTGGAAAACACACTGGCGACCTTCAGCAATAAGTCGGGTGATCCGTTTTCCGGACGTGTCACTCAAGCGGTGGTAATCGACGGTAAAACAGTGATCCCCGTTGGGACAACGGTTCAGGGGCGCGTCACCAAGATTAACGAGCCACGGCGCATTGCCGGCAAGCCGACCATCGGGATCTTTCCAGAGACTGTCGTGCTGCCCAATGGTGAACGCTACATGCTAAATGCGACGTTGGTTGACACTAGCCTGCGCGCTGGAACTGACGTCAACGAGGAAGGCCAATTCAAGGGTGCAGGGCACGATGGCAAGGACTTGACCGAAATCGGCATGGGCACGGGCGGTGCCATGCTGGTCGGCGGGCTGATTGGCGGCGGCAAGGGCATGTTGATTGGCGGCACAATCGGCGCCACTGCCACGGTCGCGCACTGGCTATCGAAGCATCGTTCCGCCATGCTGCCGGCGGGTACGGAACTGGTAATGGAACTCAGCCGACCCATGGCGCTGACGGCAGCGAGTTCTGGGCAATAAAAATCCGGTCTCAGTTGCGCTACTCGGTCGCGCGTTGTAGACGATACACACGTCTTAATCATCGGGGGCACGCGCTCCCGATGTTGTTTTTTTAGGTCCGTCCACTCACACATTTATTTTTCGTACTGTCCACTGACCACCGATCACTAACTTCCTGGACTCAATAATCCATCGACATCAAGTCTGCTTCGCTCAGCAATTCCAATTCAATCCATCCTTCCAGCGGAAGTGCGTCAACCGGGAGGCCGTTTTGCCAGAGGCTGAAGCGCAGCCTCAGCTTGGAGGTGACTGGCACGGAAGCTCCTGCGGGTGACGAACCGTTGACGGAAGAAGTGGGTATCGCCAGAAGCCAACTCAGCGGCAACTGGAATTCGAAATTCCGCGCGAGCGCCACTTTAACGTCGTGGCTGGCACGTCCTTGAGAGGAATCTAATGGCGGTTCTTCGCCGGCCTGGCCCACCTTCCATTCTCGCAACTCTCGCTCCTGTACGATTGCATCCAGTCGGAGAGAGCGCCTCGGGCGAGGTTCGGCGCCGGACCATGATTCCAGATTGACTACTAGTGCGAACTCGCTCTCCGGCAAGTCCCCAGCAAAATCGAGGCGGCCGTAAACATTGCTTTCATCGATACCTGCGTACGCCGAATCCAGCAGAAAACGCTTGCCATGCATGGCGCCGGCACGGTGATCCGCGGTGTAGCGGGCTGCGCCCATCCATTCGAAGTAGCGCACCATGTCTCCAGTAATTCGGGGATGAATGTAAGCCGTTTGCGGTGCGTATGATGGCCGGCCGAGTCCGCCGAGAATCGGCTGGGCCAGGTAGTCGGGAGGGCTGGCCCCGAGCGCCTGATAAATGTTGGAGAGATGCTTGCGATATAGCTCGTCGAAATCGCGATCGTTGGCGGAATGGTGCTCGGGTCCATACCACCAGTTCCAGTCACTGCCTTCCGCAATCAGCAATTCTTCAAATGCCAGCTTGCGCTGGGCTTCGCTGGCGCGTGGCGCGGTTTGTGTAAAGAAATTGCGCGCATGATAGAGATAATCCCAGGAGCGGTTATCTTCCGAGGCGCCAATCCAGACATTAAAATTGGCGCTGATCCAGGAACCGGGCACAAGCGAAGTGAGACGTCCGAAATCGCGGTGCCGTTCTATAGCTTCCGAAACCGTAACCGCCTCTACTCCGGGATCGTTCTGCAAGGCTTCGTAGAAACGGCGAAGGAACTCACGCCCGGAGCGGGGATAATATTCCCAGGCATTCTCACCGTCGAGGATGATTGAAATCACAGCGTCACGTCCCATATCCAATATGGGTTGCGCCGCATTCTTAATGTTTTGCATTAGATGTCGAGCAGCTTCTTCGGCAGGCATTCCGGAGTACACGAAGCCGATCAGGTCGGAAAGCGTGTGGTCCCGGAACAACATGTTCATCACGGTCTGGCCATTGTCATAACGATGGACGGTGTACAACTTCGCGGCTGCGTCGGGCGCGAGGCGGCCGCTTCCGTCGCGAGAAAAGTGAATGCCTTGGCTTCTTCCGAGCACGCCCTCATCCGTGGCCATCCACTGAATTCCAAGGCCGTGCGCGATGGCAAGGACTTCGTCTGAAACACTGCCTTCCGATGGCCACACGCCTCGCGGCCTCATTCCGAAAACTTGCTGGTGCAACTCAAGTCCACGGAGGAGTTGCTCGCGAGCATCCTCCGGATGGCGGAATCGGTTTTGCGGTAATGGCAACCCCGGCGAAGACACCGCCCCAACGTTCGTGTCACATAACAACGGCAAAATGGGATGGTAGAAAGGGGAGGTAGAAATTTCGATTGAACCTCGTTGTGCGGCATCCCTGTGTGCGGGCAACACCTTGCTGAGCAACTCACGTTGCCGGATTATTACGAAGTGCTGATCCTCGAGCGAGTAGCCATGTCCCTTCTTAATCAGGCCAGCAATCTCCGCTTGTTCGAGGAAAAATTCATCGAACCAGGCGATTTGGGAAAGAACCTGAAGGTCCGTAAAATCCTGGGGTTGGAAAAATTTCTCAGCGCGTTCTGGCGAATCCCCGGAACTGCGATAGCGCTGCCAGAGTTCTCTGTAGCGGGGATACCGTCCGATCATATTTGTCGGGTTCGCCTGAAATAAATACTGCAGGGCGAATCGGCGATCGTCTGCTGTTAGATCTGTAGCTGGTTTTGCTGCAACGTGCAGAAATGGATCATGGGCGGTGCCGCCGACATAATCCTGGATTTGGCTGATTAGCGAGGGCACCAGGTTGAAGGTTTGATGTATCCCCGGGAACTCGTCGAGCAACTTGACCATGCCGTAGTAATCCTTGAGCGCGTGCAACCGCACCCACGGGAGACGGTACTCACCACTAACCAGGTCTTTGTAAAAAGGCTGATGCTGATGCCAGAGGATGACTACACGCACGACGGGCATCAGCGCGAGGACCTTTCAGCAAAGCGTGTCATGGAAGTGAAAGTATTCTAGTATGGCATAACACCAGCAAACTCCAAGACAGTTGGGTACACTTAGGACGCCGCCACAGCCGGCGGCTCAAGACTTGGATGAGCCCAGACCAGCTAACCCGCACCGTAACTGCTCCTCGCTACGACGTGACTCTGCTCACTGCCCAAGACTTCTATCTGTTCAACGAAGGCAGTCACTATCGTATATACGAAAAACTTGGCGCACACGAGATGGAGGCCAGCGGCGAACGAGGCACCTGCTTCGGCGTCTGGGCGCCCAACGCGCGCGAAGTTTATGTGATAGGGAGCTTCAACGGCTGGGACCATCGCTCACACCCGTTGCGCCCGCGCGGGGCTTCAGGAATCTGGGAAGGCTTCGTACCCGGCGTGGACAAAGGTGCGCTTTACAAATTCCATATCCTTTCCCATCACAACGGGTATCGGGTTGATAAGGCCGATCCGGTTGGGTTTTTGCATGAGAAGCCCCCGCGAACCGGCTCGGTGGTATGGGATCTCGCCTATAAGTGGAGCGACCAGGAATGGTTGCGCAAGCGGGGCAAAATAAATTCGTTACGCGCGCCTATCTCGATTTACGAAGTGCACTGCGGCTCGTGGATGCGGGTGCCGGAGGAACATAACCGGCCGCTGACTTATCGTGAACTGGCGCCACGCCTGGCGGAATATGTCGAGCGCATGCAGTTCACGCATGTCGAATTTCTTCCAATCATGGAACATCCCTTCTATGGCTCATGGGGATATCAGACAACCGGTTACTTTGCGCCGACTGCGCGATACGGCACGCCGCAAGACTTTATGTTTCTGGTGGACTATCTGCACCAGCACGGCATCGGCGTAATTCTGGATTGGGTGCCATCGCACTTCCCTTCCGACGAGCATGGTCTGGCTTACTTCGACGGTACGCATTTATTCGAGCATTCTGACAGCCGACAGGGTTTTCATCCCGATTGGAAAACCTTCATCTTCAACTACGGACGCAATGAAGTTCGCAGCTTTCTGCTGAGCAGCGCCATGTTCTGGCTTGACAAGTACCACATTGATGGCCTGCGCGTGGACGCTGTTGCATCCATGCTCTATTTGGATTATTCACGCAAACCCGGGGAATGGATCCCGAACAAATACGGAGGTCGCGAAAATCTGGATGCAATCGAATTTCTGCGCCGTTTTAACGAGGAAGCGTACAAAGAACACTCCGATATTCAGACCATAGCGGAAGAGTCCACATCATGGCCCATGGTTTCGAAGCCAACTTATCTTGGCGGACTTGGTTTTGGCATGAAGTGGGACATGGGGTGGATGCACGATACGCTCGCTTATTTCTCAAATGATCCCATTCACCGCAAATATCATCACAACCAGCTCACGTTTCGCAGCCTCTATTCATTCCATGAGAATTTTGTCCTGCCTCTCTCGCACGATGAAGTGGTGCACGGCAAAGGCTCGCTGATCGGAAAAATGCCAGGTGACGAGTGGCAGAGATTTGCCAACCTGCGCTTGCTATTCGGCTACATGTTCGCGCAGTCGGGGAAAAAGCTGTTTTTTATGGGAGATGAGTTTGGCCAGGTTCGAGAGTGGGCACACGATACCAGCCTGGAATGGCATGTCCTGCAATATCCCCTGCATCACGGTGCACAGAACTGGATGGAGCAACTGAACCGTCTTTACCGCAGTGAACCAGCCTTACACGAACTGGATAACGATCCTGCCGGCTTTGAGTGGGTAGACTGCAACGACCATGCCACCAGCGTTCTCTCCCTGCTGAGAAAAGGATCGTCGTTGCAGGATGTTGTGCTCGCAGTGTGCAACTTCACACCGGTACCAAGG
>Ga0137393_10001732_pt1 | contig 13937 bp, 17 predicted proteins | sample 15con2h34BmetaG_FD_101396 | JGI IMG/M metagenome (GOLD analysis project Ga0137393, IMG submission 101396) | Vadose zone soil microbial communities from Angelo Coast Range Reserve, California, USA - 15con2h3.4B metaG | ecosystem: Environmental > Terrestrial > Soil > Vadose zone > Saprolite...
CCTTCGAACCGATGCGTCCAATCGAGGGACAAAGCCACGCTCGGCTCGAAGGCGGGTTTTTTGCGCGTGTTAAGCACGAGTCGCAAAGGCTCGCCCGACGGTATCCGTTTCGAAATCTCTTGAAGGCGGCGTTTCAGAACTTGACCGGCGACACCTGCTGCATCCTTGGCCGAGATGGGGTCGGAAGGCACCTTACGTACATTCCATTGACCCAGGTCGTGTATCCCTAGATATGTGCCGACAACGCGCGTCACCTCCTCATATGCGAGACCCCCCGCTGCGACAGGCACCATGAAAAAACCATCATTCTGCTCGATCCGTTTCATGATGCCCGGCAACTCCGTGCGAGTGATGACATCCGACTTTTCGACGTCTGGTGTTAGCCAGCAGACAGCGTTTGCAGTCGTCTCGGCCGCTAGTACTTCTCGCAAAAGCGCATCCGTGTGGCCTTCGTCGAGCTCGCTCAGATCCTGCCACGTCGGAATGCCCAGGTCGTGTTGAGCCTCAATGAGAAGCCGGGCCTCATTCAAACGTGTGCGGCGATAGCTCAGGAAGGAACGACCTGTTACGTCGGTCATGCTGGTTTCTCCGACCCTTCAATTTACGAAAGCGGAAAGTAATCGCCGAGGATTTCGCGCCAGATTTGCAGAGCCTCCCCCTGCCGTCCGGTTCCTTCGGCTCGAGCTGCCAATGCGGCCTTGCGCTGGGCTTCTTGGAGGGCCTTTCTCGCCTCTTTGATGAGGTCGGGAGTCATCTGGTCAGAAACCGGCGGCCCAAGTTTTGCCGGATCTGGCCATACACGGTCGATGTTGGCTTCCATGGCCGAGAAAAAGTTGCGTACTTCGTTTGGATAGGTCGAGAATGGCGCCTCAACGAGACTCTTCGGCCATCACCTCAATCAGAAAGGATGGTTTGATCGGCCTTTTGTTTGCCCGATTCCACCCCTTAGCCATTTTCACGAGCGGCACCCATTGGCCGTCCAGTTCCTTGTTTTTTGCTGTCGCTTGTTCTCTATGCTTTTCAGGGTTGGTCTTGATCCACGTACCCGTTACCTTATCGGGTATCTCGTATACCTCACTGCCACATTCCAGAGCCGGCACTGCATCAATGCTGAGCACTTTTCCCTCATGATCGTCGGGATAGTAGTTCTTCTCGAATTCAACCGTAACGGCACGGCGGCTAATCTCGACCTGGTTTTCTTCCGTGCACTGTCTTTTCAGACATCCCTCGAACGCCTGTAGCATCTCGATGGGAGGCTTATCCCTCCGCCATTTCTCCGTCTCAGTGAGCACGAATATAACGTCAACATCCTTCAGCGGCTTTGTTTTGGTGTGGCGTCTATACGACCCGGAAAGGAAATCCATCTTCACATCGAAGCCGTTGCGAATGCATTCGCGCAGGTCGGCCTGGCGTTTCGCTGCATCCTTGCGTTCCGTATCGCTAAGCTCCAACCGTTTTCGGAACTTGTCAAAAGCCTGCGCGGTAGTAAGCATCGAAACTATCTCCAGTACGTTGCCCCAGCCGTCATATGGCCGGTGGCAATGACGATCCCGGCTTGGCGCGCGGCAAGCTGCCCCGTCGCGAGAAATGTACAGTCGGTGAAGCCAGCGACTGTGGGTGCTCCACTATCCGTGCACAGGACGATCCGATAGGTGCAATCGCTTGCCGGCCGCGCCGATTTTGCTATCAACTGCCGCAGGTAGGCCTTGTCCAGCCACATGTCGTCATCGACGCCGGAGCCGACGTAGCCAATTGGAAACTCCCATCGCGCCGAGGCGGCCAACGCCCCGGATTTGCAGAATTCGACAACGATCTTGTTTAAATGACCTGTCCTAAGCCAGGTCTGAATGCCGCGCTCGATCGTCTCCCAGTCCTGCATTAGCTTCTCCGGACTGAGCCCGTTCTCGCGAATAACCTCGCGGAGGGTATTGCGCAGATTGTCGCTCAGAAACACAATGCTGTGCGTCTGGGTAAACGCCCGCGCATAAGCGTAAACCTGGGTCGCCATAGCAGCTATCCTTTCAACGTCCAGTCCACAGCCAAGTCGCCACCGCTCTTCGCGGCAACGTCGCGTTCCTCTTCCTCAGCGCGATCCGATTCAACAACATCGAAAACCTTGATGCGCGACGAACTCATAGAAAGCGACGACTTCACCCACTCGATATTGTCGCCGTCGCATGGCACATGCATGGTCCAGTCGCCCGCCGTGGGATTCCACGCAAGGGAATCTACGGCGTCACCATCCTCGACAGCCTTCATCCCGTAGCGACAATAAATGCGGAGTTGCGGGCCAACGCCTTCAATCATGATGGCGCGGACTGCCGGGTGCTCGTCCGTAATGATTGATCCCATCACGCCGGCTGCATTCTTAAGCTGCTCAAGGTCGATTGACCCCGGTCCAGTAACAAGATCGATAATTCTTTGCCAGGTCTCACCGGCGGAGCGGTTGGGGATCGAACTCACATCGCGCCTCACTCTCATTGCGCTATCTCCGCCTGTATCTTTAGTGCCCGCCGGAAAGCGGACTCGATCTGCGCCTTCGTTAGCTTGTTGGGGTCTTTTGCGGTCTCGATGTCCGATCCGATGGCCACAAAAATTTCCTTACGGATCCGCCGCCCGTCGAGGCCCTCGGCTGCCTTTGCCAGCCGACCGGCGTCCGCCTGAAGGACATTTACACTTTCCCAAATCGTGCCGACGGCTGTCAGAGTATCCAGGATGATCTCGCGGCGCGCCGTCTCATTTGGCAACCCAATCTCTTCAATGTGGTCTGCTCGCGAGAGCACCGCTTTATCAAGGGCCTTTGGAAAGTTGGTCGTCGCTATAAGGAGCACATTCCTGTGATCCCTTGTCAGCCGATCCATGCCTGCGAGGGCAGCATCCGTCGCGCGGTGCACGTCGATAGGGTTGGCCTCAAGGCTGAGTTGGTGTCTGGAGACAGCGAGCGTCTCCATCTCGTCGAGCAGCACAATGGCTGCCCCATCCATCGCGAGCTCAGGAATTGTCTGTTCGAACAGCTTTGCCACTGCCTGCTGGCTGCGCCCTAGCGCCGAGCTGGTCAGCGCATGTGGATCTACTTCGACAAACGTTGTTTTCGTGTTCGGAAGCTGTTTCGCGACTTGGTTTGCGAGACCCCGGCCGAGTGTTGTCTTTCCCGTGCCCGGCGCGCCTTTCAGGAGGATCAAGCCATGCAGAGGCGCCGCTTCGAAGGGGAGCTTCTGCCGAATAGTGAATGATAGCAGGGACTGGGCGAGCAAGCGTTCGCGCACGCCGTCGGCCAGCTTGATCGATGTCCACGCCGGCGTGAATTCGTCGTTGGGTAGCCGACACCGGCGCGCTATGCCTTCGGGATTGCCCATGTTCTTCTCTCGCACCAAATCGAAACCTGCTAAGAATCAGCTTGAAATTATCCTGCTTTGCAGTTTACGATACATACGAACCTGTGGCAACTGTAAACCGAGGGAGGCAGCGAACCGCATGATTGCGGACCGTGTGAGACTAGCCCGCCGGAAGGCCGGACTTTCCCTGCGCGACCTGTCTGCTGCGATGGCGGACAAAGTCACCGCCCAGGCTATTGGGAAATACGAGCGCGGCGAAGACATCCCCAGTTCCGGGGTCTTGCTCGCCCTGTCCCAGGCGCTTGGCGTGTCCCTCAGCTACTTGCTCGACACCCAGGGGATAGAGCTGTGCGGCGTCGAATTCCGCACCAAGGCAAACACGAGCGCGCGGGACCGGGCTCACGTCGAAACCGAAGTCCTCGAATGGATCGAGCGCTACCTGCAGATCGAACTTATCCTCGAATTCGATAGCGCACGGTGGCTCTGTCCTGTCGCTAGCCCCCATAAACTGCGCGAGATCCGCCACGCCGAGAATCTCGCAGCGGAAGTACGCCAAAACTGGGAACTCGGCCTCGATCCAATTCCCAACATGACGGAGCTTCTCGAGGAGAAGGGCCTGAAGGTTCTCACCATATCCCTTCCACAGCGCGTTTCCGGGTTCACCTGCCTGGTGAAGCGCCCGAACGCGCAACCCGATCTGCCGGTCATCGTAGTCAACAATTACTTTCCGCTAGAGCGGCGGCGCTTGACGCTTAGCCATGAACTGGCGCATCGCCTGATCGAAACGGACAGCCTCGCCGAAAAGGACGAGGAAAAGGCGGCGACGCTTTTTGCCGGGGCGTTTTTGATGCCCCGAGAACACCTTCTCTGCGAAGTCGGCAAGCATCGAAATGCGCTCGGTTACAGGGAACTGATTGATCTCAAGCGACTCTATCGCGTCAGCGGCGCAGCCCTGCTCATGCGGCTGCGCCAACTCGATATCATCAGCGATTCAACGCTGATCTATGCCTTCCAGACAATCGCTCGCGGCTGGCGCACTCTGGAACCAGAGCAGCTTGAACCACCGGATCAGCGCGGTCACAGCGAACGAGCCCTTCGCTTTGACCGGTTGTGCTACCGCGCCCTCGCGGAAGGGTTGATTTCACTTAGCAAGGCTGTCGAGCTTTTGCGGCTAACTGTGCCCGAGGTCGAGGCCGGTCTGAAAGGACCGCAAAAGGCGGATGAGGACCCTTGTCAGTGACGGCTGTTGTCTCAACGACCTCGGGAAAGCGTCTCTCGTGGATGCTTTTCTGAAACTGCCTTACGAAATCCTCATCCCCAATACTCTGTTCGAGGGTGACCTTCTCACATTTACAGCCGCTCAGAAGCAGGCACTCATTCGCGAGGGAATGAAGGTGATAGATCTGCCCGGTGAAAGTGTTCTTCGCGCGCGGCAGGTCGTGCGCGACACTCCACAATTGCCCATTCACGACGGCTTCACTTTTGCCCTCGCTGAACGAAGTGCGGGGTGTATTCTCCTTGCCGGCAGCGCCAATCTTCATACCCTCGCGACAAGTCATGACATCGATGTGCACGGGGTTCTCTGGGTTATCGATGAAATCCATCAGAATGATCTCAGCACCGCAGAATCGCTTTACGAAGCGCTGCTGTTCCTTGCAGAAGACCACACGGTGAGCCTGCTACGGAATGAATTAACCGTATATATCAGGCGCTACGACAGCCTGCGTTGAAACAGTGTAGTCCATATCCGAACCTTCCGCCTCAGGCCGGAAGCTTAGATCACCGGCTCGGGGGCAAATCCAGTGAGCGCCGACGAATATCTGCAAAGCATTCTTACTCGCGAGGCTGTGAATAGCGGGATTTTTTCACCTGTGCGGAGCGTGCAGGCGCAGCTCGAACCGATCATTCGAGGATGGGCCGGGAGTTTTCTGGTCAGCATTCACCCCAGCGGCTCATTTGCAAAAGGAACCGCCAACCATAGCGGGACAGATATCGACTTGTTTATCTCTCTGTCGCAGCAAACCCGTGAGACGCTGAAGGAAATCTACGAGTCCCTGTTCACTTGGATGAAAGGAAAAGGTTTTATCCCGTCCCGCCAAAATGTCTCAATAAATGTTCAAGCCAGTGGCTATTCCGTGGACTTAGTGCCGGGTAAACGCCGAGACGTGTTCAGCGGCGACCACAGTCTTTACCGCCGTCGAGCCGATACTTGGACCAAAACCAACGTAGCGAAGCACATTAGCTACGTGACCGGCGGCGGGCGTCTGCTGGAGACCCGTGTTATCAAGCTTTGGCGCAATCAAAAACACCTCGATTTTCCCTCATTCTACTTGGAGATGACCGTCATCAACGCTCTTTCAAAGCAGTTGTTCGGGACTCTCTCCGGCAACGTTTGGAAGGTGTTTGAGCATCTGCGCGACACATTTCCGAATGCGCGGATAGTCGATCCCGATAATACCAATAATATTATTTCGGATGACCTTTCCGGTACGGAACGAGCAAAAATCAAAACCACAGCTGAGCAGGCGTTAAAAGCAAGCAACTGGAGTGAAATCGTTATATGAGTATTTGGCCCTTGCCCAAGCAATCTACTGGAATCGCCATCCGTTGCGCTCGCAACGAACACTCAGCCCCAACCTGCTGCGGCTTTCGATAGGAAATAAACTCGCGCGCATGTTATCGTAACGCCCGCTGCACTACCCGCAACGGGACGACCTTGCCCCTGTGCCGCCGCCGCCAGGCCTCCCGTACACGGCCGTCGCCGTATTCACGGATTTTCTCGATAGCTCGGCTCACGTCAAAGACCGTCTCATCGCCGATCACCCGGAATAACTCGAAAACCTCGAACGCCACGGCCGTGGCATCTTCCATCCGCTCGTTCTGGTCCATGGCCAGAGATCGCCGCCGTCCTAGTTTTCGGCCACGGCGCTTTGCTGCTGCCAATCCAGCGCACGTGCGCTCCCGAATCAACGAGCGCTCGAACTCGGCCAACGCCGCCATGATGTGCAAGACGAGGCGCCCGCCTGGGCTTGCTGTATCAATGGGATCTGAAAGCGAGCGGAAATTAATGCCGCGCTCGCCAAGTTCCGAAATGACCTGGACAACGTGGAAGAGTGAGCGTCCGAGGCAATCCACCTTCCACAACAAGAGTATCGCCTTGCTTGAGATAAGCGAGAATCGAATCCAGCCCGCGCCGCCGCGTGGCGCTTCCGCTGACGCCGCGGTCGGAAAAGATTCTTCGACAACCTGCTGCTTTAAGCGCGTCGCGTTGTAGCGCGAGAGTCTGACCCGTTGTGGACACTCGTGCGTAGCCCACGATTGAAGGGCGTCTTCTCGCCGAACGGGAGTGAGAGTTCATAGCTTTCACGTGAATGTGTGAAAAACGTTCGTTTTCCAAACAGAAGGGTCAGGCGAGCGTCGAAACAACGTAGACCGATTTCAGCAATCGTCAATGCCCACCGACCCGAATCGCGTTCGAAGGGCCATCGGGCGCGCAAGGACAAGCCTCAAGTTTCCGAAAACGTTTGGAACTGAAAAACACGGAAAATAAGAAGGCTCGAATTCGCAATGAATGGATCAAGACTGAGGATCATGATCGCGGGTCTCGTGGTTGCGCTGTCGCTCGTCGGTTGCGCGATGCAGCCCGCTTTTGAAGACCCTAATGTTGTCTCCCAAATCCATGCCGGACGGACCAATAAAGCGGACGTTCAAACCATGCTAGGGCAGCCGGCCGACGAAGTGACCCTCCCAGGTACGGGAGACATGTGGACCTACCGCGACATTCAGCCGGGAGGGCTCGGCCTTGTCCCCGATCCCACCCGAATCCATACGCTGACCATCACCTTCAACAATGACGGTGTCGTCCAATCGCTCAACTCCGGACGCCAAACTATGGGCGACGAACCGATCTGGAACAAATGGCTCGACCCGAAGAACGCCGGGCCGAAAGTCGAAATGACCCCACTCACTCCGTAGAAACCCCGGCTCGGAGAACGTATGAAACTCGCGCTCAAACTGTCTGTTGTTCTGCTTTCAGGCATGGCCCTTTGCGCGTGCAAGCCGTCCGCTCGTAACGCGAAGTCCTACATAAGTGCTGACTTGCAAGCCGCTATAGACCAAGCGGAAGGACAGCCGAACCGCAGATTCCGGATCGACAACTACCAGGAGGTCAACGTCCAGCGAACCAACTTGGGACCGGAATCCTACGCATCCGAACTCCAGAAGATCATCGTCCGATATGATGTGCTGCTCGACGACGTTGGCCTCCCTCAATGCGAACAGTCTCTCCGGCCAGGGATGTCTCTACGATGCAGCGGCACACCCGACGACATTTCACTGCAACAGTTCTGTAGCATTTGCCAAATCATCCGACGGCTGGAAATTTACCGCCGTAGCTCCGGCAAGCATTTCCGCCGGTCCAAGTGACATCACCGCAAAGGCTTCCTACCTCCCTTGTCCTACCGGTTGGTCGCCACCTCCGCCGCCACCCCAGGGATGTGCCGGTAAGACCGTGCTTGGGAACTACGAGCACGGCTTCTGCTGCAAGGCCTATTAATCCGAACTAGCGGCAGCGCCGGACGGCCAGCACGAGAGTTCACAAACGAAAAAACTCGGAGACGCGGATATGGGATTTCTCGTACTCGGTGCCTTGGTCGCGGTCGGCGCCATTTGCAAGCTAGTTCAATTGAAAAAGTACGAGTTTGACCACCGAACGGGAGCCGGGGTCATTGGATTTCAGAGCTATTGGGCCGCAAAGGGCCACGACTTTACGAAGACCCTCTGTGGGGTGCTCATAATCGTCGGCATCATCCTGATGATCGCGGGCTATGGCCGCTCGACTGTATGGCCGGGCTAGATAAGGGCCAGCGCTCAAAAATTGCCCCTCCCATTTTCCCCGAAAGTTTGGAAAAACAACTGCCTGCCTCTTGCTGAGCGCGGCACGAGATGACCGAAAAGCGTGCCCCGAAACCGGGGCTGGCGCTTCAAAGTAAGTCGCTCGCCAGGTCGAATTCGTGCGATACCTTCCGCGCGCTATAGTTCCCGCATAAACTGAATTAAGCGCGTGCCGAGGGCGGCGCTCACGCCCGGACGCCAATCCTAGAACGCGCTCATGGACGCCAAATGCTAGCGGCTACACAAGAAGAGATCGACAGGGTCACAGACTACTTCGAAGGGCAAGCGCCTAACCTCAAAGTGGAGTTTATCCAAAAAGTCTATGTCGAAAACGTTCTGGGTCATTGTCATGACGTATGGGACGTCCATACCGACAAGGACCGCTGGTGGGTCATCACCAACCCCTCGAATTTATATTCTCAAGAACAATTTCCGAACATGGACCTCGCTGTCACATTTCACGTGGGGCTCTGCCTGCGCATCCCGCGAAGCGAGAAGCAGAAGCTATCTGAACTGCCCGTCGAGCCGTTCGCGCAGTGCTACCGATATCTGTCCGAAGCCTCCGACGCATTGGGCCAGGCCCAAGAGGAATTAGACTATCAGTCAATCGGCATGAGGTGCCGCGAGGCTCTCCTTGCATTTGCCGACGCCGCCCAGACCGTCATACCCTGGACTTCCGCCGAGCAGAAACCCAAGAGGGCCGACCTAAGGGCCTGGGCAGACCACATCTGTAACGTCACTATGGTAGGGGACTCTCACAAGGAACGCCGCCATCTTTTCAAGGCACTGCTTGAGGGCTCCTGGACCTTCGCCAACTGGCTGACTCATTCGAAGAGCTCCAAATGGCATGACGCCGAAGCGGCCGTCGCGACCGCTGAAAATGCAATCACTCTGTGCACCTCATCCGTGATTCGATACATGCGCGGCGTGCCTGAGACTTGCCCGGCGTGCGGATCACACCGCCTGTCGCCCGAGCGCGGCTATCGCGTTGATCTTCTGGATATAGAGTGGGAAAGACCCACCTGCGACAAGTGCGATTGGACGGGAGAACCTGTAGAGATTGTCAATGTACCCAAATCACCTGAACGGACCGATAGACCTCCGCCCGAAGGCGAGTGCGTGATCCCAACCGTGCCTCTCAGGGTCTTGAAAAAGCCCAATGATGACGACCGGTGATTCCGGTCCTTTCCGGCGCGGGTGGGGCGAATCGTGTCTTTGCCGATGCGCTTATATAGATGGTGCCGAAGAATACGCAAACGAGCAGCCGACGAATGGCACGACGACGGTGACCCGATTCGAGTCGAGGAGTTGAAGCGCCTGAATCTGCAAAATCTGCCCGAAGATGTTCATATCCCGGTCATGGACGACTATTTTCCGGAGACGACGATATGGCGCGAAGGCCAGCTTCTTGTCTGTGAAATTCAGGAGCACCTGTACACAAAATATTGGCAGCACAAGTTTTCAGCCTATGCCTTTGCTGAAGCGATGGAACGCGCCGTTCGGCGGCTCGCCCATGAGGGTCACCCTTTCGCCGACCCTTCGCGAGATGATGAAGACGTCCACATCTTCGTGCGTTGGCAACTGCAACTCCCACGCAATACTCAGTCTGGCTTAGTCGCGGAGTCGATAAAGTCCGCCTTCGATCTGGTATGGCACCGAGCGGATTCAATCCTGGAAAATTCCGATTCGGTTTTGGTCCTCGGAAAGGACAGCGGACCTGCATTAGATAGACTGAAGAGGATAGAACACACGCTGCATGAACTCGGTTATTACGCCTATATCATTAAAGAACAGCCGGACAAGCCAGGTGAAAGTGTCGTTCAGAAGGTCATGCGTTACGCCCTTTCTTCCAAGTTCGTGTTGATTGAGAACACGGAAGCGTCCGGCCATCTTTACGAAATCCCGCACGTAGCCAAGGCGGCCGAGTGCGTAACGGTCGTCCTGCAAGAGGAAGGAAAGGGCGCCACGTGGATGTTTGAGGACGCTTATGGGAAACACAAGCACTGGCATAAGCTGACATACGAAGATAAGAACCTGGAGCATGTCGTCGAGCAGGCAGCAGCTTGGGCGGAGAAGTTCGTACGCGAGTTCGCCGACTACCAGGCCGCGAACCTACCTTGGCTCAAATCCTAGCGACCCGAAGCAAGCGCAGTACCGGTGCATCGCCCCGCCAGATCGAACACACGAATCAGCTTGCCGACGTGCTCAAGCTCGAATATATCCGAGTGGTGGCAGCCGACCGCCGAGAGCTACGTGGCCGCGTTTCAAAGGATCAGATCGTCGAGGGGCCGTGAAGCCGACAGGCTCCGGCCATACGACGTGTCGATATGAAAAGGCCCAACTTGTCGCGCATGGCGAAAAGCAGCTGGCCGGATCCGGCCGGCGGCTCGCCATCCCTCACGGAGCCAATATCGCCCGACGCCACAGACTGAAATTTCGTTGGAGCTGACGCATCAAAGAAGCTCGTCGTCAGTTTCAGCGGCTTCGCCCAATAACTCTTGCCAACGATCGCGCACCTCGCGGAGGGGATCGTGGACTCGGACTCCGACTTCGCCCTTAGTCAGTCGGAAGCGAAGGCAATTAAGCAAAGTGCGTACGGCGGTGTCACTCTGTGGCAGACTATATCCCCAGACCTCCACCGATTCCGCTTCATCTAAGGCTCTAGCCGCTTGATACCAAATTGACTGCATCTCCTGTCCGCGCACCTGCTTCAGAAAAGACGGATACCCGAGTAAAAAACCCTCCGGGGGCCCGATAGGTATTTGCTCCGGATCGGTCAGCGGGATCACAACGTCTTCATGTCGATATTCAAGATGTCGCAGGAAGCCATATCGCTCCTCATAGTAAAGCCTCCCACCGTGCGTTTGGTGCCACCCGACAGAGCCGTGCAGCTTAAGGACGACGATTTCGGACTCGGGCACTTCGAAGTCCAGCGGCTCGGACGGCCCATCGCAATAGCCCTTCTGCAAGACTTTCTGAAAGCCGTACCCGTTCATGGGATTCCATCTATCATCTTCGAGCAGAGTTCTTTCGACGGTCGTGTCCCAGTTCAGCGTTAGGACCTTGTCCCCTGCCGCGAGTCTCGAAAGAACTGGCCTGAGATATTCTCGCGCCGCTCTATTTTGGGGCTTGGAGTCAAGGTAATGCTTGTAGAGGAAATACTGGTTCAAGCAATCGCGAAAACGCTCTCGTGCAGCGACCGCATCGTTAGCGAGCTTGCGCCCCTCGGACTTCAGGTGATCCCAAATCTCGCCGGGATCATCAGAACCCGCTTCAAGGACTTGCCGTGCTTTAGCGAAAGCCCCTCTATCCTCGGAATCTCTCGCCGCCTCGCACAGGTCGGGTAACGAAAGAACAACTTCGGGATTTGGGTTGCCTAACAAGTAGCTCGCAAGCCCGGATGAATTATCGCGTAGGCGTTGCCATTCGGCCCATGCTCGGGAGAGATTTTCAATGACCGAATCGCGAGCTTCTTTCTCGATCTCGTTTATCAAGTTTTTTGCCAGCGGATATCCAGCCTTGAACGATGCCCCCGCGCCGAATAGAAAAACTCGCATTCGTGGAAGCGTAGTATTCCTCCGGGCGATTCGCCAGCCGCCTGATCGTACGAATCAAGATGTGGATGAGGTCGCGACGAGTTTATAATGGAAGCGCCTCTTCCCGTGAATGCGCGTTCGGTAAAGGCCCTCCCTGGCCGCTCCAGCCGCGACGGCGAGTAGTCATCTCGCATCCGGCTGGCCTGGCGGTGTTTGCCCTCCGGCAGGTGACCTGGCCTACAGAAATAACATGAGTTCCCAAGATGAATTCGACGAGCCTTCCGTGATCTGTGCCGATGCCGACGAGCCGGGCCTACTCTACGCCTTCATTAACGAAAAGCTTTCGGCGCGAATTGCGGGCTCCATCGCCGAGATCCACAAGGCGCACGGGCATGAGCGCTTTCACGGAAACGACGGTAAGCCTCTCTCTTGGGCTGTCTCAATTAAAACTCCGCTCAAGAATGCGCTTGTCAATGGCTTCAAAGTCATAGACGGCATTTCCGCTTACGATCAATGGATCGCCGTTCTCGAGGAAGCAGTGGCGTTTCTGCGCTCCGAGAAGGCCCAATGTGAAAACGAGATCGCGACCACGATGTGCTCAGGCTGCGGACATGCCTTGGCGGCGCACCTTCACGCCCGGTCAGCCGAGCTCGACTGCACGGAGCCCGAATGTGCATGTTCGCAGTTTCGTCCAGAGATGCTCGAAGCCGAGGCGCCAAAGCGGGTGCTGAGGCTAATAAAAGGAGGAAAATTACCAGGAAATCGGTAGCTTGACGCCCAGACTGGCGAATGCATTTTTCGCTTTACAGCCCGACCGGCTTCCTTTACGAGGTGGGCCATGACCGAGCTCGTCGCACCCAAGCCGGAATTTCTTTTCCTGACGGAGGCCGCCGTGCTAGCCGCTCTCGGGGACCCGGCGAACCCCATCGCCGTCGAAATCACCCGCCTGGTCGCCGCTTATACCAAAAACTTCAGCGCCCATGTGGACCGTATCGGGTATATTCCCTACGACATTCTGGGCATTAAACCCCGCTGGCCTATCGAAGGCGTTGCGATGCGCATGACCACCGAAGCCATCCGCGAATCTCTCGCGCCGCCCGTATCATCCGAGTAACTCCGGACCGTCGTTCCTGACACTGTTCGCAGGCGGCGACGTCGGCCGCAGTTCGAGCGCCCTTTCAGGAGCGGGAACGAGCAACCGCTTGAGCGACGCCAAATTCGGCTCGTGCAGATTCATCCAATCCTCCGCTCCGCTTTCGTCGAGCACGACCGGCATGCGATCGTGGATCGAACCGATGAGCGCGTTCGCGGCACAGGTCACGATCGTAAACGTGAGATGCGGCCGATTCGGCTCCGGATACCAGCTCTCATAGAGGCGTGCGAACAGCATCAGGCCGCCGTCTGCCGGATGGATCCAGAAGGGCTGCCGTTGCTCCTTTGGGCCGGCCCACTCGTAGAAGCCATCAGCCGGGATTACGCAGCGGTGCCGCGCGAAGGCCTCACGAAAGCTGGAGCGCGTCTCAAGTGTTTCAGCCTTGGCGTTGATCGCCTGCGCCGCGCGTTTATTGTCGCGAGCCCAGCGGTTGACCAAGCCCCAGCGCGCCCTTTGCGCGACGCGGCGCTCGAAGCGCGAGGTCACGAAGAAATGCTCATCTGTCGGCGCAATATTCCAGCGCGGCCGATAGCTGGCGTCTAGCCCTTCATCGTCGGACAGGCCCAGCCGATCCGCCACCCGGCGCCACTGATCCCAGGTCAGCGTGAAGCGTCCGCACATTTTCTATAACCTGGCATGAATCTCGATTCGCGCCCGCGCCTCGCGGACCCCCGTGAAGATCGTGACGAAATAATCTATTCCGAAAACTCATCAACATCCGGGATGCGGGTGAAGGCGATTTTACTGCCGGAGAAAGACTGGCCCTGTGATGGCGTCATGCCGATGAGCACAGTGTCGCGCCCGAAGCGGTGATTAATCTCGTCCATAGCGCGGGATAATTTCTCCGATTTACCGCGCGCCGCCAGAACGACATCCGGCAGGTTCGCAAACAAATCCGATTGCAAATTGGTGGCCGCGACCAGATCGGAAAGCGTGACCGAGACTTTTTTGATCCTGGCTCCCCGGCTTTGTTTGAGCGCTTGAGTCCAGAGCCTGTTCAGAAGATCAAGGAAGGTCTTA
>Ga0137393_10001744_pt1 | contig 13882 bp, 13 predicted proteins | sample 15con2h34BmetaG_FD_101396 | JGI IMG/M metagenome (GOLD analysis project Ga0137393, IMG submission 101396) | Vadose zone soil microbial communities from Angelo Coast Range Reserve, California, USA - 15con2h3.4B metaG | ecosystem: Environmental > Terrestrial > Soil > Vadose zone > Saprolite...
CGCATTCGCTCGGCATGCTCTATTCGACCTTCACCGCGTACCTCGGATTCAAAGTCAATGAAGACGAATACAAGGTGATGGGCCTGGCCGGCTACGGTCAGCCAGCCGTGATCGACAAAGTACGCAAGGTGATTCGTCGCAGTCCCGATGGCTCCTTCGCGCTCGACCTCGACTACTTCGACTTCCACACCACGTCCGCGCGCTCCTACTCGTCGCGGTTCATCGAACTCTTCGGTCCGCCGCGGAACCCCTACGAACCGCTCGATCTCACCACCGATGAAGGCCGCCGGTTTGCCGACATCGCCGAGAGCGTGCAGCGCGTGCTGGAAGACACGCTGGTGGAGATCGCTCGTGATCTCCATCGCGAGACAGGCCTCTCCGACCTTTGCCTCGGCGGCGGCGTAGCGCTGAACGGCGTAGCAAACGCGCGCATCCTGGCGGAGTCGGGATTCGAGCGTCTCTTCGTCCCACCTGCTCCCGGAGACGCCGGTTGCGCGCTCGGCGCCGCGCTCTACGCCGACCGCATTCATTTCGGAAACGCCGATCGCGACGTCCCCGATCACCCGTTCTGGGGTCCTTCAGTGAGCGGGGCCGAACTTGCGCGCGTCGCCCTCGAGGACAACCAACTCGTCGATGAGCTCGACGAACGGACTCTGATCGAGCGAACGGCGGACGATCTGATGACGGGACGCATCGTGGGCTGGATGGAAGGCGCACTCGAATTCGGTCCGCGCGCGCTCGGACACCGCAGCATCCTGGCCGCTCCGCATGATGCAGAGATGCGCGACCGCATCAACCGCGAGATCAAGTATCGCGAGCAGTTCCGCCCGTTCGCGCCGGTGGTTCCAATTGAAGCAGCCGATCGCTACTTTGTGCTACCTAATGGAGGCGCGCGGCTGGCGCGCTTCATGTCAGGCGTCTTCCCCGTCCGCCCCGAATGGCGGGAGCGGCTCGCGGCAATCACGCACGTCGACGGCACCGCGCGTGTACAGGCACTCGATCGCGAGATGGCGCCGCGGCTCTACTCGCTGCTGGAAGAGTACGGACGCCGCAGCGGAATACCGGTCCTGCTCAACACATCACTGAATCTCGCCGGCGAGCCGATCGTCAACAGAACGGTCGAGGGCTACTCCACGTTTCTGCGCTGCGGGATCGATGTGCTGATTGGCGATCGTACGCGCGTGCGCAAACGCGGCTCGCTATTGACAAAGCGAAAGGAGGAAGTGGCATGATCAGAAAACGTGGAAGGATTCACCGCGGAGCCATCGTGCTCGGCAGCGCAGCCGGATCGATTTCGGAGCTGGCCCTCGGACTTTGGCGGAGCGAGGCGCACAAACGCTGGCTCATCCCATTGGCGGTCTTTCTCTGTGTGACGGGATTGCTGCTCATCCTGGCCACCACCGTCGAGGCGCTGGCGCCGTTCATCTATTCGATCTTTTAGTCGTGGACGTCGACGATCTTGTGGCCTGCCCGTCGTGCCACGGCTCTTTCACGACTGATTGGTCGTGTCGCGGCTGCGGCACGTCGTTTGACGCTCCGGACGATATCCCGGATCTTCGCGTCGCGGTCGATGCACGAACCGAAACCGTGCGGTGTTTCTACGAGAGCACACCCTTTCCGGGCTACCCTCCGAACGACAGCGTGGAGTGGCTCCGCGCACGTGCCGAGCGCAGTGAATTCGCGCGCATGCTCGATCAGGCCATCCCCGGCGACGCCACGATCCTCGACCTCGGATGCGGCACTGGGCAAATGAGTCTTTACCTGGCCCGCGCCGGCCGCCGCATCGTCGCCGCCGATCTCACGCGAGCATCGCTACGGCTCGGAGCGGCGGCGGCCAACCGCTTCGGACTCGATCATCGCGTCTGCTTCGTGCAGACCGACCTGAATCGCCCGGCCCTTCACTATGGCGGATTCGACATCGTCTATTCATCAGGAGTGCTGCACCACACAGCCGATCCACGATCGGCGTTCGTGCGCATGGCCCGGCTGGCCCGCCCCGGCGGAATGATCGTTCTCGGGCTGTACAATGCCATCGCCCGCATCCCGCTTCGGCTTCGGCGCGTAGTGGCACGCCTCTCCAACTATCGATTCACGCTATTCGATCCGGTGTTGCGTGATCGAAGTCATGAGCCAGCGCGGCGCGAGGCCTGGCTCCGCGATCAGTACCAGCATCCCGAGGAGCATCGGCACACGATCGGAGAAGTGCAGGGATGGTTCGCAGAGAATGACGTCGAGTATGTCCGCACGTATCCGAGCGCGTTACTCGCCGGCGAGTCAGACAACCTGTTCGCCAGCGACGTGGACATCTGGAATCCCGAGCAGTGGTTGGCGCAGCTCGGTTGGATGAAGACGCTTGGCCACGAGGGCGGCCTGTTCGTCACAATTGGCAGGCGGTCTTGACTCGAAAAGAATGCCGGTACCGCATGCCTCAATTCTTCATCGAGGCAACTCCCGGCAGCGGTCCTCAGAACGCGTGCACGAGGGTCCGATGCTGCAGCACCGGCTGGACCTTCGTTCCCGAGGCGAGATCCTGAATCTTCTGCGCCCAGGCAGCGGTCTCGTTCCAGCTCGTCCGCGCGGCACCGATGTTCATCCTTCGCGCCGCCGCGCCTGCCTTCTCGCCCTGCGCGCTCTTGAGATTCGTGAGCACGGCCTCGAGCTTTCCGCCCAGGGTGTTCCACATTGTCGAGACGTTGGTCAATGCGAGCTTCGCCGACTCGTTGTGACCCTGCAGCTTGCTCATGGTGTCCACGAGCCCCTTGAGTGCGGTGACCTGCTTCTTCTTGTCCGCCAGCGCCGCCTGCCTCTCGGCGATCTCTTCCATCAGCTTGCCGATCTTGGCGGTGTAGATGCCCGTAAACGTCGCCGCCACACCGACACCGACCACACCAACCGCGCCCGCCACGATGAGCGCTGTCGCGGCACCGGCGGTTGCCACCGCCAGGGCGAACGCCGCCACGGCCAGGAAGATCCCCAGTCCGAGGCCGATGCCCGAGACCGTGACCTTCTGGCGAGCGTCGGCCAGATCAGTCTGCAACTCTGCGATCTTGTTCTCGATCGTCTGCCGCTCGCTCTCCGCCAGCTTCACTGCCTCTGCCGCGCTGTTCTTGCCGTTGACCAGCTTGTCGTGATCGGCCGCGAAGTGATTCGACAGTGTGATGATCTGCGACTTCACGGTGTCGACTTTTGACTTCTGCTCGTTGAGCGATTCCAGCGTCACCTCGATCAACTCGATGACCTGATTCTTCTCGTCGTTCGTCAGCGACGACTTGCTGCCGATGATGCGCAACAGCTCATCGGACGCGGCGGTGAAGATGTTGTTGTAGTTGATGATCGTCTGCGGGATCTCCGAGCCGATCTTCGGCGCGACGTCGCGGATCCAGATCAGTGCATGGGCCTTGGCCTCGTTCAGATCCGAGTTCAGCGGTGCGTACCACGACTCCGCCGGAGTGCTCACTGGATTGATCACGGTGTTTGCTAAGGCGTGTGAGTACGCCGTGACGATCGAGAGAGCGTCCAGCTGGTCGGCCAGCGCCACCTGCGCCACCTCCGTGTTCACAGACATGTCGTGGTCATCGGTCGAGACAAGTGCCAGAGCAGTCATGGTGTCTTTCCTTTCGGGTCAGAGCCCGGAGCGTTCGAAGAACTCGGCGAACTGATTCCACGACTGAATGGCCGTGGTCAGCTCAAGCTTGCGCAGGGTGATGCTCATCGTCGCAGTGTCCGCGCGGTAAAACGCGTTCGCTGCCGCCTCGTACTTGGCGCGGGCGGTGTTGGCGGCCGTGGCCAGAGCAGACGCGCCGCCGCGCATCGCCTCATGGCCGAGCATGGCGTTGCCGATCACGCCGCCGACGCGATCGGTCGCGGCGATGAACGCTCGCCCGATCTGCAGCATCGTCTCCCCGATCCCGCGCGCCATCGGATTGAGAATGTATTTCATGGCCTCATCACTGATCTGTTTGCCGATCTCCTGGCCCACTTTGAACAGCTCGAGCGGACCTCTGGCCAGCGTCTCGTGGTCGATGATGATGTTCGACAGGAAGTTGTTGATCCCTGCTCCAGTCTGGTTGATGCCCATACTCACCATCATCGTGTGGATCCATGCGAGCTGCATCTGCTCACGCGCCCGCGTCACATCCGCGGCACTCATCGCTCCTCCCGCGGGAACGGCGGCGAGGATCGAGCGCAGGCTCTCCAGGGGCGGCGTCACCATGCCGGCGATCTCTCTCGCTTTTCCAGCAGCCCACCCGTGCAACGTGCTCATGTGTCCGGCGACCTCATCGCCCCGATGAATGGCCGCATACAGGGCGGACTTCAGCTCGGGACGCTTCAAGAGCACGTCGTAGTGACCGACCACGTTCCCGCTCACGATCAGCGGCTGTTCGCCCATCGGGATCGCCCGGACTGCCTGGACATAGGTCATGACGGGACTGCTGCTGTTGGCGATGGCACGGGCCGCGGCGCCGAGCGACGCGGCGTCGATGGCCAGGGAGTCCACCTCGGTGGACAGCAGGGCGTCGGCACTCATGCGGCGCTTCCGCCGACGAGGATTGGCTCGCTGGCAATCTGCATCACGGAGTTCTGGATGTTGCGGCACCGTTCCGCGATCGTCGCCCACGAGCTCACGGCGGCATTGAGCTCCTTGAAGGCAGCGATCTTCATCAGATCGACCCCGGGCTGCGCCACCAGCTCGCGCGCCTCGGCCAGGCCGGTGACAATGTCATCCCAGTGATGCACAGTTCCTTCCATGCAGGTCAGCGCCTCGGAAACTACGTCGGAGAGGTTCTCGAACGACGTGGCGATCGTCTCGAGAGCGGCGATCTGATACTGCTCGTTGCTGAGCTTCACCTGGAGCTCGCCGATCTCGCGGATCAGGGCCAGCACTTCCTTGCTCCGCGCCGCTTCCTGAGCAGCGTTGAAGGCGATCCCGATCACCGCGCCGGCCAGTCCCACGATGGGGAAGGCGGCGGCGCCGACCGTGAACGCCAGCATGGTCATGGTGATCGTTGCGCCAGTCATCGCCGCGCCGCTCATCGAATTCTTGGCCTCGGTCGTCGTGACTCCGAGACGGCGCTGAAGGTCAGCGATGCGGCTCTGCAGGGCCAGGAGATCTTTCTGGGCGGCGCCGATGGTCTTCTTCACCTCCTTGGCGTTCGTGACCATCTTGGTGGAGGACTCCTTCGCCACTTTGGCGAAGGCGACGACCTTGCGCTGCAGGCCGAGTACACGAAACTGATGAGTCTTCGCTGCCGTCTGAAGCGCTTCGAGTAACTCGTCCACGGTAGCTCGATCGTCCCCCACAGGATTTCCCTTTGCGAGCAGCGGGGCCAGCTCGCTCACGGCCGGGCCAAAGAGATTGGCGTAGTTGATCAGTGACTGCGGCAGAGCGGCGGCGATATCCGGGAAATCCTCGTGCAGCCAGGTCTGTGTCTTGGCCTTGGTCGCCGTGAGCTCGCTGGCGATGCCCTCGAACCACGTAGGTCTCGGCTCGAGCGGATAGAGGTTGGTGTTCAGGAGCGTGTGTGCCCACGCCATCAGATAACTGTTGACGGCGTAGTCCGATGTGACTTGCGAGGTGATCGCTGTCTTGTTGGGGGAAAGCATACGTCCTCCGTCGCATCACGTTGCCGCAAATTTTTTGTTGTGTGTGGGAGAGGGGCCGGAAGTCACCGGAGACTCTACGTCGAGCCGAATGCGCGACGCAAGGAAAACTGCGCGACTCCGCGTCGCGCTCTACCATCTCAGCCGGAGATCGAAGAGAGCCGCGCTCGAATTCCGCGCCGCTCTACCAGAACTCGTCGACGGAAAGCTGTCCCGTTCGTCATCCCAACATCATGGAGGCCGTGAGCAGCGTGCGTCTAACGCGTCGTGGGTCGCGCGACCTCATGGTGCAATCGTGAAATCGTTGAACTCGATCACCGAGTCCGCCTTCGTCCAAAGGCCGACCTGGCCTGACTGGAAGCTGTCGTCCCGCGCGTCGAGCACTTTCTGGTCATCGAACCAGACGACGAAGTGATTCCCACGGGCTTCCATCTTCAGGGTGTGCCATACATTGCCCGCGACTCTGACCGAATGGTTCTGAAACGGGCGACGACTGCCGTTGATGACGTGGTAGATCGTGCAGTTGTCCTCCAGCGCGTTGCAACGTGTGATGTAGTAATTGTCCGCGTTGCGGTAGCGCCACACGAGTCCGAAGCCCTGATCGACGACGCCGGCGAGCGGCCGGGCGCGAACGGTGAGCGTCACGTCATGAAACGACGCGTTCTTCACGACTGCCACTGGGAATCGATAATCGGTTTTATCGGCGCTTGACTGCAGCAGCACGTGGTTCTTGCCGCCGCGTTCCAGCTCGACGGTCCACTTGCCCTCGGCACCGCCGCCCGTGCGGGCGAATTCGAAACTTGCCGGCGGCGCGCCGATGCGATCGTTCTCGAACGTGAACATTCGTGGCTCGGCCGGGTCCACGGCAAGAGCTGACGGAGCGATGAGCGAAATAAGAAGTGCGATGGTGCGGGGCGTGGGATGCATGAATGGCCTCCTTTTGTCAGTTGCGTCAAAGGACGATGATCACGTTCTTCATGAAGTCACCTTAGCGGAGCAGCCACTCGGGACGAACCACTTGATAGGTGAGCAGACCGGTCATTGCCCCCGCCAGAATGACGAGCGGCTCCGGAAGTTTTTTCCAAACGATGATGGCGACGAGACTGACGATGCCAATGAGGACCGTCAGCCAGTCGCCGATCGCTTCCTGTCCGACAAGGTAGGCCGTGCCAACCAGGACGCCGACGACGGTCACGCCGACGCCACGAATGAAGCCTGCGAAACGGGGGTGCCTGTAGTAACGGAGGAGGACCGGCGTGGCCAGGACGGTGAAGAGCACCGGCGGCAGAAAGATGCCGATGGTTGCCGCCAGCGCGCCGACCACTCCGTTCAACAAGTAGCCAACGAAGGTCGCGGTGATCACGACCGGACCGGGCGAAATCATTCCGATGGCCACGGCATCGAGAAACTGCCGGTTGCCGAGCCAGTGATATTGATCGACGACTTGTGTCTTCAGGAACGGGACAATGACCAGACCGCTACCGAAAACGAGCAGCCCGGTCTTGAAGAAGAATAGAAAGAGTTTTGCAGTCGTGCCGGAGAACGCTAGGACCGGTGCCGGAGCCAGCACCATCGCGCGAGCGCGACCATTCGCGTTCGCCGGAGCGGCTGTCACAGACAAAGCTCGCGATCGTCCGAATACGACCACCCCGAGCAATCCAGCTACCACGAACATCAACGCCAGCTCCTTCTGCACGACGACCGTGATCGTGCAGGCAGCGATCGCGAATATCCACGCGGCTCGGTCGTTGCGAAGCGTGCGCTTCCCGAGGTTCCAACAGGCCTTCACGATCAGCGCGACGACGACCGGCGCGATTCCATAGAAGAGAGCGCGGAGTTGCCAGTTGCCCGTGAAGCGAACGTATAGCAACGCCGCAAACGTCACGATCAGGAACGGTGCCAGGCCGAACGCCACGGCCACTGCCAGCCCGCCGGTCACGCCAAAACGGACATAGCCGCAATACACACCGAGCTGATACGCGAGCGGGCCGGGGCAAGCTGCTGCCAGGGCCAAGCCGTTTTCGTACTCCTCGGCCGTGAGCCAGCCGCGCGTCTCCACGAGATCACGGCGCATGGAATTCGCCAGCGCAACCGGGCCGCCGAAGCCGAGCGCCCCGAGTCGAAAAAAGTAGAGGACGAAATGCCGCAGCGCCGGCTTGACGCTATCGTCGGAAGCGCTCATGGAAAACGGGTTCAATCATCGTCGTCGTCATCGTCGACCTTGGAATCGAGCTTCTCCGTCGCGCTCAGCGTTTCGTGGCCCTTGCCGAGCGTGATCGTGGCGATCGGGTGCGACGCCTTCAGTCCCGGCACGACGCTGATCGCACGATAACCTTTGTGGTCCTTCCGTGCGTCCTCTACCGCCTGGAGGAGCGATCGCTTTGCCTGTGCCATTGCCGCCGATTGCTCCTTCGCCGCCGAAAGGTCATCGCCGCTCGTAATCTCTTCGGTCTTGGCGACTTTCCCGGTGGTGTGGTCGACGACCACTTCGTAGAATCTGGCTGCTTTCATGGTGTAGACGGAAAGTTGCAGCTTTCCGTCTTCGATCTCGTACTTGGCGGAGATCGGTGTGCCTTCGCGTTCGCTCGCGCGCAGCCCGACTTCGAGCGATACCTTCGCCGACTTCACTGCGTCAGAGAGCTTCGCCGAGCTCTGGGCGGCATACGTCGCGGATGCAAGCGTGAGGAGTGCGGTCAGGGCGACTACGGGTCGGATCATCTTCATGGAAACTCCTTTGCTTCCCCGAGGCTTGCGCCAAAGGTGGTGCAAGTGTATCACCGAGATCCAACGTCGGTGATACAGTTGCACCGTCAATGTCGAACGATCCGACGGCTGCAGGCTCACGGTGGCTCTTGCTCATCCACCAGCTCCCGCCGAAGCCGAACTACCTGCGGGTGAAGGTCGCCCGGCACATGCAGCGCATCGGCGCGGTGGCGATCAAGAACACCGTCTACGTGCTGCCGGCCACGGACAGCTCGCTCGAAGACTTCCAATGGGCTCTTCGTGAAATCCGCGACGGGGGCGGCGAGGCAAATCTGTTCGAGGCCCGCGTGATCGAGGGGTTGAGCGACGGCGAGGTCCAGCAGCTTTTCAACACCGCGCGTGATGAAGACTACGGGCGCGTCGTCACCGAGGCCAGGGACCTCCTCAAGGCGGCGTCGCGGAAAAAGCGCGACGAGACGCAGATCGGTGCCGACATGCAGCGTCTGCGAAAGCGGGCCAGCGAAATCGGCACCATCGATTTCTTTGGCGCGGCGCAGGGCCATGTCGCCACCACACTTCTCGACCAGATCGCGCAGCGATTGTCCGAGGCTCCGCCGTTGCCACCGGCGCCGGCGACCGAAGTGTTTCGAGGCCGTACGTGGGTCACACGCGCCGGTGTGCACGTCGATCGGATCGCCAGCGCGTGGCTCATCAAACACTTCATCGACCCCAACGCCACGTTCAAGTTCGTCCCGGCCAAGCATTACACGCCCGAGGATGGGGAGGTCCGCTTCGATATTTTCGACGCGGAGTTCACGCACGAGGGGGACCGCTGCACATTTGAGGTTCTGATCGATCGGATGCGGCTCGACGACCGCGCGCTTCGGCCGATCGCCGAGGTCGTGCATGACATCGACCTCAAAGACGCCAAGTTCGACCGGCCGGAGACGCCCGGCGTGGCGGTGCTCATCGCGAGCATCGCCATGGCGCACCGCGAGGATAGCGCGCGCATCGAGCGCGCGTCGCAGGCACTCGACGACCTCTACATGTACTACAGCAAGAAAGGGCGATGACGATGGTTCGCATGTGGCAGCTCAGAGGGGTGGTTCTGTTTCTCGCCGCGTCCGCCGCGTCCGCCGCGTGCGCGCAGCCGTTCCGCGGTGAGACGATCGCTATTGCCACCGACACGAAAGGGATTGGTTTCGACGACCTTGTGATCCCGATGGCGGACGGATTCTCGTCGTCCACGATTCATTTCCACCAGTGAAACCCTGACAACGAAGGAGTGTCTGATGCGCAAAGCATTGCTGATCGTTTCGTCCGTTCTTCTGTTCGTCGCAGCAACCCCGAAGAAGTCAACCGCCAGCCGGACTGATTGGAAGGACGTGGAGCAGGCCATCGGCCGGGCCGGCTACGTCTTACCCGGCGACGTCTACAAGGTGAGCTTTCCGCGCAGCGATCTCGCCGTCACCCTCGACGGCGTCGCTATCAAGCCCGCCCTTGCCCTCGGATCATGGGCGGCGTTCAAGGACATCGGCAGCGGGCACGTCATGACCATGGGCGATCTCGTCCTGCTCGACTCGGAGGTAAGCCCTGTCATCGATGCGCTGCAGAAGGGAGGCGTCGAACAGAGTGCCCTGCATAACCATCTGCTCGGCGAGTCGCCGGACGTGATGTACGTCCACTTCATGGGTCATGGTGATGCATCGAAACTCGCGAGCGCGCTGCATGACGCGCTCGCGCTCACGAAGACGCCGATGGGACCTCCGCCAGCGCCTCCCGCGACACCTCCGGCGCTCGACCTTCCCACCGCCGATCTCGATCACATCATCGGGCACACTGGAAAGGTCGCGGGCGGGACGTATCAGTTTGCGCTGGCCCGCGCCGAAACGATCATGGAGCACGGCGTGGAGATCCCGCCGTCGATGATGAACATCCCGCTCAATTTCCAGCCGACCGGCAACGGCCGCGCGGCGATCACGGGGGACTTCGTCCTGATCGCCTCCGAGGTGAATCCCGTGATCCGCACGCTGCGCGGAGGCGGCATCACCGTGACGGCGCTCCACAGCCACATGCTCGAAGAGACGCCGCGCCTCTTCTTCATCCACTTCTGGGCGAACGACGACGCGAAGAACCTTGCGGCGACACTTCGCAGCGCGCTCGACCACGTGCACACCAGGAAGTGAGGCATCGATGCAGTGGGTGACGCGCAAACGGATCCACGTGAATCGCACGGCAACGGCATGGCTGGTCCGGCGATTCATCGATCCCGCCGCGGAGATCGTGTTCGTGGACCCCGACGACGTGGCCGCCGTGCAGGAACGTGAGCATGCAATTGGCTTCGATGCACCCGGCACGCGTTACCCGCATCAGGATGATCGCGGGAGGTGCTCGTTCGAACAACTGGTGGACGAGCACTTCCCGAACGATTCTGCCTTGAAGCACCTCGCGCTGATCGTTCACGGCGCCGATTTTCCAAAGGAGATCGGCATCACGCCGGAATCCGCGGGTTTGTGGGCCATCAGTCAGGGGTTCGGCGATGAGGTCGGGAAAGACGATGCAGAAATCGTGGAGCGCGCATCGTTCATCTACGACTCTTTGCTGGTACACCTGCTGCGCATCATCGGCGATCAAGCTTCGCTCTGAACGATCAGAAGCGAGCCGATCGGCCGGCCGGAACTTGGGCAGATTCTTCGATCGAGGAGTGATTCCGGCGCGCAGCCTTCCTCAGTGTGAATGCCGGGGATGCACGCCGGAGCCATGAGGTGTTCGTGTGTCGTCGGCTCGTCGTGGTTCGCGTGTGGCTCGCCAGAGGAATCGGCGGGCGGATGCGGGTGCTCATGGTGTTCGTCGCCATGCTCGTGCTTCGCGCGGGTGTGATGCTCCTCGCCCGATGCGCCGACCGGATCGACATGGACGACCGCGCGGGCGAGGAAGGGCAGATGCCCCATCAGTTGCCGATGTACGTCGGTGGCGACCTCGTGTCCCTGTTCGACGGTGAGCGAAGCGTCGACGGCGATGTTTACCTCCGCGAGCAGTTGATGACCGAGCCAGCGTGCACGCACTTCCTTCAACTCGCGCACGCCGGGCACGTGGGCGGCGGCATGCTGCACTTGCGAGAGCACATCCGGATCGACGCCATCGAGCGCGCGGCTGATGACTTCCTTCGCCGAGCGCCAGACGATCATGAGAATGGCCGCGGTGATGAGGAGGCCGATGATCGGGTCGGCCAGGGGGAAGCCGAACCAGACACCGAGCGCACCGAGCAGCACGGCAAGACTCGTCCAGCCATCGGTCCGTGCGTGGTAGCCGTCCGCAATCAGCGCCGCACTGCCGATCTCCTTCCCGACGCGAATGCGAAAGATCGCCACGCCCTCATTGCCGAGGAAGCCGATCACCGCCGCGATGGCGACGGCGCCTGGATGTCCGACCTTCTCCGGATGGATGAGCCGTTGGATCGCCTCGTATGCCGCGACAATCGCGCTGGTCAGGATCGTGAGCACAACGAGAATGCCGGCGAAATCCTCGACGCGCCCGTAGCCGTATGTGAAGCGCGGATTCGGCTTCCGCTTCGCGAACACGAATGCGATCGCCAGAGGGATCGCCGTGGCCGCATCGCCGAAGTTGTGGATCGTGTCGGCGAGCAGGCTGATGCTGTTTGAGAAGATCACCACCGTGAGCTGGATGCCCGCCGTGACGAACAGCCCGACGAACGACCACTTTACGGCCCACAGGCCGCGCTCGGACGAGGCGATGGAGGGATCGACGCCGGCATGGCTGTGGCCGTGCCTCTTAGCGTGATCATGTTCGGGCTCGGTCATGGGCCTCAGCCTACGCTTCCGGTATCGAAAGTCGTCGTTCAGGAGAAAGATTCTCCGTTTTCCATTTCGTCGGCAGCGCGGCCATTTCGTCTGCCGTGGCAACGGAACGAAAAGGTGGCCCCGAATCTGAGCGGCGGGCGGCAAGAGCAGCGTTGCCACCGCGCTCGTGGTTGCTGCAATCCGCGGAACTCGCGCTCCGCGTACTTCAAGGCTGAGGCGTCAGCCATCATGACGATCGAGGTGGCGCGGTTTGTCCGTCTTCGCGATGTGGTCCCGATCATCCGTACGAGCCTTCGCTCGCGTCTGCGTGGAAGCGTCGATCACGCCGACGCGCTCGTGCAGGGCGCGCACGTCGGCGGCGAGCTCTGTCAGCTCCTCGCGCATGCGAGCCGTCTCGGTGCCGATCCGCTCCTGCGCGGAGCTCTGCTGCTGGAGCATGGCCGCGTGCGAGGCCGTCTCGCTGCGGGACTCGCGCCGCAGCATGCGCATCGCGCCCAGGAGGGTGCGATCGATGGCGAGCTGCTGCACCCAATAGACGCGGATGCAGCGGAGCACCAGGCGGCGCAACGGGGTCACGAGGCGCTGCATCCGCGAGGGGAGGTTCGGCCGGGGCGATCCGAGGAGCGACTCCACGGCCATTGCCTCGGATTCAAAGAGGCCGTTCGGTTGCATCGGTTCGATGATCACCTCGGTCGGTCGCGCAAACGCGGCCGCCTGACGGCTCTGGTCCAGCAGGCGGCGCAGCAGCGGTCCGCGTGCGGACGGCCCGTGTAGCGCCTTGATGTCAGCGCGCGCGCGGGCACCCACGGCTGCCGCGCCGCTGCGGTCGGCGTAGACGCGCGCCATCTGCTCCGCGGCGGCGGCGACGTCAGGGTCGGCCCAGCGCGAGTGGGGCGGATACGGCGGTGCGCCGTCGCCAACCTCGACGATCCCGGCGGGCACCGGAAAGCTGTTCGACTCGTTCGCAAACTCGATCGTCGACGAGTACGCCGTGCTGATGACCGGCTTGCCGAGGGCCATCGCCTCCGCGACCGTCAACCCGAAACCCTCCGAACGATGAAGGGAAACGTAGCAGTCGCAGGCATCGAGCGTCGAAAAGTAGTCGTCGCCCGTGACGTACGCATCGCGGATGACGATGTTCGCGCGGCATGCAACGGCGGCGCGCAGCGCTTCATCTTCCGCCGTGTGCCGTTCGGCATTGGTGGTTTTGATGTAGAGCACGACGCCGGCGCGGACGTCGACGGGATCAGGGAAGGCCTGGCGGAATGCGGCCACGACCGCGAGCGGGTTTTTCCGACGGAAGACGCTGTCGTAATCGAAGCAGAAGAGAAACAGGAAGCCCTCGGGCATCCCGAGCTCGGCGCGCGTGCGTTGTCGTACTTCCGGCACCACGACCGGCAGCGGAAAGGCGCGGACCGGTTTCGTGAGGCATCGGGCCAGTGCCGCTGCCGTGAAGCTGCTGATGCCCCAGACCTCGTCGAAATGGCGCTCGCTCGCGGCCAACGCAGCGGGAAGATCCTCGACTTCCCACGCCCAGAGACCGATGTTGCGCGCCGCGGGCAGCAGTTGCCCACGCATGCTCTCGAAGAACAGCGGCACCTGGTCGGCGTTGACGCAGATCAGATTCGTGTCGAACGACGGAGCAGCCGTGCCGAGATCGCGGAACTCGCGTTGCTGCCGGCTGATCGTGCGCGTGAACGGCACGACCGCGTAAGAAATCCCTTCCGCGGCAAGCGCGGCCACTACCGCGCGGACGA
>Ga0137393_10001750_pt1 | contig 13874 bp, 14 predicted proteins | sample 15con2h34BmetaG_FD_101396 | JGI IMG/M metagenome (GOLD analysis project Ga0137393, IMG submission 101396) | Vadose zone soil microbial communities from Angelo Coast Range Reserve, California, USA - 15con2h3.4B metaG | ecosystem: Environmental > Terrestrial > Soil > Vadose zone > Saprolite...
GCAAGACGAGCCTGAAAGCGGAGCCGCAACCGCAGGTTTGACATCCCCAAAGCCCCTTTTACCGGTTGGTTGCGCACTATATGCCAACTTCTGCCGGATGTCACGCGTTGTGACGATTTTTTTTATGGCTCTTCCGGCCAGCCGCATCGCATCCGCGACTGCTTGCGCCAAAGAGTAGTTCCAGTTTGGTCCGTTCGATCCGGATTCGGATTAGGCCGCTCTTACCCAGCGACAACTTAGACTGGCTACAAATTAAGATTGGTCTAACGTTTCTCAACGTTTGGAATTCTCGCGTGGGGACTTTTCTCGCGCAGACAGCGGATCTAGTGGAGTTTACCTTCTTACAGCCATTGGTCAGAGATGTGCTCAGGGTTTGGTATCTCGGCAGCCGAAGGAGGCCCGCAGCATGTCCCGGAGTGAACGACTTATCGCGGGTGGGGTACGGGCTATTTTTTTCATGCTCCTGGCATGTCAATTTGCCGGCGCACATTGAAGATACGCCGCCGGCAGAACAAGTTAATGTTCTTGCAAAGCGGATTGAAGCTCTGGAAAGGCAACTCGCCGCAGCCAGCGCTGAACTCCAGGCAATCAAGGCAGAGCAGTCCAAAACAGCCAGCCCAACTGGGGGAGACGCGGTTTTGTCCGCGGCCGAAGATACGTCCGATGGGGGGCATCCACAGAAGCCGCACAAACTGAGCGCCTCAAACTGGGGGGCATCCGGATCAGGGTGTTCGGCGATGTTCGCGTTCAGGGTAGCGATGCAAAAGGAGACAAGCCCGCTTTCCGCATGGACGACCTGGATGTGTTTCTCAACACCCGGCTATCGAACAGACTGACCGCTCTTACTGATGTGAACTTCCACTTTGGGAACAACTTCGCAACGACTGCGATCATTGATCGCATCCTGCTGAAGTATGAGCACACTCAGAACTTCGGGTTCGAAGTGGGGCGTTTCCACACCGGCATCGGGTACTCCAATGAAGTGTTCCATCAGGGACGATACTTGTTGACCACAGCTCCGGGGAAGTGTTCCGGACGCCCGCCTTTTACAGCCTGCTCTCGAAACGCTTTGGAGTAGTGCGTCCTTATATCCGGTACCAGTACATCAATGCGGCAAACAACGAGCCCCTATACAGCGATCTTGCCCGCATCAATGGGCCTTCGACGGGGATTCGTTATGACTTCAGCGAGAGCGCTGCATTCAAAGCGCAATACGATCACATTTATAACTCTGGTCAAGGTGCGACGAACGGAGCTCAGTTGCAGATAGATTTCAGTTTCTGACGGAAGAGAGATCTGGGGGGAGTGGTGTGGTTTTCTTGGGCTGAGATGACATGGCGAAAAAGAACGCTTTCTTTCAAGCCATCTTACCGTGCGCGCTCTGTCTATTCGTGCTTGTTCCAGCTTGTAGAGCCGAGGACGGCGCCATTGCGGTAGTAGTACACAAGCAAAACTCCATTATCAATATATCCCTGCGCGACCTGCGTAACGTGTATCTAGGAGACCAGCGATTTTGGAAAGGCCAGCTGGTCATAATTCCCCTCATGCGCGTCGGTGGGTCTCGAGAGCGAGCCGCAGCGCTGAAGACTCTGTTTCAGATGGACGAGCAGGATTACAGGAAATACTGGGTGAACCGAGTATTTCATGGCGAGGCAAGTGCCGCTCCGCCTGAGCTATTTTCCAATGGCGCCGCGCAGGATGCCGTGGCTTCGATTCCTGGCGCCGTCGCATTGGTGTTGGCGAGCCAAGTTAGTTCCAGAGTAAAGGTTCTGAAAGTTGACGGACACCTGCCTGGAGAAGTCGGCTATCCACTGCAATAGCCCGGGTGACCCTGCTGGATGCGCCCAACGATCGCCAACCGGGGGTCAGCGGAAGTGACGGAGTCCCTCCGCAATGTCCGCTCGATTCCATGGCGCTGTCGCGTTTGTGTGTCGGCTGCGGAACCGGCGCTGTACCTCTTTCAGACGAATTACCTCCATGTTGGTCCTCACCCGAAATGACTGTTGTTTACTCCAGGCCGACGAATCGGACGATTTGTTGGGGCTGGGTCGGGCCTTAATATGCTGGCGCGCTTCGCGGTTTTGGTGCGATTGTTTACAATAGAAGGCTCGTACCTCCATGCTCTCGGAGGGTGTTCGATAGCTCCTAGCTCCTGGGACTCATAAAAATTGAATCAAGTGATGCACAACTCCCCTGGCTCGGCTCGCAGTGTGTATTGGCGCGTGGAAGGCAGCCTGCTCGATCTGACGACGGTGCGTCCGGTGGCCTTTTTCACCTGGAACGCGCAGACGTTTTTGCAGCGCTGGGTGCGGCGTGGACTTGTGTTCTTAATGGCCGTGCTGCGGCCTCTGCTCTACGCAAGTCATCGGATTTTCGCGACGCGGGTGGTGCATGCGGTACTGCGAGGCGTCAGTCGCGACCGTCTCGATTTACTGGGTGAAGAATACTTCGAATATAAGCTGAAGCCATATTTGAAGCCTGACGGCGTCGGCCAGCTTAAGGCATTGGTGGATGCCGGGTCCGAGGTGGTGCTGGTTAGCCAGGGACTTGATCACGTTATGAGGCCGCTGGCGCAGCATCTGGGTGTGAAATGGCTGATTGCGAACCGGCTTGAATTTCGCGACGGCATCGCTACGGGACGTCTTCTGGAACCGGTGGTGCGGCCGCGTGGGGCATTTGCGCGAATAACCGGCGCGGGTCCGGATGGGCGTTGCACGTCTGAAAAATTGATCCGCAATCTTGATTTTGCAAGCCTCGAAGTGCTGGAAGCCGCGGTGATCCTGGCGACGCGGGAAGTGCTGGTACCGACGCGGCCCATTGTTTATTTCGACAAACTTACGTCGAATGGCGAGGGTTCCGAGGCAGAGGTCGAATCGCCGAGGCTTTCGGTTCGCAAGACGCTAGGCGGGAAAAGCGTCATGCTCATAGGGGTGACCGGTTTCATCGGCAAGGTGTGGCTGGTGAACACGCTGATGGATCTCCCGGAAATCGGGAAAATTTACCTGTTAATCCGGCACCAAAAATCAAATCCGGCGATGCGGCGTTTTGAAAAACTGGTGGAAGAATCGCCCGTATTTGATCCGTTATATGACCGTTATGGCATGGATCTGCCGGCTTTCCTTAAAGAAAAAGTTGAGATAGTGGAAGGCGACGTCACGCAGCCCGGCCTGGGATTGGCTCCAGAGGCGGCTGAAAAACTTCGGGTTGAACTCGATATCGTCATCAATAGTTCCGGTCTAACTGACTTTAATCCCGATCTAAGGGATGCCCTGAGGACAAACGTGGATGCGGTAATCAATGTGGTGAAGTTTGTCGGCAAGTCGGACCACGCCGGCCTGCTGCATCTTTCTACGTGCTATGTGGCGGGGGCTCGGGATGGCCGGGTCAGCGAGAGGCTACGTCCGAATTACACGCCTGCCGGAATGTCCGACTTTGATGCGGAGTGCGAGTGGCACTCACTCCACGAACTCGTGGAACAGGCTCAGCAAAAGTCGGAGAGCGCCGAAGTGACCGAGGAATTGAGGCGGCAGGCTCTGGAGAAAGAACACGCGGCCAAGGCGCTGCATGGGGTGGCTCTGGAAAATCAGATTCGCAAAAATCGGATTCGCTGGCTGCGCAATTATTTGACGGAAGCAGGTATCAGGCGGGCATGCGAGTTGGGCTGGCCTAACACTTATACGCTGACGAAGAGCCTGGCGGAGTCCCTGATTTCAAAATATGGCGCCGGACTGTCGATCGCAATCGTGCGCCCGGCGATTGTGGAAACCTCGCTGGAGAAGCCATTTCCGGGATGGAATCAAGGCATCAACACGTCGGCTTCGCTGTCCTATCTTCTGGGGACATATTTCCGGCAGCTTCCTTCGAATGAGCGCAAGCGCCTCGATATTATTCCGGTGGACTCGGTTTGCCGCGGCATAACGCTGGTCGCGGCCGCCGTCATCGAACGTCGCAACGATCCGGTATACCAGTTGGCGACGTCGGTAACGAATCCTTGTGATATGCGGCGCTCGATCGAGTTGACATCACTGGCGCACCGCAAACACTACCGGGCGCAAGAGGGTTTGGAATATTGGTTGAGGCTGCGATTCGACGCGATTCCTGTATCGAAGGAACGTTATCGCCGGATGTCGGCCCCGGCGCAGATTGCGATTATCAAATCAATCCAGCACGCCATGTCGGCGCTGCCGATGAAGCGTCCTCCGCTGGCGCGGGCGGAACGCAGCCTGGAAAAGGTGCAGAAGCTCATAAAGCTGTTCGAGCCTTTCATCCTGCATAACGAACACGACTTTGTGGCCGACAATATTGAGCAGCTTTCGCATGCGCTGGTGGAGGACGAGAAAACTGACTTCGGTTATGACACGCGGTCGATTGACTGGTGGGAATACTGGATACGTGTACACATACCGGCGCTGCGTAAGTGGACTTATCCTCTGATTGAGGGGCGTCCGCTGCAAGTGCGGAGGCGGCGCACGTTTCAGTTCGCCGCCGCGGCCGGCGAAGTCACCGTCAAGACCGGAACCAACGGAGCAACGTGGCGATATTCCTGACCGGCTCCACGGGCTACATAGGCGCACACGTCATCGCCAACCTATTGGAAGGGTTTCGAGACCCGCTAAATGTTCTGGTGCGGGCTGCGGACACGCACGAGGCGGAAGTGCGCCTGTGGCGGGCGTTGCAGCTACATATGGATTTTCCACGATTTCACAATCACCTACACGCGCGCGTCCGCATTTTTCGTGGCGATCTCGCAGCGCCGCAGTTCGGTCTGGTGGACGATGACTACGGGCGGTTAGTAGAAACCACGGACTCGATCATTCACTGCGCGGCCGCGTTGAACCGGAAATCGGAGAAGGCGTGTTTGAACGTCAACCTGCGCGGTACGCTGGAGGTTGTGCAACTCGCAATGAGGGCGCGCGATCACCATGGATTACGGCGATTCAGTCATGTGAGCACGGTGGCAGTGGCGGGGAAGCGGAATAATGAGGTGGTAAAGGAGGACGAGTCCATCGATTGGGAGCGATCGGATTACGATCCATACGCGCGCACCAAGAAATTTTGCGAACACATGATCCGGCAGCTTTTGCCGGAAGTGCCACTGACTATTTTTCGCCCCAGCATTGTGCTTGGAGATAGCCGCTATCCGCAGACCACGCAATTCGATATGGTGAAATCGTTTGTGTTTCTGGCGGAATTGCCGGTGCTGCCATTTCGTCCGGATGACAAGATAGATATTGTGAATGCGGATTTTGTGGCCGACGCGATTGCGACGCTGCATCAGAAGGAGAGGCCGCAGTACGATACCTATCATCTTTCTTCCGGGACAGATTCGCAGACATTCCGCGAACTAACCAGCGCGCTGGCAGCGGCGCGGCACAAAACTGGGCCGCGGTTCGCGCCGGGGCTGCAGAGGCCGTTTTCGGGAGGCGTTAGCTGGTTGTCAAACCGCAAGGGGTCAGTAGGATACGGTGCATCTTTAATGAGAGTGTTTATGCCGTATCTTACTTGGAATACTGTATTTGATAACACGCGGGTGACGACCGAACTTGGCCGAAAGCCGGTACCATTTTCCGAGTACAGCTATCCGCTGCTGAAGTTCAGCCGGGAAAACAATTTCAAGTATGGGTACCAGGATTGGCCGACCGCGACTGCCGGAGGATCGGCCGCATGATGGATTTTGCGCTCGAGGCTTGGGTCAGCACGCTCATCGAAAGTTCGAAGCTGCGATGGATGCTGGGCAAGGGCAAGCCGTGGCAGCCGGGCGAAAAACTCAAGCTACTTTTTGCCGGATACAACGGAACGCGCAACACGGGTTCGGACCTGCGCGTCGAGGAAATGCTGCGGCAGTTGCGGCACATTCTGGGTGCTGAGCGCGTCGAGTTCAGCGTGATGACGCAGAATTTCGATCGCTCGCGCGGTTATTTCGAAGGTTCAAAGCAGGTTCATCTGGCGGATATTTTCCCGCCATTTCTTTCTGATGAAGTTCCGCAACACCATGGCGTGGTGGCGTGCGAAGGGTCCATGTTCAAGAGCAAGTTCGCCAATGCGCTGACCACGATGATGATCGGGTCGCTGGGAATTGCGGCGGCGGAGAACAAACTTTCCGTCGGCTATGGTGCCGAAGCCGGACACATGGATCCGATGCTGGCTAAGATGTGCGCGCGTTATTGCCGAAATTCGCTGATCGTCACACGTAACGAAGAATCTCGCACGATTCTTCGCGAGCTGGGTGTGCCAACTGAGTTGGGGACCGACACTGGTTGGACGCTTGAGCCTTTGCCCGCGGAATATGGGCAGAAGGTGCTGCGGCAGGTGGGTTGGGACGGGAATACTCCGGTGCTGGTGGTTTGTCCGATCAATCCTTTTGAGTGGCCGGTGAAGGCGTCTCTGGTTAAGTACGCGCTGCACGGCGTTGCCGGAGCATACAAAGAGAGCCATTACCGTTCGGTGTACTTTCACAATATCGGGCCGGGGGCGGCGCGGGCGTACGAGCGCTATTTGACGGCCATCGCCAACGCGGTGGATGCATTCCGCAAGCGGCGCAACGCATTCGTCATTATGGTGGCGACGGAGCGGTTGGACGCGCGGCCGGGGCACCGCATTTCGGAGAAACTGAGCGGCGTACCGGTGCTTACCTCTGACGATTACAACATGTATGAACTGGTGAGTATTCTGCGAGCTTGCCACATGATGGTGTCGTCGCGCTATCACGGGATTCTGACATCCATGCCGGGGCTGGTGCCGTCGGCGGGAATAACCATGGATGAGCGCATTCGCAACCTGATGAATGAGTGCGGACATCAAGACCTGCTGATGAATGTGGATGATCCTGAGCTGGAATCGAGGGTGCTGGCGGCTCTCGACAAGCTGTGCCGGGAGCGCGAAGAGATAGCGGATGGCATCGGCCGCACGGTGGTGAAAAATCTGAAAGTGATGGCTCGCATGGGAGTTTATTTTGAAGAAGAAGTGCAGCGCCGGTATCCGGAATTTCCGACACGTAGCGGGGAATGGAGCTGGGAGGAATACTTGCCGCCACTCAGTGCGAATTTGAGAGGGCTGGTGGAGGCGTACGGGTGATGGGCTTGGGCGTGTGCATCTGAACCCCGTGAATTTGATTCTGTGAATTTCATCGAGAAAATTTTCGACCAGCTTGAGAAGCATCGCGCTGCGCCCGTACTACAGGAACTTCTTGATGACCAAAAGGCCGCGGTCACTGGCGGCGACCTCCTGGAGTTGGTCAACGCTGCCCGCGCTTTTATTGCGAGACAAGGGCTGAAGCCGGGCGACCGCTGTGCCCTGTTGGCACACAACAGTCTTCGTTGGGCAGCGATGGACCTCGCGATGATGGCCGAAGGCCTGATCGTGGTGCCGCTGTACGCGCGACAGGCGCCTGCCGAACTCGTCGCCATGATGAAGGATTGTTCGCCAGCGATGATTTGCTGCGGCGATGCTACGCTGCGCGACGCGATTCTCGAGAAGTGGCCGGAAGCGCCGCCACAGCATCTTTTTGATGATGTCTTTGTTAATTCCTCTGTCGGGTTATCGGGCACAGGTGCACCGATGGAGGTTGGCGTAGCACCGCGACAGATGGCTGATAGCGATGCCGTCACCATTATTTATACCTCCGGGACATCAGGTGAGGCGAAAGGGGTTGTGCTCAACGCGGGGAATGTGGGACATATGCTGGGTTGCACGTGCGGACGGCTCGATGTGCTGATGGGCGACAAGCGCGGGCAAGACCGCGTGTTTCACTACTTGCCGTTTTGCTTCGCTGGTTCGTGGATCATGTTGCTGACTTGTCTCGTGCGCGGAAGCCTGCTGACGCTGAATACCGATCTGACCAAGCTCGCAGGCGATATGCGAAGCGTTGCGCCGGATTATTTCCTTAACGTTCCAGCGCTGCTGGAGCGGATGCGTAAAGCGGTTGACGCACAGTTGGGGCAGACCGGAGGTCTGGCACAAGCCATTTACAGCCGCGCAAAAGCTGCATGGATTCGTCGAGAAAAACAGAGTCAGCGTGGAGATCGCTTGTGGCTGTGGCTGGCGGAGGCGGTGGTCTTCCCTACGATCCGCAAGAGAATGATTGGAGCGAATCTCAAAGCCCTGATCTGCGGTTCCGCGCCGCTGAATGTTGAAACCCAGCTTTATTTTGTGATGCTGGGAACCCCGGTGCTGCAAGTGTACGGACTGACCGAGACGACGGGCATCTGTACCATGGATCATCCGCAGCGCGTGGAGCCGGGATGGGTTGGTCCGGCGATTGAGGGAATTGAAATGCGGATCGGCGAGAATGATGAAATCATCGTTCGCGGGCCGAACATTTTTCCAGGATATTGGAACCGTCCGCAGGAGAGCGCGAAGGTGTTGCGCGGAGGATGGTTTCATACCGGAGATCAGGGCGAGGCCAATGCGGAAGGGAACTGGCGCATCCTGGGGCGTGTGAAGAATCTTATTATTCTTGGCTCGGGACACAATGTCGCGCCGGAGCCGATTGAAGACAAACTGTTGCAGCAACTTCCCGGAGCGCAACAAGTTGTCCTGGTAGGAAACGGGCGGGGATACCTTTCGACGATTGTGACCGGTGCAGCCACGGGCGAAGAGGTGCAGGCTGCGTTGGATCTGGTGAATAGCGAATTGCCGCATTACAAGCAGGTGCGGGCGTTTTACATTCACGGGGAGCCATTTTCGATTGAGAATGGATTGCTTACGGCAAATGGGAAATTGAAACGCGATTTGATTGCCGCCCGGCTTAATACGGAGATCGAGCAATTGTATGAGAAGACGCTGAGCGCATGAAAAGCGCTATTGAAAATCGCGATCGTGTGACGCCGGAAGGCCGGCAATCGAGAATGAAGCAATTTACCGGGCAATCTCTGTCATGGGATTTGAAAGACGGTGTTATCGAGCTTTCGCTGCACCGCGCTCCATGCAACGAGATTGGTTTGCTGACGCTGAGTGAGCTGGAGAAGTTTGCGGGGGCGCTGGAGGGACTTGCTGCCGAGAGTCATGCGCTCATTATCCACAGCAGTTTAGATTGCGGATTCTGTGCTGGGGCGGACTTGCGCGAGCTTTACCAGGGTGTCCAGAAGATTGCCAAGAGTGAGGCCCGCAAGGGGGTGCGGGAATTTCTGGAACGAGTTCATGGGGTGATGAATACGATTGATGCCGCGCCGATCACGACCATTGCTGCGGTGCATGGCGTCACCTTCGGCGGAGGATTTGAACTGGCGCTGGTTTGTGATTTGATCATCGCCGACAAGATGGCACGCTTTTGTTTCCCCGAGCTGCGGCTGGGGCTGATTCCGGGATTCGGTGGGATACCGCGTCTGAAGCGGGATTTGGGGAACGCGGTCGTGAGGGACCTTTTGCTGACCGGGCGCAGCATCAATGCCACAAAGGCACAGTCGGTCGGGCTGGTCAGCCAGGTTGTGGGGGAAGGCGAAGCGCTCAAAGTGGCACGCGCCACGGCGGCGCAGATTGGCAAGTTCGACCATCGCACGACGATCGTGGCAAAGCAGTTCATCAAGCCGATCCCTTATGCAGAGCTGAAACTTGAAATCGATATATTCTGCGATTTGTTCGCCCAGCCGGCAGTCGAGGCTGGGCTGCGGAAGTTCGTGGAGAGTACAGACGCGCAGCCGTATTTGCCCTGAGCTGCTGCTGCGACTTTATAATTGGAACACGCAGGCATGACCCTCAATGCAGACAATTGACCAAACCCTGGACGAAGTTCTTATCCTCGCGTCAACGCATTTCAAGGTCCCGCGCGAGAAGCTTTCCCCAGACGACGATTTCTTCAAGACTCTCGCCATCGATAGCCTTCAGGCTTTGGACCTGCTGACGCGACTGGAACAGCACTTCCACGTCGAACTCCCCGATTACGAATTGCAGGGCGTGTCGGATTTCCGTTCGCTGGCGGGAAGAATCCAGGCAAGGTTGTGATGGCGAGCGCTGAGGCCGCGGGTGCAAAACTATCGTGCGGCTGAACGGTCCCCCGGATAGATGATGTTCAATCTCGAAGCTTCAATCTACAATCAAGCCTTCATTAATCAACCATTCATTTGATGCTGGATCTTCGTCAATATCAGAGTCTGGGGGCGGCGTTGCGCGACGCGCTCGACCGCTGGCCCAACGAGACTTGCCTGATCGAAGCCGATCGCGGCGGGGAGAAGACCCGCTTCACGTATTCGGATTTCAAAGAAATGGCGCTGCCTCTGGCCCGGGCGCTGGAGGATGCTGACTTCAAGCCGGGTGATCGCGCGGCGATCATCATGACCAATCAATCCAAGTGGCTGCTCTCCGCGTATGCGATTTTTTATGCGGGCGGAGTGCTGGTGCCGCTCGACTACAAACTCACGGCGGCGGAACATCTGCAACTGATGGCACATTCGAAAGCCAAAGTAGCGGTCGTCGAATGTTACTTGTGGCGTGCGATGGTGCAGTCGCCCGATTTCAAAAATCTAACGGTGAAGACGGTACTGGTTACCGAAGCGCCTGCCAGCGCTGAACTGGCGGGGGCATTTCGATGGGAGGAGTTTCGTCGCAAAGGTGATCCAGCGTTCGTTCCGCGACACCGCGAAGATGTGGCCTGCATCGTCTACTCATCGGGAACGGGTGGGCGCCCCAAAGGCTGCGTGTTAACGCACGAAAATTATCTGGAGCAGTGCATGGCGCTTTCGGCGTGGTATCCGTTCTGGCCAGGAGTTCGCTATCTCAGTATTCTGCCGACGAATCACGCGATTGATTTCATGGTGGGTTTTATCGGGTCATTTGTATGTGGGGCGTGTGTTGTCCACCTGCGAACTTTGCGGCCTGACTACGTGCGCGATGCCTTCGTGCGATACCAGATCACTTACGTGAGCCTGGTCCCGATGGTGCTCAAGAATTTGGAACGCGGGCTGCGCGCGAAGTTCGATGGAATGATCGCGCCCAAACGCGCGCTGCTCGAAGGATTGATCCGATTGAATAAGGCGCTGACGCGGCGGCGTCCGAATATGGCGCTCAGCCGCAAGCTTTTGCCGCAGGTGCACAAGGCGTTTGGCGGACAACTTCGGGCTCTGTTTACGGGCGGAGCTTTTATGGAACCTTCGACGTTGCAGTTTTTCTACGATCTGGGAATTCCGGTGGCGAATGGATATGGTTTGACAGAAGCGGGCACGGCGCTCACGCTGAATGATTTCAAACCATTCCGCGCGGATACTGTGGGCAAGCCGCTGCCGGGCGTCGAATTGCGAATCCTGCATCCCGATAATGAAGGCATTGGCGAAGTGGCCGCGCGGAGCAAGACGGTGATGTCACACTATCTTGACGATCCGGAACTGACTGCGCAAACCATCGTGGGCGGCTGGCTGCTTACGGGCGATCTCGGCCGCTTCGATGGGGATGGGCACCTGCAACTTTTCGGGCGCAAGAAGAACATGATCGTGACGGCTGGTGGAAAGAATATTTATCCAGAGGACATTGAGAGCGCGTTTGATGGTTTGCCGGTGAAGGAATACTGCGTGTTTGCGGCGAATTATATTTGGCCGGCAAAAGGCCTGGGTAAGGAAATGCTGGTGATTGTTTTGCGGCTGGAGCAGGGACAGGAATTCACCCCGTTGCTGCGGCAGAAGCTGGTTGCGGATAATCGGCGTCTCGCCGACTACAAACGGGTCGGTGGATATCTGATCTGGGATAAAGACTTTCCGCGGACTGCATCTATGAAGATCAAGCGATCTGAGCTGGCGGAAGAGATTGGCAAAAGTCTGGTTCGGGCGAAGTCAGTGGTTGAATTGTGAAGGATGCGTTTCTTGCCATCGTGAATCCGGCGGCGGGCGGCGGACAGTGCCGGAAGCTGGTGAGCGCCGCGTTGGAACGTCTGCGAACTGGCGGGGTGCGGCTTGAGGTGGAGGAAACGCGTGCTCCCGGTCATGCCAGCGAACTGACTCGCGATGCTTACCGGCGTGGCTACCGGCGGTTTCTCGCAGTCGGCGGTGATGGCACCTCTTATGAAATTGTGAACGGGCTTTTTCCGGAAGCTCGCGGCGACGAGAGCCCTACGCTGGGTTTTCTTCCGCTGGGGACAGGGAACTCTTTCCTGCGCGACTTCAGTCATCGCGGCGTGGAGTTCGCATTGGAAGCTCTGCTGGCCGGGCGCTCTCAGCAATGTGATGTCCTGCGCATGACGCATGGAGACGGCGTCATCTATTACATTAACTTGCTCAGCATGGGATTTGCGGCGGACGTGGCTGCTTTGCGGGCGCGACGTTTTCAGCGGTACGGGCAATTGGGATATCTCCTGGCGATCCTGGCAGGCCTGGCACGACTGGAGCGGCGACCGTTTCCGTTGCGCGTTGACGGTGGCGAAATTGATCAGCGGCGATGTCTATTCCTGACTTTTAATAACAGCAAATTCACCGGAGGGACCATGCAGATTGCGCCCAACGCAGCGGTGAATGATGGCCTGATCGAATATGTGCGCTGGGGCGCGATCGGGCGACTGGGGCTGATCCGGAACCTGCCGACACTCTATGACGGCACACACATTCAGCATCCCCTGGCGGAACGAAATGCAGTCCGGAAAGTTGATTTTTATCTTGATGCGCCGGTAGATGTGATGGTGGACGGCGAAGTGCTCACTTTGCAATGCCAGAGACTGGACGTGCTGCCCTCGGCCCTGAACGTCGTGGTATAAGAAGTCTGCTATGTCGGAAGAACGAAAAAGACGAAAAGCAGCACGAGAGCGAGCGCAGGCGCCGCGGGCGCTGGTAAATCCGAAAATTGTGATTGCGGTTGTGATCGCCGTCGTTTTAGCGGCGGTGTTTTACGTAGGTTACCACCGGCGAGTGCACAAGTATGATGCCTTCGCAAAATGTCTGGCGCAGAAACAATTGAAGATGTATGGCGCCTACTGGTGCCCGCACTGTCAGGAGCAGAAAGAGGAATTCAGCGCTGCGTTCGGCTACGTGCCGTATGTGGAGTGCGGGATTCCGGGAAACCCACGCGGGGGCGAGACGCAGGAATGTAAGGATGCGGGCATCAAGCGTTTTCCGACCTGGACGTTTCCCGACGGAGACGTACAGGAAAAAGTATTTTCTCTCTACGAATTGAGCCAGAAATCGGGCTGCCCGCTGCCATGAGCGTTACGGCGCGCCGGCTGACGATTGCGATTGCAGTGCTGGCGGTGGCAGGGATTGTAGTTTCCTCGGTTTCATTGCGTAACCACTACGCGACCTCGGCAACTTCTTATTGTGAGCTGGGAGAAAACTTTAATTGCGATATTGTCAATCGCAGCGCGTATTCAGTCGTGCTCGGCATTCCGGTGGCGTTGATCGGGATTCTTGGCTACGCGGTCTTATTAGGACTTTCAACTTTGTACCGGTCAAAGGCGGAGACGCCTGCAATACTGCTCATGGCCGCCGTGGCCGGGCTGGGCTTCGCGCTCTACCTTACTTACATTGAGGGCTTCGTATTGGGCGTGTGGTGCATTCTGTGCCTGTCGTCCCTGGTACTGATTTTCAGCATTGCAGTTTTATCGTCGCTGCTGATGGCTCATTCGGTGCGTAAGCTTCGCGCGTGATCGTCAGAAGTAATCTTCAGTCATAATGAGTGAAACTTTCCGGGCAAATTCCACTCCAATCTTCGATGGCAGAAAATACAGAAATACAAACAGCGGTCGCGTCGCAGGAAGTTGCACCGGGCGCTAACGGGTCGGTGACAGGCGATCTGCGGCTGCACGAATTCAGGAGTCGCATTTTTCGGAACACACGGCTTCTGCGGGTGTGGCTGCCGCCGGACTATGACGATCCCGGAAATTCGCGGCAGTATCCAGTGCTTTATTTGAACGATGGGCAAAATCTTTTTGATCGCAACACGGCTTTCACCGGAGTGGAGTGGGA
>Ga0137393_10001762_pt1 | contig 13844 bp, 9 predicted proteins | sample 15con2h34BmetaG_FD_101396 | JGI IMG/M metagenome (GOLD analysis project Ga0137393, IMG submission 101396) | Vadose zone soil microbial communities from Angelo Coast Range Reserve, California, USA - 15con2h3.4B metaG | ecosystem: Environmental > Terrestrial > Soil > Vadose zone > Saprolite...
TCTGGCTACCGCGGCAATCGTTTTGGCGGCGGCCAGCGGTTTTGCGCAGCAGAAAAAGGCCGCTGCCGCACCCGCACAGGCAGACGCTGTCACTGAGAAAGCTTTGCGTTCAGCGGGGGATCTTGTTCAAAGCGGAAAGTTTCAGGAAGCGGAACCGTTTGCGAAGGAAGCTGTAAGAGCCGCCCCTTCCTCGGCGGTGGCTCATAATCTGCTGGGTTTTGTGTTCGAGCAGCTCAAAGAACTAACATCCGCCGAAGCACAATACCGTCAGGCTGTTCGTCTCGATCCCGGCTTCGCCGCGGCGCACGGAAATCTGGGAAACCTTCTTCTCCAACAGGGCAAGTTGCTGCCTGCGCGGAAAGAGTTAGAGCTGGCCCTCAAACTTGACCCCAATAACGCGCGAGCGCACTACAACATGGGCATGGTGCTCGCCCCTCTGAAGGAATACTCCGGGGCCGCCGATGAGTTCAACGCCGCGCGTAAACTCCAGGGTGATGAACCGGCGATTACATTCTTGTACCTGCGCGCGGCCCTCAAAGCGAATCGGCTTGACGAGGGATTGGAAGCCGCAGACGAATTAGCCAGAGTCAATCAACAAAATCCTCCCTTGCTCTTCAATCTCGCACTCGTCCTGGCGGAAGGGGAGCAGTACGAGGCCGCAGCCGAGCTATTTTCGCGGGTAAACCAGCTTCACCCAAAAACTCCCGAAGTGCTGTATAACCTGGGCGTCGCTTATCACAACCTAAAGCGTCTCGACAAGGCCGCTGACGCATTGTCCGAGGCGGCGGACTTGAAGCCCGAAATCCCAGAAGCGCATTTTCGGCTTGGGCTCATCGCATCCGAGCGTCTGGATCACGACAACGCAATTCTGGAATTCAAACACGCGACCGCCCGCGCTCCAGACCGCGCTCAGTATCACTTCGTGCTGGGACGCGAAGAGTTCGCGATTGGCAATTGGGAGTTGGCTGCAAAAAGCTATAGACGCGCCGGCGTACTCGACCCAAGGCAAGCGCTCTACGCTCTCAGTCTGGGTGATGCGCTGTTTCGAGCGGAGAACTACGCTGAAGCCACCGCCGCTTTCGAATCCGCGGCAAAACTCGATCCCGGAACGGAAGATATTCAGTATCTGCTCGGATACTGTTATCGAGCGCAGGGGCAGTTTGACCTGGCGAAAGAACATCTTCAGGAGCAGCTCCGGCTCAATCCGAAACATGTCAGGGCGCGCGCGGGATTCGGTTTTGTCTTGCTTGAAGTGGGTGATCTCGCAGGTGCACAGAAGGAGCTCGAACAGGCGGTTACGCTGGACCCCGAAAACGTGGACGCGCTTTTTGACTTAGCCCGCACATACGCGAGAAACAAACAGAATGACAAAGCGATGGAGTACTTCGAAGGAGTCCTGAAATTGAGCCCTGATAACACGCAGGCTCACTATCAACTTTTCCTGTTGTACACCCGGAGCAAGCAAGCAGAGAGGGCCAGCGCGGAATTGGAACGCTTTCATCGCCTTGAGGAGCTGGAAAAGATGGTCCGCCGAGAAGAAAGCACCATCACCAAGACGCGACGCGCGGAAGCCGAGCAAGCGGAACATTCATCCACGAAAGAGACCGCGCCTCCAAATACCAAGTTGAGATGAGGCATCGCAAGGAAGTTTCCACTCGAGAGGTGATTGAGATGTCTTTCCGAAGATCGTTGCTTCCTGCGCTCCTCCTGCTGGCGCAGTTGCTCCCCGCCATGGCCCAGGCGCAGACCGCCCCTGGCGGGCCGGGAACGGCGCCCACGTGGACGCCCGGGAGCAAGGAAGCAGTGGGCACCGCAACTTCCACGGAATCGCGAGTTTGGTTCACTCTCCAGGGCGGCGTGCTGACGGAAGTCTACTATCCGCGTCTCGACACCGCCGATGTGCGCACACTCGAATTTGCCGTGAGCGACGGCAAAACAGTGTGGACGGAGTCGCGGGATCTGCTGCACTCCATCGAGTGGGTCAACCAGAATGCGCTGGTCTACCGGCAAACGAGCCGGGACACGGCCGGCCGGTTCTTGCTGACGAAAACGTATGTCACGGATCCACAGCGCAATACGCTGATGATTGACGTGACGTTTAGCGGACCAGCCGGCACTTCGCTCTATGTCCTTTACGATCCGTCACTCAAGAATTCCGGCTACGGCGATACGGGATACACACAAGAGGGCGCGTTGATCGCGCAGAAAGAAGATATTGCCACCGCATTGCTAAGCAGCGGCGGATTTGCACAAATGTCCAGCGGATTTGCCGGCGCGAGCGATGGGCACACCGACTTGCTGCTCCATCAGCGGCTGGAGTGGAGCTACGCGCGAGCGGAGAACGGAAATGTCCTGCAAGCGGCGAAGATTCCGTCGGCGGCACATTTCACTCTGGCTCTGGGATTCGGCGCGACGCCGGCGGCGGCGCTCGAAAGCGCGCGCGCGAGTTTGCAACGGGGCTTTGCCGCGGTCAGCGCAGAGTACGTTCAGGGCTGGACTCAGTACTTGAGCGGGTTGCGCACCGTGAGGGAACGTTACCGCAGCGAATTTCAGCTTGCGGCGATGGTCTTGAAGGCACATGAGGACAAGACCTATCGCGGCGCAATGATCGCTTCGATGAGCATTCCGTGGGGATTCGCCGTGGCGGCGGATAAACCCACTGTCGGCGGCTATCACCTTGTTTGGGCGCGCGATCTTTACGAAGTGGCAACAGCTTTGTTGGCTGCCGGTGACAAGGCTGCTGCTGAACGAGCGCTGAATTATCTGCTCACTGTGCAGCAGAAATCCGATGGCAGCTTTCCGCAGAACAGTTGGCTTGACGGGCGCCCCTACTGGACCGCCCTGCAGATGGATGAAGTTTCCTATCCCATGATTCTTGCCTGGCAGTTGGGAAGGGCGGATCGCGATACTTGGGAGAAGCACATCCGGCCAGAAGCTGAATTCGTCGTGGCCCACGGCCCGGCGACGCAGCAGGAGCGCTGGGAAGAAGTCTCCGGGTATTCTCCGTCGACGATTGCGGCGGAAATTGCGGGGTTGGTGTGCGCGGCGGAGATCGCTCGCAAAAATGGCGCGAGCCAGGACGCCGATCGATACTTGCGGACGGCGGATGAATGGGCCGGGAACATCGAGAAATGGCTGGTAACCACGACCGGCCATCTGGGCGGGCCGCTCGCTTCGCAGGGCTACTACATGCGCATCAACAACAACACGGACGCGAACGACGGCTACAAACTCGACGTTCACAATGGCGGGGGCGTTTGGGATGAACGTGACGTGGTGGATGCAGGTTTCCTCGAGCTGGTGCGTTTGGGAATTCGGCGTCCCGACGACGCGACCATTGCGCGGTCGCTGCAGGTCATCGATTCCACGATCCGCATCGAGACGCCGAATGGGCCCAGTTTTCGCCGCTACAATCACGACGGATACGGCGATACGTTTTTCGGGGGGCCGTGGCTAAGCGAGGGCGTGGGCCGCCTCTGGCCGATTTTCACCGGTGAGCGCGGAGAATACGAAGTTGCGAGAGGGCGGGACGCGAGCCTCTACCTGGATTCGATGCTGCGTTTTGCGAATGCCGGAGGAATGATCCCGGAGCAGGTGTGGGATCGCGCCGAGGCCACGCCGGCGAAGTTTGTGTTTGGCTCGGGAACGGGGAGCGCCACGCCACTCGCGTGGAGCATGGCTCAGTTCATTCGGCTGGCGGTCTGCGCGGAGGAAGGGCGAATCATCGAGCAGCCCAGCGTCGTTGCAGCGCGTTTTCTAAAAGACAATCGCTGAAGGCCGGCAGAAATCCAGCGCGTGTTATACTCCGGCGCGTTTCCGTGGAAGTGTGGGTTTATTATCAGCCCACCTGGAAAAGACTGCGGGACTCGTGATCACTCTGCCGGAACAATTCAACGTTGCCACGCATTTTGTGGATCGAAATGTCCTCGAAGGAAGAGGACGAAAGATTGCGGTTGAATGCGGCGACGAGCGAGTGAGTTACCAGCAACTGCTGGAGCGGACGAACCGGGTTGGAAATGCGCTTCGTCTTCTGGGAGTGCGGCCGGAAGAGCGCGTCCTGCTCCTGCTTTTGGATGGGCCGGACTTCCTGTACAGCTTCTTCGGAACGATCAAGATTGGCGCCGTCGCTGTTCCCACCAATACGTATTGGCGGCCGCACGAGTACGAATATGCGCTGAACGACACGCGTGCCCGCGTGGCGCTGGTCAGCCCGGAACTCTTGCCGCAACTCGAATTGATTCCCAAAGAACGATTGCCGTATTTGCGTGAAATCGTGGTTGCGGGAGAAACAAGCGACCCTTATCCCTGCCTGAGTAAGGTCATGGAGGCCGCATCCCCGGAGCTAAAGGCGGCCGCCACAAGCAAAGATGATGCTGCGTTTTGGTTGTACTCTTCCGGGAGCACCGGCGTCGCCAAAGGCTGCATCCATCTGCATCACGATATGGTGGTATGTTCGGAACTGTACGCCAAGGGCGTCCTGCAGATGAATGAGCGCGACCGTTGTTACAGCGTCGCACGGCTGTTTTTCGCGTATGGATTGGGGAACACCGGATATTTTCCGCTGTCCTGCGGAGCGACGACGATTCTTTCCCCGGCCCGTCCAACTCCCGCCAGCATCTATGCGGACATCGAGCGTCGCAGGCCGACATTGTTTTTTTCCGTGCCCACAAATTATGCCGCCTTGCTGGCCTATCATCGCGAAGACGGAAGAGAGTTTGACCTTTCGTGTGTGAGACAGGCCGTTTCTGCAGGCGAGGCCCTTCCCGCGGCATTGTTCGATCGATTCAAAGAGCGTTTTGGCGTGGAGATTCTGGACGCGCTGGGCTCCACGGAAACTTTGCACATGATGATTTCTAACCTTCCCGGCGAAGCGCGGCCTGGATCGAGTGGCAAGATCATTCCGGGGTACGAAGCCAAGATTTTGGACGAAAAAGGAAACGAGGCAGCACCAGGAGAAATCGGCGATCTTCTGTTCAAGGGGGACGCCACTTGCGCGGGCTACTGGAACCAGCATGACAAGACGAAGCAAACCTTTGAAGGCCAGTGGTATCGAACGGGAGACAAATACTACCGGGATAAAGATGGCTACTACTGGTATGCGGGACGCGCCGACGATCTGTTCAAGGTCAACGGCCGCTGGCTGAGTCCCACGGAAGTGGAGAGCGCCTTGATTGCGCATCCGGCGGTCCGGGAAGCGGCGGTTGTGGTGTGCGACGATGAGAATGGTCTTACGAAACCGGCGGCCTATGTAGTCGTCAACGCAGAATTCACCCCAGGAGATAAGCTGGCGCGTGAGCTCCAGGACTGGGTTGCACAACAGTTGAGCGGCTACAAGAGCCCCCGGCGGATAGAGTTTTTGACCGAGCTGCCAAAGACCACAACGGGAAAATTACAGCGGTTTAAGCTTCGAGAGATTGAAGATCGGCGACGGCGAAGTCAGTCTCCTTAACCGATGCGGGAACTAAACGGCCCCGGCAGAAGCTCAGGAATACAAAGCGCTGGCGTCAGCGGACATGCCAGCAAGATCGCTGATGGTGCTGGGCGGTCCTTGCACCACGAATCGCCGATGATACAGCAACAGCGCGCGAAGTCCGGCGAGTTCCTCGCCGCCCCCGGCCCTGCCCGGACCACCGTGGAGACAACTGGGCACAACGTTGCCGTGGCCGGTGTGCTGGGCGCCGACCGATGAATCCACAACCATCACTCGGCCGTGAAGGTCACCGATTCCGAGGACGATGTTTCGAAGGAAGGCAGCATCGTTCGAAAAAACGGAGGACACGAGTGAACCCAAACTGCGACGCGCGACCGCAATGAGATCTTCGGGGTTGTCGTAAGCAACGAGCGTTGCCGCGGGACCGAACACCTCGATGTCGTGAACGAACTTTGCGTCGAGGCCATTCGCACACGAAAGAAGCGTTGGTTGCACGAAAGCCGATTTCTCCGAATCGGCGTCGACCGGTTGAAAGCGCTCGTCGCCGCCAAACAAAACGGAGCATTCCTCTTTCAGCTTCCTCAGCCCCTCAAAGCAAGCGGCCTGTTGCGCCTTGTTCACCACCGGTCCCACCTTCACTTCCGCGTTCCGGGGATTACCGACTTTCATGGAGCTCAATCGTGCGGATACGGCATCGCCAAATGACGTGAGATACGGACGCGGAACCATCACCCGCCGGATTGCCGTGCATTTCTGCCCCGCCTTCAGCGTCATTTCTCTGACGACTTCCTTAACGAGCAATTCGAACATATCGTTTCCGGGAGCTGCGTCCGGGCCAAGAATGGCGGAGTTGATGCTATCAGCTTCGATGTTGACGCGGACCGACCGGCGCAAGATATTTGCGTTCGAACGAATGCGCGCGGCGGTCTCCGCGGAGCCGGTGAAGGAAACGATGTCGCCTTCGCCGGCATGGTCGAGCAGGTCGCGCGCAGAACCACACAGAATGGAAATTGCTCCGGGTGGCAGGATTTCCGCTTTTACGATGTCTTCTACCATGCGGTGCGCGAGCCAGGCCGTTGGCGAAGCAGGTTTCACGACGACGGGAACGCCGGAGAGCAAAGCGGGGGCTGCTTTTTCGCAGAGTCCCCAAGCCGGGAAATTGAATGCGTTGATGAAAATGGCTACGCCTTTTGCTGGAAGAAGAAAATGTTGCCCCACGAAAGCGCCGCTCTTGGAGAGCGGCACCACCGCGCCTTCCTTCAACATCTTCCCTTCTTCGAGCGCACGGCCGATCTTGGCGTAATACTTGATAGTGTAGATCGCGCCATCCACATCGAAAGAGGCATCGGCTTGCGTGGCCCCGGAATTGAGCAAGGAGATGCGAAAGTATTCGTCGCGATTGGCTGTCAGGACCTCGCCGACTTTCGCGAGCAGGTCGGCGCGCTCGCGGTAGGTGAGTTGTTGGAGCGCCGGTCCACCTTGCGAATGGGCGAACCCGAGAGCCGCCTTGACGTCGATGTTCTGCGAAGAAATGCGCGCAAGCTCCTCTCCCGTCACCGGATCGAAGAGCGGTTCGCCAGCGCCAGCGCCTTCTTTCCACTCGCCTGAAACATAGTTTGGCAGCTTCATCTGAGGTCCTCCGAAGCGGGAGCAAGTATATGCGCGAACTTCAGCAAGTGAAGGCAGTCTCTGTCTCAGCGAACGAGCTCCCTTTGCGTTCTGCATTATACTGCATATCGGCGTTGGACGTGCCCATGGTTTTCGGCGTTAAATCCCAACCATCTTCCAGTAAATGGTTGAGAATAATAACTTTGACTTCGAGAGCGTAGATGACCACGGGCAGCCGACGGGGTTTAGGAAAGAACCCGGTTCTCTCTTGACCCAGGCACCAGAGAATGTATTATACTGCATCCTGAGTTTGAATCTTGGCCGGAATGCCTATAGGCACCGATTCCAATCCCGCACCGCGAATCCCGCCGATTCGCGAAGAGGATTTTCTGCTCTTCCTGGGCAAGCGCGTCCGGGAACTCCGCAGCCGCCGGGGCATGACGCGCAAAATGCTCGCGCGGGAAGCCGACGTCTCGGAGCGTCATCTGGCACAGCTTGAGGCTGGAGAAGGAAACGTCTCGATCGTGCTGCTGCGCAGAATCGCCGCGTCGCTCAGTGTATCGCTCGCGGAGCTGTTTGCTCCCGAAGCCGAAGAGCCGGCGACGAAGCAATTGATCCAACGATTTCTGGAGCGTCTTCCGGCTCACCGTCTCGATGACGTGGTGTTTCGCCTCACGCGTGACTTGGGTCACGAAGAAAAGATGCGGCGAAAGCGCATCGCCCTGATTGGACTGCGGGGAGCGGGCAAGTCGACGCTCGGCTCGAAATTGGGCCGGGAAACGAACAGTCCTTTCATTGAGCTCGATCGTGAAATTGAGAGGAACACCGGCATGCCTCTGGCGGAAATTTTCTCGCTCTATGGGCAGTCTGGTTATCGGGCAATCGAAAGGCGTACCCTAGAAAGGGTGTTGCGGGAATACGATTGCGCGGTTGTTTCCGCCGGGGGCGGCGTGGTCTCGGAAAAAGAAACGTACGACTATCTTCTGTCTAACTGCTACACCGTTTGGATCAAAGCGCAGCCCGAGGAACATATGTCGCGGGTCATCGCGCAAGGCGATTTTCGCGCCATGGCGGCGAGCGATCAGGCCATGGAAGACTTGCGGCGCATTCTTTCGGCGCGCGAGCCGCTCTATCGAAAAGCGGATCTTTCGCTTGATACTTCGGGCGATTCCCCGGAAGAGAGTTTCGCGAAATTGAAGCTGGCTTTGCAGAGCGCTCTTCAGTAGGAGGATCTCGTGGACGTTGTGGCTACACAAGAGCCCAAGGCAACAATGGATGCCGTGGACTTTCAGACCGACCCCTCGCGTTACAAGCATTGGCGGCTGGGCTTCGAAGGGCCGGTGGCGACGTTGACGATGGACGTCGCGGAAGACGGCGGATTGCGGCCGGGATACAAGCTGAAACTTAATTCCTACGATCTCGGCGTGGATATCGAACTGCACGACGCGCTGCAACGAATTCGCTTTGAGCATCCGGAGATTCGTTCCGTCGTCATTACCAGCGCGAAGAACCGCATTTTCTGTTCCGGCGCCAACATTTACATGCTCGGTCTTTCTTCACACGCTTGGAAAGTGAACTTCTGCAAGTTCACAAATGAGACGCGGAACGGCATCGAGGATTCTAGCGCACACTCTGGCCTCAAATTCCTCGCCGCTTGCAATGGCACCACGGCCGGCGGCGGCTACGAACTAGCGCTCGCCTGCGATGAAATCGTTCTTGTGGATGACCGCTCGTCCGCGGTCAGCTTGCCGGAGCTTCCCTTGCTCGGTGTGCTGCCTGGCACAGGCGGCCTGACGCGCGTCACAGACAAGCGCAAGGTACGCCGGGATCATGCCGACATGTTCTGCACGAATCCGGACGGCGTCCGCGGACAAAGAGCCAAGGATTGGCGGCTCGTCGATCACGTGGTCAAGCCGCAGCAGTTTGCGGAGCAGGTGAAACAGCGCGCTTTGAAGCTGGCAGAGCCGAGCGACCGGCCCGCCCATGCAAAGGGGATCGCGCTGACGCCACTGAAGCGCAAAGCTGATGAAGCGGGGCTCCATTACGAATTTGTCGACGTGCAACGGAATCGCGCCGCCCGAACTGCCACGCTGACAGTCCGCGCGCCGGAGTCCTTCGTCGAGGACACTGTCGAAAAGGCTTTGGCAGCGGGAGCGAACTGGTGGCCTCTACAGATGGCGCGAGAACTGGATGACACCATCCTGACGCTGCGCACCAGTGAACTCGACCTGGGGCTGTGGATCATCCGTACAAAAGGAAACGCCGGCGCGGTCCTCGCGATCGACGAATTCATCTTAAAAAACCAGGACAATTGGTTTGTTCGCGAAGTACTCGGCATGATGCGCCGGACCTTCGCGCGAATTGATGTCACTTCGCGTTCGATGTTCTCGATTGTCGAGGCGGGCTCTTGTTTTGCAGGCACGCTGCTGGAATTAGCGCTGGCCGCGGACCGCATCTATATGAGGGACATGCAGGATGGCGAGGAAACCGCCACGGTGCAACTTTCGGAAATGAACTTTGGCTCCCTTCCCATGGTGAATCAACTCTCGCGCTTGGCGGCCCGCTTCTATCAGGACGAGGCGCACATTTCAGCCTTGCGCAACCAGATCGGGGTCAAGCTTTCGGCTCGCGAGGCGCTGGCTGCGGGACTCGTGACCGCGGCGCCGGACGACCTCGATTGGGAAGACGAGCTGCGCCAGGCGATTGAGTCACGCGCCGCACTTTCGCCCGATGCTCTCACAGGACTCGAGGCGAATCTCCGTTTTGGAATCACGGAGACTCCTGAGACACGCATCTTCGGCCGGCTTTCGGCATGGCAAAACTGGATCTTTGTTCGCCCCAACGCTGTTGGTGCGAACGGCGCGCTGAAAGTGTATGGAACGGGTGCGCCGGTGAAATTCAATTGGGAGAGGGTTTAGGCGCCAGGTCTTGACTCGCATACTGAGGGGATCGCGATGATCAATTACACGGAAAAAATTCCGAACAATGTCGATTTGGGGAGGGACCGCGTCTTGCAGCGCGCTCTCGAGCACTGGCAGCCGGCGTACATGGGTTGGTGGTACGACATGGGGCCGAACGAAAGCCACAACTTCGATGTCTACCTGCGCACGGCGGTGAGCGTGGAGCCCGATGGCTGGGCGCAATTCGACTACGTGAAGATGCCCGAGTACCGCTGGGGAATTTTTCTGCAGCCGCGCGACGAAAAGCGCCTGGTGAACTTCGGCGTTCACAAAGGTGACCCCGCGTGGCAAGAGGTGCCGGGCGAATATCGCTCGACGCTCCGGCGCGTCATCGTGACACAAGGTGATACCGAGCCTGCTTCGGTCGAGCAGCAGCGCATGCTGGGATTCTCTTGCCCTTCCATGTATGACCTGCGGAACATTTTTCAGGTAAACGTCGAAGAGGGTCGCCACCTATGGGCCATGGTGTACTTGCTGCACCGTTACTTCGGGCGCGACGGCCGCGAAGAGGCGGAAGCGTTGCTCGCGCGGCGCTCCGGAGATGCCGACAATCCGCGCATTCTCGGCGCGTTCAATGAGCCGACGCCCGACTGGCTTGCTTTTTACATGTTTACGTTTTTCACCGACCGCGACGGCAAGTTCCAGCTTTGCGCGCTCGCGGAATCCGGCTTCGATCCGCTCGCGCGGACGTGCCGCTTCATGCTGACCGAGGAAGCGCACCACATGTTCGTCGGCGAAACAGGAGTGGGCCGCATCATTCAACGAACGTGTGAAGTGATGAAGGAAAACAAAGTCGAGGATCCGTCAGACGTGCGTGCGCTGGGAGTGATCGATCTTCAAACCATTCAGAAATACCTGAACTTCCACTACAGCGTTACTCTGGACCTCTACGGCTCCGACGTTTCTTCAAACGCCGCGAATTACTATACGAGCGGCCTCAAGGGGCGGTTCCGCGAAACGAAGCTCGATGACGATCACGTGCTGAGCGAAGCTCAATACCCAGTCTTCGAAGTTGCGGGAGGCAGAATCGCCGCTAGGGACGTGCCGGCGCTGACAGCACTGAACGAGCGCCTCCGGGATGATTACATCGACGAGATCGCGGACGGAGTTGGCCGGTGGCAGCGAGTCATCGACAACGCGGGCATTCCGTTTCGATTGACGCTGCCCCACAAGGGATTCCACCGCGCGATTGGGAATTTCGCCGGACACTTCATCAGCCCTGCCGGAGAAGTCTTGAGCGAAGAAGCCTGGAAGAAACATGAATTCGAATGGATGCCGAGCCCGAAGGATCACGCCTACGTGCAGTCCCTGATGACCGGCCGGGTTGTGGAGCCGGGCAAGTTTGCGAATTGGATTGCTCCACCGCTTCGCGGTATCAACAATAAGCCGCTGGACTTTGAATATGTTCGTTTCAACTGATGCGTCGTCTCTTCAGGCGTGAGTTGATACGCGCAGCATGGCGTTGACACCAGAGCGAGCCATTTGTGAAAGTGTGGACTCGCCGTAAGCTCGCGGGAGCCTGATTGCGGCTTCCTCTCCCCCTAAAGGACGGAGTTCTTGCAACCGATCATCGACATCCACATCCACATCATGCCCTATCACATGATGAAGCCTTCCGCGCTCGAACTGATGAAGCGCGGCCGCAAGGACTACGCCGATGTGGAACGCTACTGTGCGGACCCAAGAGTATTTCTTGGGCTGCTCGATCAGCTGGGCGTGGAACGCGCCGGGCTGATCAATTATGTCGCTCCGCAGATTATCGGATTTACGCCCGATGCAAACGATTGGATAGCAAAGTATTGCAAGGCAGCGCCCGACCGACTCATCGCGTTTGGAGGCGTGCTCCCGGGGACGGTGGCCGATCCCGGCGCCGAAGTGGACCGCATCGCGAAGCTCGGGATTCGCGCCATCAAGCTCCATCCTTCTCACCAGGCGCTCTCGCCGAATGATTACATGGACGGCAATCGCGGACTGGCTGCGGTCTACGAAAGGGCTCAGGCCAACGGCATGCCGGTGATGATTCACACGGGAACCTCGATTTTTCCGGGGGCGAGAAATCTTCACGCGCAACCGCTGCTGTGCGATGACATCAGCATCGATTATCCGAATCTCGTCGTCATCCTTGCGCACGGTGGACGGCCGCTGTGGATGGAGGAGGCATTTTTCCTCGTGCGCCGGCACAAAAACATGCATATGGATATTTCCGGGATCCCGCCGCAGAAGCTTCTGGAATATTTTCCGCGGATCGAAGAAATTGCCGACAAGGTTCTGTGGGGCACGGACTGGCCGGGACCCGGCGTGCCGGAAATCAAAGGCAACATTGAGAAATTCAACGCCTTGCCGATTCGCGAGGATGCCAAGCGAAAGATTCTCTACGACAATGCGGCGAAGCTGTTCCCGCGCTGAGGCAGCGGAGAAACAAAGGCATAACTGCGTTTCCCTGGCGTGTGTCTGCGCCGCCCGCCACCCTTGCGACTCTTTCTAGCCATCATACGACGTGCGTGCACCCGTTGACCTGAACAGCTGTTCATTTTCTGAACATCTGTTCAGATTTCATTGACATCCGGCGAGCCGCCGTGTTACCTCTAGTAGAGGAAAACCATGGCGGCCCGCGAGAAGCTCACGCCGGGGAGCGCATTTGCCACGCAGCCAACCGACAAATCGGGGCAACGGACGTCTTCGAGGGCGTTATCTGGCGCGGCGTTTGGAGATTCTGTGCGCCGCCGGGCGTGAGTTTCGTGTACGTGGATTCGCGCAAACCGGCATGCGCGATATTGCCGCCGCGGCTTTGCTCTCGCCTGCAAACCTCTACAACTACTTCCGTGGAAAGCACGAAATCCTCTTTTTCTGCCAGGACAACTCTCTCGACCGCATCATCGGAGCGCTCGAAAAGGCCCGCCGGTTCAAGTCCTCTGCCGCAGAAAAGCTGCGTTTTGTCATCATGTCTCATTTGCGTTGTGTCCTCGACGAAGTGGAAGGCTCCGCGGCGCATTATTTGACCAGCGCTTTGCCGCCCGCGATGCAAAGGCGATTGGTAGCCAAGCGCGATCGCTACGAAGAAGGCGTGCGGCAGCTAATTGTCTCCGGCACGCGATCCGGTGAGTTTGTCGCTTGCGACCCGGCGCTCGCCGCGCGCGCCATGCTGGGCGCACTGAACTGGAGCGTGTTGTGGTTTCGTCCCGAAGGCGCTCTCAGCGCGGCTGAAATCGCCGAAGGATTTGCTGACTATCTGATTCGTGGTTTGCTGGCAAAACCCGGCGCCCTCCGGCGCGCGTCCTTGGCCAAGAAGTCGCAACGCACGAAACAAAGACCATTCCCGCAACGCCTGCTGGAGCGCGCGGCAGCCCGATGATCCGCCCAAGAGGTGATTCACGATGACCACATTTCCCGCCGAATCGCAGAAAACATCGCACATTCGCATTACGCTCAACGGAGAACTGACTGACGTCTCTTTCGCGCCCTACAAAACGTTGCTCGAGGTGCTTCGCGAAGATCTCGGCCATACCGGCACGAAACACGGCTGTGAGCTGGGTGAGTGCGGCGCATGCGCCGTTTTGCTCGACGGCAAGCCGGTTCTTTCCTGTCTCGTGCTGGCGCTCGAGTGCGGTGACAAAGGCGTTTTGACCGTAGAAGGCCTCGGAGCCGATGGAACCCTTCATCCGTTGCAGGACGCATTTGCGGATCTGGGCGCGGCACAATGCGGCTATTGCACGCCGGGCATTCTGGTGACCGCGAAAGCTCTGCTCGATCAAAATCCTCATCCGACTCGCGATCAGATTCGCGAGGCGCTCTCCGGGAACCTGTGCCGCTGCACAGGCTACCTTCAGATTTTTGAGGCGGTCGAA
>Ga0137393_10001763_pt1 | contig 13836 bp, 9 predicted proteins | sample 15con2h34BmetaG_FD_101396 | JGI IMG/M metagenome (GOLD analysis project Ga0137393, IMG submission 101396) | Vadose zone soil microbial communities from Angelo Coast Range Reserve, California, USA - 15con2h3.4B metaG | ecosystem: Environmental > Terrestrial > Soil > Vadose zone > Saprolite...
ACGGAATCGGCAGCCGTGGCGGCTCGTCAGGCAGCCCTTACCGAGTTGAGGAACTTGCCGACTTCAAGCTTGAGGCGATTGCTCTCGCCTGACAGCGACCTCGCCGCCGAATGAACCTGCGCGGGGGCCGATCCGGTATCGCTGGCGCCGCGCTGCACGTCGGTGATGTTCGAACTCACCTCCGTTGTGCCTTGCGCGGCCTGCTGGATGTTGCGGGATATCTCCTGGGTCGCCGCACCCCGCTGTTCCACCGCCGCGGCGATGGCCGATGATATTTCGGACTATCTCTCGATGGTGCCGCTGATTTCCTTGATGGCGTTCACCGGGGTTGCCTTCAATTGAGGAGTGCAGCACCTGCAATAGCGCAAAGGGCCACCACCAACCACGGTGGCGTGTGCCACAAGAACAGAAGCAAGAAAGCAACGAGCGCGAGGCCGAAGTCGGCCGGCGTGATTATTCCTGCCGTCCAAACCGGATTGTAAAATGCCGCGAGCAGCAAGCCGACCACGGCGGCATTTACACCTTGCAGTGCGGCTTGGACGCCCTTCATACGCCGAAGTGCATCCCAAAAAGGCAGCACTCCGATCACGAGCAGGAATGATGGGAGAAAGACCGCGACGAGACAAAGCGCGGCGATCTTCCAGCCTCCGGTAACGGCTCCGAGATACGCGGCGAATGTGAAGAGCGGTCCGGGCACGGCCTGCGCGGCACCGTAGCCCGCCAGGAATGCATCGTGATTGATCCATCCAGACGGGACGACCTCGGCTTGCAGCAGCGGCAGAACAACGTGACCGCCGCCGAATACCAGCGAGCCCACGCGGTAAAAGGTGTCGAATAATTGGACGCCTTGATTATTCGTAGCCGCGGCAGTCAAAGGCAAGCCGAACAACAGAACGGCGAAGGCGGTTAGCGCCACCGCACCGGCTGCTCGGCTGACGGGAATTGGAAGTTGTACATGATCGATGGGAGCATCATTCCGGAACAGGGCCGCGCCTGCGATCCCGCCCAAAACGATAGCGCCGATCTGTCCCCAGGCCGAAGACACCATGAGTGCGATGATCGCACCAATCACGGCGATCGTGGCTCGTTCGCGGTCAGGAGTGAGATTGCGGGCCATGCCGAGAATGGCCAAGGCCACCACAGCGACCGCCGCGACTTTCAATCCATGTAGCCATCCGGTGCCGAGAGCGTCGCCGATGTTTGAAAGCCCATAGGCGAATAGCACTAATGCGATAGCGGAGGGCAGCGTGAATGCCGTCCATGCTGCCAGCGCGCCAGCATAGCCCGCTCGTGATAGTCCGACTGCAATTCCCACCTGACTGGAAGCTGGTCCCGGAAGGAATTGGCACAGAGCGACCAAATCGGCATAGGCGCGCTCATCAAGCCATTTGCGGCGATCAACAAACTCGTTACGAAAATAGCCGAGGTGCGCGATGGGGCCGCCAAATGATGTGAAGCCGAGCTTGAGGAAGGCCACAAATACTTCTTGAACGCCGCTGCTCAATGCATCACCGGCAAAGTCAGGGCTTCATGGCCTCGCCGGTAAATCCGCGAATGCGTATCTTTGCCAGTGCAAGCCCGTCTCTGCCGAGCTTGGTGGCCCGATAGAGCCTTCTCGCGCTGCGGCCCTGCCGCTCGACCGGGGAGACAAGGTAGCCCTTGCGCTCGATGACGTGCAGCATTGGATAAAGGCTGCCGGGGCTGAGGCGGTAGCCATGATGGCCGAGTTCGTCGATCATCCACTGCCCGTGGATCTCCATCTCTGCCGCATGATGCAGGGTGTGAAGCCGGATGAAGCCCGTCAGTAAATCGTCGAATTTCATCGATCAAATTCACGTTTTTCGTTCCCGTTATCGTTCCACGCTATCGGGAACCGATATCGAAGCCAAGCGTTTCAGTGAATCGTCCCACACGCAGGAGAACGATAATGGCATCCAGGGTTACACAATCGATTTTGCAATACGCGCCCGGCAGTCGAAGGGACGGCGACGATCGACATCGGCTCGTGGCATCTATCCAATCATTCATCACGATGTACCGGCCTCATGCCGCGCGTGAACAATCCATCGGCATCAACGACCTCGCCCAGTTTACCCCGCGCTGACCGATTGTCGTAGAACTCGTACGACAACCTTGTGAGAGGTTCCGCGAATATCAATCGTTCCGTGACCGAGACATCCATGCGGACCGCTGTTCGGCGGTCAGCGTCGGTCGTCGAGATGCGGACCACCCGCCCGTTACCGATCGAAGAGTCGAGCCGGCCGTTTTATCGTCAGGCGACCCTTACCGAATTGAGGAACTTGCCGACTTCCAGCTTGAGGCGGTTGCTTTCGCCGGACAGCGACTGCGCCGCGGAGAGAACCAGCGACGAGGCCGATCCGGTCTCCCCGGCGCCGCGCTGCACGTCGGTGATGTTGGAACTCACCTCCGTTGTGCCTTGCGCGGCCTGCTGGATGTTGCGGGATATTTCCTGGGTTGCCGCACCCTGCTCTTCCACCGCCGCGGCAATGGTCGAAGATATCTCCGACATCCGGCCGATGGTGTGGCCGATCTCCTTGATCGCAGCCACCGAGTCCTGCGTGGCGGCCTGGATTCCGCTGATCTGCTGACTGATTTCGCCAGTCGCCTTCGCGGTCTGCCCGGCGAGAGCCTTGACCTCGGACGCTACAACAGCAAAGCCGCGGCCGGCTTCACCAGCCCGCGCCGCCTCGATCGTGGCATTCAACGCCAGCAAATTGGTTTGCCCGGCGATGGTGTTGATCAGCTCAACCACGTCGCCGATGCGGGCAGCGGCTTTCGACAATTCACCGACGCGGTCGTTGGTTTTCCGCGCCTGATCCACCGCCTCGTTGGCGACGCGGGATGATTCCTGGACCTGGCGGCTGATCTCATTGACCGACGAGGTCATCTCCTCGCTCGCGGAGGCCACCGATTGCACATTGGTGGAGGCTTCTTCGGACGCTGCGGCAACGGCAGTTGCGAGCTCTTGTGCCCGCTCGGCAGTCGCCGTCAGCGTGCTGGCAGAAGCTTCAAGCTCCGTCGCAGCCGACGATACCATCTCGACGATTTCACCGACCGCGCCCTCGAATGCATCGGCGAGCTTGTGCATGTCCGCCTTGCGCTGTTGCGCCTGGTTCTGCTCGGTCTCCGATTGTTCGGTACGCAACCGATCGGTTTCGATCATGTTGTCCTTGAACACCTGAACGGTGGCGCCCATTTCGCCGATTTCGTCCTTGTTCTTCATTCCGGGGATATCTATCGTCTTGTCGCCTCCGGCGAGTCTTGTCATCGCGCCCGTCATCGCGTTCAACGGTCCGAGGATGCGGCGGAACGCAACCCAGAAGCTGATGACTGTGAGTATTATGCCGGCGAACAGCATCGCCGCGTTGAGCGTAAGGCTCGATGTGCTTCGCGACGCTTCGTCATTGGCTTCATCATTCGACGCATTGCCCATCTCGTTGGCGAGATGGAGGATCGAATTGATGGCGGTCGTTGCACGGGCGACGTACTCGCCGCCACTGAGCTTATATTCTCCGGTGTTGCCGGCTGCGAACACTGCATCGCGGACTTCGCCGTACTTGCCAAAATATTCGCTCTCGACGCCGGCGATCGCGGCGACGATCTTTGCCGGGGTATCTGCGCGCCGGCGGATTGGCACGATCGTTTCCCAGGCAAGCTCGACCTGGCCGCGGAAACCGGCAACGGTCCGTGCACCCTCCGTGACGAGCTTGCTGCGCGCGCCTATGATGCCGCCGAGGAACCCACGCTCCCTGCCAGCGTTCTCTGCCATTTGCGCGGTCAGGTGACGAATACCGACGAGTTGCGCAAGCGCCACCGAAGGTGGGCTATTCAGCGTCTCAAGCGTTAATCGCAGCCTGTTTCCGCCGACCGAAATCAGATTAGTCAGGGTGGGGAAAAAACCCTGCACGATTTCAGGTGTCCGTTCGGCACCGGGCTTGGCGAGGTTTTCATCGACCTTGGCGCGGAACGCCTCGAACTCGCGAAAGATACGCTCGGCGTCGGCGATGTCCTTCTCGCCGGCTTTCATCGCCGGAATCGTGCCCAGGCGCTGCACCGCGTCGCGGAAGGCCTGATCGGCGGAAGCTCGCAGCTTTACAATCTCCGCGCGGCGCTCCGGCGACGGCACATCGGACGATTTGAGCGACGCATTTGTCATCCCGCGCTCAATTGCCCATTGACCGGCGCTATGCAACAGCAATTGCGAAATTTGATTGACCTTGAGGAAGGCTTGGCTGTCTTGCCGCCTACCGATCGCGTCATAAGCGGTGAGCCCGGCGGAAACGACCAGCAGCAAGGCGAGGGCGGAGATGATCAGCGGCAGGATCGTACGGATTCTAAGATTCACTTGATCGTTTCCTTCTGCTGCAGTTCGTGCGTTCGAAGATCGTCAGGCCGCCCTTACCGAATCGAGGAACTTGCCGACTTCCAGCTTGAGGCGGTTGCTTTCGCCGGACAGCGACTGCGCCGCGGATAGAACCAGCGACGAGGCCGATCCGGTCTCCCCGGCGCCGCGCTGCACGTCGGTGATGTGGGACGAGACCTGCTGGGTGCCATGCGCCGCCTGCTGCACGTTGCGGGAAATTTCCTGGGTCGCCGCACCCTGCTGTTCCACCGCCGCAGCGATGGCCGATGATATTTCTGACAATTTCTCGATGGTGCCGCTGATTTCCTTGATCGCGTTGACCGAGTCCTGGGTCGCGGCCTGGATGCCGCTGATCTGCTGGCCGATTTCGCCGGTGGCCTTCGCGGTCTGCTCGGCCAAGGCCTTCACTTCGGACGCCACGACAGCGAAGCCGCGACCGGCCTCGCCGGCGCGCGCCGCTTCGATCGTCGCATTCAAGGCCAGCAGATTGGTCTGTCCCGCGATGGTGTTGATCAGTTCGACGACATCGCCGATGCGGGCTGCGGCCTTCGACAACTCGCCGACGCGATCGTTGGTCTTGCGGGCCTGATCCACGGCATCGCCCGCCATCCGCGCCGAGTCCTGAACCTGACGGCTGATCTCGTTGACCGACGATGCCATTTCCTCGGTCGCCGACGCCACCGACTGTACATTGGTGGAGGCCTCCTCGGATGCCGCGGCAACCATGGTGGTGAGCTCCTGCGCGCGTTCCGCGGTCGAAGTGAGCGTACCGGCAGAGGCTTCAAGTTCGCTCGAAGCCGAAGATACGGTTTCGACGATCTGGCCGACCGCGCCCTCGAATTCGTTCGCCAGCTTGTTCATGTCGGACTTGCGCATGGCGACGGCCCGGGTCTCCGTCTCCTTCTGCTCAGCCTCCAGTCCCTGGCGGGCGGCTGCATTGCTCTTGAACACCTCGACCGCATCGGCCATCTCGCCGATCTCGTCGTGCCGGCCAATGCCGGGCACCTCAACATCGAGCTTGCCGCCAGCGAGATCCTTCATCGCACCCGTCATGCGCTGCAGCGCCCCGGTAATGCCCCGCGCGACGAACATCGACACGACGAGCGCAAGCAGCAGGACCAGGCCGGCCGCGATCAGGGATCGCTGGGTCGACGCCCAGGTCTGCGCATTGAGGTCGTCGATATAGACACCGGTGCCGATGACCCAACTCCATGGAGCAAAGCCGACGACGTAGGACAGCTTCGGTTGCGGCTGATTGAAACCGGGTTTTGGCCATTCGTAGGAAACGAAACCTGCCCCATCCTTCCTGACGACATTGACGAATTCGACGAACAAGGCCTTCCCGTTCGGATCCTTATTGGTCGAGAGATCGCTACCGTTCATCTCTGGCTTCATCGGATGCATCACCATGCGCGGCTGCATGTCATTGATCCAGAAATAATCGTTGTTGCCATATCGGAGCGCCGCGAGCCGCGCCATCGCCCGCTTCTGCGCGTCGGCGGCCGCGATGTCGCCTTTCTGGGCGGCGGCATGCTCTTCGTTGACGATGCCGAGGGCCAGCTCGGCAAGGTGCTTCAGTTCGATCTGCTTCTGCTGCATGAGACTCGACGCCAGTTCGCGCGAGTCGAGGACCGCAATTCCCAGCAGCCCCAAGAAGCTGAGGCCGATGAGGGCATAGATCTTTCGGCCAACGGTCATTTTGAAACGGCGCAGCATTGCAAACGACATGCTCGATCTCCACAGGGACGGTGGGCAGTCCGCGGAATCCACAAGGACACCGCGAACGCATCGGCGATCGAACTGGAATTCATCTTCGCGTGCGATGCCCACCTCGCCGAATCGTAGTCGTCGCGCGCTCGATTTGCGTTAATTCTTCGCCCCGTAGATTTACGGGGTGCCGGCTCCGCAACGTCAGGCCGCCCTTACCGAGTCGAGGAATTTTCCGACTTCGAGCTTGAGACGATTGCTGTCGCCGGACAGCGACTGTGCCGCCGAGAGAACCTGTGACGAGGCCGACCCGGTCTCGCTGGCGCCGCGCTGCACGTCGGTAATGTTGGAGGAGACCTGCTGGGTGCCTTGGGCGGCCTGCTGCACGTTGCGGGAGATTTCTTGGGTTGCCGCGCCCTGCTCTTCCACCGCAGCCGCAATGGTCGATGAGATCTCGGACAATTTTTCGATGGTGGCGCTGATTTCCTTGATGGCGTTGACCGACTCCTGCGTTGCTGCCTGAATGCCGGTAATCTGCTGACCGATCTCGCCGGTCGCTTTCGCGGTCTGCTCCGCCAGCGCCTTCACTTCGGAAGCAACGACCGCAAAACCACGGCCGGCTTCGCCGGCGCGCGCCGCCTCGATGGTGGCGTTCAGCGCAAGAAGATTGGTTTGTCCAGCGATGGTATTGATCAACTCGACCACGTCGCCGATGCGGGCTGCTGCCTTCGACAACTCGCTAACGCGGTCGTTGGTCTTGCGGGCCTGATCGACGGCCTCGTTGGCCATCCGCGCCGAATCCTGGACCTGACGGCTGATTTCGTTGACGGACGACGCCATTTCCTCAGTCGCCGACGCCACCGACTGAACGTTGGTGGAGGCTTCCTCCGACGCCGTCGCAACCACGCCGGTAAGCTGTTGCGCACGCTCCGCGGTCGAGGTCAGCGTTCCCGCCGAAGCTTCGAGCTGCGTCGATGCAGAAGATACGGTTTCGACGATCTGGCCGACCGCGCCCTCAAAATCGTCGGCGAGCTTGACCATGTCCGCCTTGCGTCGAATGGAGACGCGCTTTGCGGTGTCCTTCTGCTCTTCGCGGTCGAAACCAAGTTTGGCCTGCATAGCCTGCACATTTCGCAGCGCGACACCGATCTCGTCGTCCTGCTCGATGACGATGCGGCTGTTGAACAGGCCCTGCGCGATTTTCGCCATCGCCCCGTTGAGCTGTTCAAGCGGCCGTCCGACAGCCCGGATGGTCTGAAGGCCTAGTAGTCCTCCGAGTAGAAGGCCAAGGCATAGCATGGCCATCGCGACGCCGCTGGCGGTCGTAAATTCGTGCTGGCCGGAGCCAAATTCGGCCTCGAGGGCGACGATCACCATGAAAGCGGCTTGCACCGAAATCAGGGTAATCAAACGGGCCTTCAGCGTGCGAGTGAAAAAGGCAAGGCGGTCGGACAGCGAACGGCGACGGATGATGCCAGCGTCGACACGATAGGCCTGGGCCTTGTTGGCGCGTAACAGCGCATACACATGTTCGGCCTCCGCCCGCTGGTCAGCGGACAGCCTGGAGCGGATCGACATATAGCCGGTAACCTGGCCGTTCTCCCAAATTGGCGTCGCGCTGGCCAGCACCCAGTAAAAGTCGCCGTTCTTGCGCCGGTTCTTGACCGCTCCGGCCCACGGCTTGCCCGCCTTGAGCGTGGCCCAAAGATCCGCGAACGCTTCCGGCGGCATGTCCGGATGGCGGATGATATTATGTGGCTGGCCCATCAGTTCCGCTTCGGTGAAGCCCGCGGCGTCAACAAACTGATCGTTGAAGTAAGTCAGGCGGCCTTTGGTGTCGGTCTTCGAAACGATTAGAGTTTCGTCGGTGATCGGATATTCGACGGTCGTGACCGGAAGGTTGGTGCGCATGGCCGTGCTCCTGCAGAGAATGAGAACCGCGGCCTCAGTACCTCATCCAAGCAAGGTCTTGCCGCGTACGACGGAGAAGATAGCGATTCGGTCTATCAATTTTCGTTAATTTGACGCCCAGTAGTAGTACCGGGCGTCCGACCAAATTCCGCATCAGCATCAAATTGGCCGGCACCGATGGCCCGCTACCGTGGTGCCGGGTTTGATTGTGGCGGTGTCGGTTGGCCCGCCTTGTTACGCAGCTCTCACCGAGTTGAGGAACTTGCCGACTTCGAGCTTGAGGCGATTGCTGTCACCGGACAGCGATTGCGCCGCCGCGAGCACCTGCGACGAAGCCGATCCGGTCTCGCTCGCCCCGCGCTGCACGTCGGTGATGTGGGAGGAAACCTGCTGGGTGCCGTGGGCGGCCTGCTGCACGTTGCGGGAAATCTCCTGGGTCGCAGCACCCTGCTCTTCCACCGCAGCCGCGATGGTCGATGAGATCTCGGACAGTTTTTCGATGGTGCCGCTGATTTCCTTGATCGCGTTGACCGACTCCTGGGTCGCGGCCTGGATTCCGCTGATCTGCTGACCGATTTCGCCGGTGGCCTTCGCGGTCTGCTCGGCCAAGGCCTTCACCTCGGAAGCGACGACCGCGAAGCCGCGACCGGCCTCGCCCGCACGCGCCGCTTCGATAGTAGCGTTCAAGGCGAGCAGATTGGTCTGCCCCGCGATGGTATTAATGAGTTCAACGACATCCCCGATCCGGGCTGCCGCCTTCGACAACTCGCTGACGCGATTGGTGGTGTTGCGCGCCTGATCGACGGCCTCATTGGCCATCCGCGCCGAATCCTGGACCTGACGGCTGATCTCGTTGACCGACGATGCCATTTCCTCGGTCGCCGACGCCACCGACTGCACATTGGTGGAGGCTTCCTCGGACGCCGCGGCCACCATGGTGGTGAGCTCTTGCGCACGTTCGGCGGTCGAGGTGAGTGTGCCTGCCGAGGCCTCAAGCTCGGTCGAAGCCGACGACACGGTTTCAACGATCTCGCCGACCGCGCCTTCGAAGTCATTGGCGAGCTTGACCATGTCCGTCTTACGCTGCTGCGATTGGCGCTGCTCGTGGTCAGCCTGCTCTTCGTGGAGCCGCGATGCATCGATAATATTCTTCTTGAAAATAGCGAGCGCACTGGCCATCGAGCCCAGCTCATCGCTGCGTCGCATTTCAGGAATTTCCACCGCCGTATCATTGTCAGCGAGCCGCTGCACCACGATTGAAAGCGTCGTCAGGGGACGGGTGACACGCATAATGACGGCCAGCATCGACCCGATCGCGATGACGAGGCCCGCTGTCAGGAGTGCCGCAGCGACCATCAATTCCCAGAAAGCCCCATCGATGATTGCGGTGGCACGGGCTTCGCTCGCAACGCGGGCTGCCTGCAACACCTCAAGCAAAGCGCCGATCTGCGGCGTTGACTCGTCGACGTATTGCGAAGCCGTCATCGGATATTTCGCTCCATCCGCCCCGATTTTTCGCATGTCGTCGGAACGCCCGCGGAAGCCCTTGAAATACTGATCCTGGGCGGTGCGCATCGCGTCCTTGATCGCAGGGTGCGTACCAGAATCCTGGGTCAAATGTTGGAGTTGTTCCCACAACATATCGACCCGAGCACGGAACTGGGCGTTGGCAAGAATCATATCCGGAGTCAGCGCCGCACCCGCGGCGATCGACGAGGCGACATTGGAACGCTCCTTGCCGGACCAATCCCGCATCTGCCAGCCGATTTCCTTGATCGATGCCAGCAGAGCCAGCTGCGGATCGCTTTTGGCGGTAGTGTAGAGTGCGGAGAACCAGACTTTCAGCGCTGCGTTCACACTATCGGTCATCACCGGGATGAAAGTCTTGCGCAGGGTTTCATCCCGTTGGTCGCGGCCCTGCTTAAGCGCCGCATCGGCGCGCTTGCGAAAATCATTGGCCTTATCCAGCGCGGCCTGAAGCTCCTGCAGCAGGACCGACTTGTTCGGGAAATCGTACTGCGCCAGAGCGGCAAGACCGGGTTCAAAATCGCTCTTCACCGCATTGCGGCGCTTCTCAATCTCGGCAAAGAGGGCACCCGGAGCGGGGTCCGCACCCTGCAACCCGTTGTTGGTAGCAAGGCGCTCCATCAGAACTTCGAACAGCCCTTTGATGAAACGATTGGCACCCTGATCGAAATCTTTCTGTCCAATGGCCGTCGAGTAAGCAGAAAATGCCGTCTTGCCTTTCCACACAATCGACACAACAAACAGCACTACCAGCAAAACGAGCGCAGCAAACAGGACTGTCTTGATCGACGTCTTGGCACGCGCAAGACCGTGGCTGGCAGCGACATTCATCAGACAATTCCTATGTGCAAGGGATTCGAGAGCGGCGGGCAGAACGCAAGCAAGGCCTGTCGGCATTAAAGCCGGTGTGTCTAACGCTTGAGTTAACTGAACTCTCCGTAAGACTACGGCAGACAATGGACTGACTATCGACAGGTGCAAGCGACCGAGCGCTCAGCGCATCAGCTTGAAGACATCGGAGAAAAAATTCCAGGCCGCCGAAATTGCCGGGTTTCAGCGCCAGCGACATCGCTGCCGCCGCGACGGCGGCGATGCCTAACGCCAATTTCTGCGCCGGCTCTCCAAAAATTCATGAGCGGCTGCGCAACTCTGGTCATGTTGAGGCCGCGCTCTTCAATCTCAGGCCGCTCTCACCGAGTTGAGGAACTTGCCGACTTCGAGCTTGAGGCGATTGCTGTCGCCGGACAGGGATTGCGCCGCCGCGAGCACTTGCGACGAAGCCGATCCGGTCTCGCTGGCGCCGCGCTGCACGTCGGTGATGTTGGAGGAGACCTGCTGGGTGCCGTGAGCGGCCTGCTGGACGTTGCGGGAAATCTCCTGGGTCGCCGCACCCTGCTCTTCCACCGCGGAGGCAATGGTCGATGAAATCTCGCACAGCTTTTCGATGGTGCCGCCGATTTCCTTGATCGCATTCACCGAATCCTGCGTCGCCGTCTGGATGCCGTTGATCTGCTGACCGATCTCGCCGGTGGCCTTGGCGGTCTGCTCGGCCAGCGCCTTGACCTCGGAAGCCACGACCGCGAAGCCACGGCCGGCTTCGCCGGCGCGCGCCGCCTCGATGGTGGCGTTCAAGGCCAATAGATTGGTCTGCCCCGCGATGGTGTTGATCAATTCGACGACGTCGCCGATGCGCGCTGCCGCCTTCGACAATTCGCTGACGCGGTCGTTGGTCTTGCGGGCCTGGTCGACGGCCTCGCCTGCCATCCGCGCCGAATCCTGCACCTGACGGCCGATCTCGTTGATCGATGAGGCCATTTCCTCGGTTGCGGAGGCCACCGAACGCACGTTGGTGGAGGCTTCCTCGGACGCCGCCGCAACCGTGGTGGTGAGCTGTTGGGCGCGCTCGGCGGTCGATGTCAGCGTGCCGGCCGAGGCTTCGAGCTGCGTCGAAGCGGAGGATACGGTAGCGACGATCTCGCCGATCAGCGATTCGAAGTCGCGCGTGATACTATCTACCCGGCGTCCGCGTTCGATCTTGGCGTCTGCGTCACGTGCGGCGGCCTCATCGGCGGCTTTCTTCGCAATCAGCGCCTGCTTGAACACCTGCAGGGCCTCGGCCATGGCGCCGATCTCGGTCTTCTCGCCCTGATGCGGCACCTGCGCGGTCAGGTCGCCGTCGCCCAGCGCCTGCATCGGCGCGACGATGGATTTGATTCCAGCGGACACGCCGCGAACCAGAAAAACCGCAGCGCCAATTCCGATGATAATCGTCAGTAGCAGCGACGACAGCACGATCTTGATGTCATTGTCGAAGCCTTCCGCGGCCTGCGAGCCTGCCGCATCCGCACCCTTGCTATTCAGCAAGACGTCCTTCTGCAGCGTCTCGTCGGCCTTGACGCCGGCAAGTGACGCCTTGGCATGGAGTACCCTGGCCTCCTTGTCCTCATTCTTGCGGGACAGAACCAGAACCTCCTTTACGCCAGCGAGATATTCAGCCCACGCGGTGCTGAACTCGTCGTAGAGCACGCGCTCTTCAGCCGAGGTGACCAGCGGTTCATAAGCCTTGCGGGCTTTGTCCGTGTTGGTGATCCACTTTGCGAGCAGATCTTCCTGAAGCTGCTTTCCGGCCTCGTCGGTGGCAAGCAGATGGGAGCGGACGATCGCCCGATAGGTAATGGTCGCGGCCCGCAATTCGCCGAGAACCCGAACGCTCGGCAGCCAATTGTTCACGATGTCAACGGTGGCGGAGTTGATCGTATACATCTGCCTTATGTTCAGCGCTCCCATTGCCGACATGGCGACGAGCAGGAAAGCGACGACGCCCGTAATTTTAGTACGAATGGAGTATTTGGCGAACATGAACGGAATCTCTCGGCTTTGGGCGTGCTGGCACTTCGGTCGTGAACCATGCGATTCGACCAGAACCTACCGTGCTTCCGTTAATTATTTTCCGTAGAACTACCGAGGCCAGGAGCCGTCGACAGATGAAATGCTGGGCAGCGCTCAGCGCATCAACGTGAGCGCATCCGAGAAAAATTCCGGCCCGCCGAAATTGCCGGATTTCAGCGCCAGCAGCATCGCGCCTTCCTTGGCGCCGACGGCACGCAGCACCGGCACGCCGGCGGCGATTTCAGCGCCGACCAGAAAGCCGGGAATCCGCAAGCGATCGACCACCGCGCCGGAGGTCTCGCCGCCGGCGACCACAAGCCGGCGCACGCCTGACAGCACCAGCCCTTGCGCGATATCCGCCATCGCCTGCTCGATCGCATGACCCGCCGCATCGCGGCCGTGACGGGCCTGCAAGGCCGCCACCTGGTCCGGCGTTGCGCTACTGGCGATCAGGATCGGACCTTTACCGAGATGTTCGTTGGCCCAGCCAAGTGCCCGCTGCGCCTCGGTTTTGCCCGTGACCACCTTTTCGGAGTCGAGATGAAGCACCGGCATCTTCCGCTCGGCGTTTGCGATCTGCTGCAGCGTCGCCTGCGAACAACTGCCGGCCAGGCACGCCGCCGGTCCGCCGACCGGCGCGTCGGCAATCGCGCTCGGCTCAATCGGTTTGACGCGGCCCGATGCCACCAGCGCGCGCGCCAGACCAAGCCCAATGCCGGATGCGCCGACAGACAGGCGATGATCGAGCGCCACCGCGCCAATGGTTTCGAGATCGCGGGCAAATACCGCGTCCGCAATCGCCGCACCGAAACCCTTGGTGGCAAGATCGGCAAGGCGCGCGCGGACGGCATCCGGACCGCGGGCGATGTCGGCGAGATCGACGAGACCAATTTTGGTTTTGCTCTGGCGCGCCAGCACCCGCACCAGATTGGAATCGTGCATCGGATTGAGCGGGTGATCTTTTAGGGGACTTTCATTGAGCGGCACCGAACCCACGAACAAATTGCCCTGATAGACGGTGCGGCCGGTCTCGGGAAACGCCGGCGTCACCAGCACGATGGCATCGGCGGAATCGGCGCGCAGCGCATCCATCACCGGACCGATATTGCCGGCATCGGTGGAATCGAAGGTGGAGCAAATCTTGAACAGCACATGCGAAGCCCCGCGACCACGCATCCACTTTTCGGCGGCGCGCGAGCGCGTTACCGCAAGGCCGGCTTCGATCGACCGGCTTTTCAGCGACACCACCACCGCGTCGACCTCGGGCAGCGCAAGATCGCTTGCGGGCACGCCGATGGTCTGCACCGTGCGCAGGCCGCAGCGGGTCAAGGTATTGGCTAGATCGGACGCGCCGGTGTAATCGTCGGCGATGCAGCCCAGTGCCAGCGTCACGGCTTCACTCCCGCATAGGATTTGAA
>Ga0137393_10001771_pt1 | contig 13816 bp, 7 predicted proteins | sample 15con2h34BmetaG_FD_101396 | JGI IMG/M metagenome (GOLD analysis project Ga0137393, IMG submission 101396) | Vadose zone soil microbial communities from Angelo Coast Range Reserve, California, USA - 15con2h3.4B metaG | ecosystem: Environmental > Terrestrial > Soil > Vadose zone > Saprolite...
TTAGTGCCGTAAGTGTCGATTTTCAGAATGAGCAATCTCTTAATGCAATTGCGGTGTCAGCCCGGACCTACTCAGAGAGTTTTGCGGGCCAGCATGCTCTAGAAAGGTTCGACTTTTGCGATACCACTCACTGTCAGGCACTGCACTGGAGGAACCCCAGTTTCGCGGTGCACTCTGCCGTTACGTCAACACAGGGAGAGATCCTGCTATACGACGGGCAGCTCGCAGCAACCTACTACCACCAGAATTGTGGTGGATCGCTCGCGAACGCTGCCGAAGCTTGGCCCCAAGTTACAGCGCCATACCTAGTCGCCCATTCGGATCCTTTCTGCGTTACGTCAGGAGGATTGCGATGGCAGGTCACTCTGTCTGTGGGACAGATTGATGAGGCCCTGCGGGCATCGGGTATCAAGACGCCCAAGAGTTGGACAACTTTCGAGGTCAACCACCGCAGCGCGAGTGGCCGTGCGCACTCAGCAGTTCTCTTGGGCGGTACACCGGACCATTTCTCGGTTTCCGCCTCCTCCCTTCGTTTTGCCGTCAACCGTTTGTTCGGCTGGAATAATATCCGAAGCGACTTGTACGAACTCCGCAGTGTCGGTCCGCAAGTCGTCTTCTCTGGGCATGGAGCCGGGCACGGCGTTGGAATGTGCCAGGCGGGCGCGGACGAGATGGCGCGAGAAGGCAAGAACTACCGAGAAATCCTCGCCTTTTATTACCCGAAGACTGAGCTGTCGCGCGCGACGCAGCAGCCTTGGCAAAAGCGCTCGGATGAACGTTTTGATCTCATCAGCACCAATCCTGACGTGGACTCCGAAATTTTTTCCGTCGCAAACCAAATTCTGCGACGCAATGAACGCTCCGTGGGATGGACTCTTTCTACTCGCGTGAAGCTCCAAGTATTCCCGACTCTAGACACTTATCGTGATACGACGGGCCAGCCGGGATGGGTTGCGGCTTCGACTCGCGGCTTTACCATTCGCTTGCAGCCGATTAAGGAACTGCGGCGCCGCTCCATCTTGGAATCCACGCTCCAGCACGAACTGTTTCACCTGCTGATTGAAGCGCGAGCCTCTGCCAATACTCCGCTATGGTTTCGGGAGGGACTCGTCCTGTACCTTTCTAACTCTGAACTTCCGACAACGACATATGCGCCGATGAACGTCGAGCAGGTTGAGCACATTCTGAAGCGCGGCGATACTCAGGAAAATACACGGCTAGCGTATGCCTCTGCGCACAGAATCATTTCGGATCTAATCGCACAGCACGGAAAGCAAGAAGTGCTTTCGTGGCTAAGCAGCGGCCTCCCCGCTGGAATCACCCGAAGTATCACTGAATGTTTGGCGTTGCCGGCCAATAACTGAGCAGGCCAGCATCCACGCGAACAGCGCCAGAAAATAGGACACCAGGCTCCGAATCACTAAACTGACAGTTTCCTGCCACAGTGTCGAACTGCGGAAGTCGGGAGTCCATCCCATGATTTTCTCCGTCACCCAGACGCCCAGGAGGACTGCCGCAATCACAATGGACCAATAGGAAATGCTCCACACGGTCCTCTTCCAAATTTGCAGGCCGTCACGCCCTAGTCCGCGAAAACCAAAATACGCAGCGCTTGCCAGAAGCGGCAGAGCCAATCCCGGCAACAAAATCCAACGAATAGCAACGAAAAACGCGCTAATGATTCCCTGAAAAAGCGGCAGTCCTGCAAATCGTCTGACAAATGCGGGAGTTATCGAGCGAAGATAGGGCGGCAGAGATTGCTCGTAGCTGCCGAGCTGTCCGACTAGCAACCACAACAGATACACAACGGCAGCACACAGCGCCATGGCGACAAGATTCCACACTCCGCGAATGAACACTTGGTACAAACTCTCATTCTCGCCATCCTGGGCGTAGAAATAGTTTAGCGTTCCACCATGAAGCACGAGGAGTCCTGCTACGAGAGCCAACGCCAGGAGAACGTTCAAAATCAAATGCCAGGCAGTCGCGACGGGAACGAACAGCCATCCAATGAAAAGAGCGAACAACAAAGCGTTCCCGACGAACTGGATCACCCAGAGCCGCCAATCGCGGAAGCATACTTTCAACGCATCTATGGCCGGAGCAAAACTCGGCATCACTTCACCTCCACTACTGCGGCATCGCTCGTTGCAAAAATGGCAGGACGGTACATCGGTTGAACCATTGCGGGACTCACCTGAAATATTCCCGGATTCACGATCTTCAATAAATAGACGTACTGGTGCTGCCCTTTGAAGTACTCCTGGAAGATGGCGGCGCGATCATCGTGAAATTCCCGGCGCGTGAACCAATACTCCCACCAGCTAGGCTTTTCCTTCAGCTCGTACAGGTCATCGCGTTGGAGAAATTCCGCACCTGCAGGGATGGGATCTTCCATTAGAAGGTACCGCCATTCGCTCCCAGCGACTGTCAATCGGACGGCGAGCACGTCCCCAACGTGCAGCTCGCCCGCGAGCGGGTTGAGCTGGTAGACGATCTTGCCACCCAATTGTTCGGGCGACAGACGGAAATAGTCGCGCGTGATATTGAGAGAAAGCTTCTCGCTTTGCACGAGATGCTTGTCCTTCGAGTAGTAGGCCGCGCTTGCGGACCAATAGAGCCGCCCTTTGCCTGCCTTGTGAACGCGAATCTCGTTCGGTCCCGGTTGCAGTTGCGAAGCGTCGAGATGGAATTTTGGCTGAGCCGGATTCAGAGCATCAGCCGCGGCAAAGCTCTTCGCGGCTACTTGCTTTCCGTTCACGAAGAGTTCCGCCTGGAAATCGGCCTCGAGCTCATGGCTTGCCTTGAGATATTCGGTTAATCCAAAGACAACCATTGCAGTTTGCTTTGTGCTGAGCCAGAAGTAGCCGCCGTCGCGATGATTCACTAGCCAGAACGCCGCTTTGGGAAGCAGCAGACTCTCCGGCGCGGCCAGGCTCAAAAGCCGTACGGCATATGCGGTGGTTTCCGCGCTATCCTCGATTTCGAACTCCATAAAGTAGTCATAAGTAGAAGGCCAGTACGCGTCTAACTCGGCTACCACCGCGTCGGCCTCGAGCTTCTTGGCGATCTCCTTTGCGCGGTTCTGATCGCCACCGGCGTAGAACGCCAGACCCAACATTGCCGAGCCCTGCGCCGTCATCGAACCGCGCTGCTCCCAGGCCGCTTGCATCTCCTCGGGCTTCGCTGCGCCATTCAGCGCTAGCGCGTAAACCACATAAGCGCGGAGATCACTGCGCATGTTCGGATGCTGCGCGAGTGAATCGTGCAGCCACTTCTCGGCCCGTTCCAGCGAACTATGTTCAACGTCGTATCCGGCAGTGTGCGCCTGAGCAAAACCGCTGACCACGTAAGCGGTCATAAACACTTGGCTTTCATCTTCCTTCCACCAGCCCCATCCGCCATCCTGGTGCTGGAAGTCCTTCAGGCGTTCCATTCCCGCGTCGATTTTCCTGGCGAGCTCCGGCGTATTGACCGTCTGTGGAACGCGCAATTCCTTCAAAGCTTTGGCCACGATGATATTCGGTAGAAAACTCGACATCGTCTGTTCCGTGCAGCCATACGGATAACTTGTCAAATAATCCAGCGCAGAAAAGATGCTGCCTGCGAAGGACGAACTTAGAGTGATGTCTAGAGTTGGCGCAGTCTGTTCAAGATTGTTGGGCACTGTAATCTGCGTCTTTGTTTCCTGGTCCGCCGCCACCAGCGAGCCGGATTTTGCTTCCGTTTGTTTCACACCGAAAGGAATCACCGGCAGCGTAATTTCCATACCGTCCGATTCCTGATTGGTGAGCGCCTTCGTGGTCAGAACCGATTCACGGACGGACTTGGCCCGAACCCGCCAATCAAATTTTGCTTCTCCCTTGCTGGGAACTTCGATCTGACTGCTCGACTGCGTCAGCAGATCCAACCCTTTTGCGTCGAGGGATACCTGCACCGTCTTTCCTTCAGACAGATAGTTGTGAACGATTGTGGAGACCGTGACTTCATCCCCCTGCCGGAAGAAGCGTGGCACCGCCAGTCGCACCATCAGATTCTTACGCACGATTACATTGCTAGTCGCGCTTCCTACCTTCGTGTCCAGCGTTACGCCCCGTACCGTCGCCCGCCAACTCGTGAGCGAATCCGGGAATTGCACCTGAACCGTCGCCCGCCCGCTGGAATCCGTGTGCGCGTCAGCCTGCCAGAGCGCTGTGTCCGGAAAGAGTTTCCGTATTTTCGGCTGAACCGGGATCTCCGGCTTCAATTGGGCGAGGGCCCGCGGCGTGTTTTGCTGCTGATACGCAAGGAACATCGCTTTCTTTCCGGCCGCGCCGCTGAAATAGAACGCCAATGAAGATTCCGTGGTCACCCGGTCGTACACAGAGCCGTAAAAGAAATCGTGAATCTCGCCGCTGCTGTCCGGATAAATCGAGTAGATGGCCTCGTCCACCACTCCAATACTGAACTCTCCCGCGACCGGTTTGCCATCAACATCCCGCACCTGAACTATCACGCTTCCCTTTTGCCCCGGCTGAAACTGTTTTTGCGAGGGCTCAATTTGAATTTGGAGTTTCTGTTGAACCGCAGGGACTTTAAGATTCTTATTCGACGTGTAAAAACGATTGTCTTTCCAGAAAGCCACCGAGACGAACACATTGGGCTGATTGTCATTTCGAATTGGAATTTCGATCGTCGCGGATGGGCTCGTGGCGTGTACCACGCGTTTGGATTGGATCGTCCTGGCTTCCGTTGTGACCATCAAGTAGGTCTCAGGCATGCCCGTCATCACGACGACTCGAGCCGTTTCGCCCACTTTGTACGATTTCTTGTCGGCTACCATGGGGATTTCGCGGCTTTGGCCGCCCCACCAGCCTGCATCGGAACTCGGTATCCACAGCCAACTGCTCCCCACCACTTCGCGGCCTTCCGGAGTACGCGCCGTTACCTTCAATGTCAGGCTTCCGCTTTCACTGGGGGCTAGTTCAACGGTGGCATTACCGTCGGCGCCGGTTCCCACGCTCTGCGAGGCAACTACCGTTTCTTTGTCGGATTGATTCCAGTAACGGTTCTTCTGCAGTGTCACGTCTACGTGCGTTTGTATTGGCTTCCCATCGTAGTCTCGTGCGACGACATGCGCGCGAATCGTCTCGCTTTTTTCATAGAGATAGCTGTCTGTAGACACGCCGACTTGGAAGCTCCCATAGGTCGCGATGACCGCGTTGTATCCCGCAATTTCTCGGTTTCCTTCGTCCGTGACACGCGCCTCAATGCGGTAGCGAACATCGTTGTGGCGCTCATTCAGAGAAGTTGGTATCCGTATTTTGAGTTTTCCTTCCCCGTCCAACTTTCCGCTTTGTTCTGAGATCTGTTGACCCGCATAGTCGTAGGCCTCCCCGCCTTCTCCGCCTTCTCCCTCAAATTCCTCACCGCCACCGCCTGTTTCCTGTTCGTCCCGGGCGATGAAGGGAGACCAATAAGAAGAGGTGTGCACGACGTATTTCACGTTCGCACCTGTCACCGGCTCTCCGAAAAAGTAGCGCGCTTCAATGGTTGCTTCGATCACATCGCCCTGAAGCACCCGCTGTTTCAAGGGAGTCACGGTCACCTGGTATTCCGGCTTTTTGTACTCCTCCACATGAAATCCGCCTGTGGCCGCGTACTGCTCGCCGCGCGGTCCGCGCACGCTGATGCTGTAATAGCCGAGCGCAGCATCCGCTGGAAGATCAAGCTCCCCGTGAATCGTCCCAAGATTAGAAAGCGTGAAGTTCTTTTGCAGCACGGTTTTGCTGTTGGGATCCTCGACAAAGATCTGCGCCTGCTCTCCGGCGGGAACCCGATAGTGCTCTCCGCTTCGTGTTCGCAAAATCACCTTGAAATGTACGGTGTGAGTGGGACGATAAACGGGGCGGTCGGTATAGACGTAACCTGTCCAATCCGCTTGCGGATTGCTGCTCAGGTTATAGGAGTATGGTGCGAGAACGGCGACGTCATTGTCCTTCACTGCTAAGATTCGCACATCCTGATACCGCGCTTCCGGCAGCACGACTTGCGCCAAACCGGAAGAGTCGGTTTTCAGTTCTGCAATTTGGTTTCGGTCCGACCACAGGCGCACATCCACATTGTTGATAGGAGCGCCCGTGCGACGGTTCGCTGTGAATGCCAGCGCCTGCCCCGGAGCCATCTTGGTGATAAGCCCCAGCTCCGTGACCATCGCGATCGTGTATGCGCGGAGCGTGCCATCCGTGGCTTCCACCACATACACACCCTTGTCCAGCGAAGGAAGAGGCACTTGGGCCGTCTCGGAATAGAAGCCGGGCCGGATCTCCTGACGCCAACGGGCAACCAGTTGCGAACTGTTCAGCAAGGGGACTTGTGCAAACACGTCTGCTGTGACCGGCTTGCTCTTCTGAGTCTCCGCGTGTGGTTCCCGTATGTGCGCGCGCGACCTTGGAGAAAACTGCATCCGGATGAAATCGCGAATCTCCACCCACACTTCGTGCTTCCAGTCGTGGAATCGTTCTATAAGCGTAGGATTCGGTGCTTCGATCTGTTCCTTCGGTGCAAATCGCCTCATTCCGAATCCGTGAAGGTTCTCCAAATGTTCAAAGAAGGCGACCGGATCCTTAACGCGGTACACTCGGAATTCCAGGGCTGGCACGTGTGTCGAGTAAACGTGAATGCTGACTTTTTCACCCGGCGAGAACGTTTTGCTGGTGGAAACGGAAAAATACGCATTCGGGTTCTGCGCGCGCACCGGCAGGGTGAACAAAACCAGGAAACAGAAGAACAGTCTGCACGCGCTGAGTCGTCTCGGCTGCACTAGTTTGTCTCCCTCAGAATGTTCCAGCGATAAACGCCAAGGAAATTGCCGTTGCCCGGCTGGGGACGCCACCTAGGCGAAGGATGGTGCAGCAACTCGCCAAGTCTCAGACGCCGCATCTCTCCACGACTACGGCCTATCGGCCCCGTGTGGTAGACGACCACGTTGTCGGCAGCTTTCGCGTCAACATCGCTCGACCATTGACTATGGCCGACAAACACCATCGAATAGAAAGGTGTGTTTTGCTCGAGCTGGCGGAAAAAGAGAATGTCCCCTGGCGCCGCAACAGCGACATCCTTCGATAGTAAATAGGTGTTGAGTTCCAGCAGGGTTTTCGCGTCAGCGAATTCAGAAAAGGTTCCGTCTTTAATGTCCGTCGTCCGAAAGGAACCGGCTTTGACACGGAACAACGATCCGCGTAATGGCGTGTACGGGTAGTGATACTTCTCGATCGAAGGGATTGCTTCCGGCGGCTCTAGCCGGTTTTCGCGAATCCACGCATCGTCGTGCACGCGCAAGGCGTTGCGATACGCGAACCGAAGGAGAGCCGCACAATCATTTATCTCGGCGGGGACTTCCTTGGCAGGACGCAGTGCCTGATACTCAGCGATGAGCGTGAACCAATTCCGAAATGCCTCCTGGTCGGCCCCGTCATCGAGCCGCAGGAAGTCCGGCGTTCCGTCTTGAAAGCTGTCGTACGCGTTCTCCGGTTCCGAGACTGCCCCTTGCTTTACTAGACCTCCCGCCAAAGCGGCAGACGCCGTGTATCGGAGGCGATAGACGGACGTGAAAACGCAAGACGCCAGTACTATGCTGCAGCCGAGGCCAACGATAAGCTTCACCGATCCACCTTCTTTGATCGCCAGAGGCACAGGTCTTTGGCACACTGGGGTGTGATCACACCTGCCGTACCGGCAACTGGCCTGCCAAGCTCACTGTTCGAGCAAAGGCTCTCAACTGACTGACAACGTATCTAGGAATTACCAGTTTGGACACGGGAGCTAGTTCAGAGTGTGTTCAACGAATGACATCGTGGCGAGAACGACACACGTTCCCGGACGATTCAGATGAATGTACGCAGGGATCTCTTGCGCGCAAAATCAGCGCGTTCTGTAGTTTTTAAGTTATGTTTGAAACGCCGATGTCAGCTTTGATCGGGCGTGTGACTCAACCTCGGTGTCGCTCTCGCACGCAACGGTTTTGCGGACCGCTGGACAGGCAAAGATTTGAATCGGGATAAATTGGGATAAAGGCTTTGGCCAAACAGAAACTGGACAGCCTATTTAAATTCAATGCTACGTTCGGTTTAGTGCGGAGGAGGTGGGATTCGAACCCACGAAACCCTTTCGGGTTTAGCGATTTTCAAGACGGGTGATTGCGCTTCGGCTCGCCTGTAAGTTGCTGAGAACTAAAGACGCCGCTCGGCTCGCTCTGGACGGTTTGGGCACGGAATTGAGCCTATTGGGATAAATTGGGATAAAAGCTTTCGTGCACAGAAGCGGGCCCTGTCACACGTGGTTTTGGCACGCATTCTCTCGGGGTAAGCACATATTTTGTTTGCTCGTTGGACCGTCTGCCTGTCGAGCAAGAGGTCGCGGGTTCGGAGTCCCCTCGCAGCCGCCAGTTTCTTACTGCTAGAACACGACCAAACTGAACGGGTGCCCTCGGTGCTTTTTCTTTACAGATTTCGGAAGAGCGATCACTTCCGGATTGCCGACCCTCCGGAAGTGCACGCCGATTTGTGGACACTTGCGCGTTTGTCGGTAGTAACCCAACGGGCGAGCTGATAACTTCCGGGTTGCCCGTGATCCGGGCATAATCGGCAAGCTGACAAGAGGGACCATATTTTCGGTTATGTGTCTTGCACAGTTTTGATTCCACTTTCGTACGATCCAGTCAAGTCGGAGCATTCCTCACTGCAACTGCATTTTCCACAGCTTTGGCGAGGTTGCGCCCGTAAGGTCATACCGGTTGCGGGCATGCAATTTCGAAAGGATATTCGAGAGGTGGAACTTCAACGTGCTCACGCGGATCTGCAAAAGGTCGGCGATTTCCCTGTTTGAGAGGCGCCTGCGTACCAGATCCAGAATCTCATCTTCGCGAGGGGTTGTCGTTTGTCGAACCTGTGTGTCTCTACGCAGCACACTCCTTACCTCACGAAGGAACTCGGGGAGCACCTCGTGGGGAACCCACAGCTGATCAGCTGCGATGCAAAAGATCGCGCGAATGAGTGCGCTCGGTGCATCCGCGTGTGAAAGATATCCGTGAGCTCCCATTATGAGAATTCGCACAATCTCTTCATTCGACTTCTGATCGTCGAGCACTAGGAACCTGGCATTCGAGGAATGATCGCGCAGTTGCCTTAGGCACTCAAACAAAGGCATTTCCATTCCACACTGATCGATGACGAAGATGAGGTTCCTTCGGCGGGTCGGCGATAGCTGAGTGTACTGCTTTAGATTCAACAGGCAAATGCGAGCATCTGCGCGCAATAACTGCTCAAGGTAGGCTTCGGCAAGGCAGTTCTGCGCGACGGAACAAACATGCAAGGACGCTCGTGAGATCGCGCGGGACATGTTCTAACCTCTCGAATCAGCGCGGGCGGCGCGGTGCCAACATCCAGGGGTCCATGAAGGAACGCGCCCTACGAGGTCAAGGTAAGTAACTATGGAGGTGTAACTTTTACTTGTCAACAGTCGCCTGCACAAGTACCTAGTCTTCCGGGAGAGGCGGCTACTCTACCTTTCGGCTGTTGTCATGTCTTCCTCTTAGATCTTAACGTGTCGACACTCACTTCTTTTGCTGCGGCTTTGCGTCTGCGACATGGATTGGTATGAGTTTGGATCTGCCCATTACGAAGCCAGCTCTGTCAGGCAAGCTCCGGGAAACTTCTCCGACTGTTGTTCCAGGCGCCGCCAGGGTCTTTTGGCTCTACTTCTTCGCAACGCTCTCTTTCTTCAGCATTGCCGTCAACGGTATTCTTGCCGCTCGCCTTTACGAGCCGTTCTTTTTCCACCGAGTGCTGCACGGCTCGCCGAATGTGCTTAACGATGATCATGTACGCGGCAATGCGTCCGCGCCGGTGACGGTGATTGAATACGGGGACTTTCAATGCCCGTACTGCGCCCAGGTCCACGAGCAACTCAGGCAACTGGCCGACCGCGGCTCCATCCGTTGGGTGTATCGCAATTACCCCCTCCCGGGCCACGCCATTGCCCAGCCTGCCGCCCAGGCAGCCGAATGCGCCGCCGAACAAGGGGAATTCTGGCAGTACGCCGACAAGGTCTTTGCAACGCACCCGCAAAATCAGCAGGACCTCGTGGCCATTCAGAGCAGCCTCGGAATTGATCCCCCTCGCTTCCAGCAGTGCCTGGCCTCGGCTCGTCCGCGGGCTCGCATCGCGCAACATCTTTCGCTCGCACACGCGGATCTTGTGGAAGCAACGCCTACCATGTTCGTCAATGGGCGGCGGCAGGTGGGCGTCCTCAAATCGGATCAACTTGACCAATTGGTCAACGCGGCGCGATAAACGCGGGGAAAGGAGACCACCATGCTTCGCTTGCTGCTGTGGAAGGTTCTGGGCATCACCGCGGCTATTGGGCTGGGCATATCGTTGCTTTGGGCAGCGGGCCTAGCCACTGGATCAAACCTCATTTTGGTCAGTGCTGGTTCGGCGAGGCCGGCTGCAGGGTCTCCGCCAGCCGTCTGCAACCAGAATGCTCTTACGCAATGTATCCAAGACGCGGAAGACGCCGTTTCCGCGTGCGAGGATGACTGTGACTTCGGTCGTTTCGGCGTGATCTGCCGGAAGGGTTGCATTACCGGGCTCGCCCGCGAGAAGGCGCGCTGTAACGCCGAATTCGGTGTTTGTGCTGCGGGACGTGGATGCTGTAACGGCGCGTGCACGAGTCTGGGCACTCCGCAGAATTGCGGCGCCTGCGGCAACGCTTGTAGCGACGGGCAGACTTGCCAGGGCGGCGCTTGCGCCTGCCCCGCGGGCTTCACCAACTGCAACGGCACCTGCGTGAACCTCAGCAACGATCCACAGCACTGCGGTGCCTGCGGCACGGCCTGCCAGGTCTCGCAGTTCTGCCAGAGCGGCAGCTGCGCCCCGTTCATCCCAAATGACGCTCAGGCCACTTGCACAACCAAAACTCAAACGTTGTTTTCGACTGACGCTGCCGCGTTTAACAGTTGGTGGGAAAACGGAGCCCCCTCCCTCAATGGTGTCGTAAACCCAGCGGACAGCCTCAACTTTCACGACGTCCCCAATTGCAACTTCTACCAGTGGTCCAAGCAGATGTTCTTGTGGCTGACTTCTCCAGCGCCGCCCTTGAAGTACGGAGGCGGCTCGCACATCTTCGATTCGCCGACTTTCTATGATGTCCTGCCCTTGGATTCCAACGGTCAGCGCACCCTCGTTAAGCACTCGCCCGGCGTGCTCAAGTTCTTCCTGCGCTCCGCAAAACCCGGGCCGGACTCGCTCCCGGTCATCTTCGACAAGAAACGAAGAATGTTCGAGGTCCAGCCTCCCAAGCTCGGGCCAGGGGGAAGCGCGGTCATCCTCGATGGCTCGGACAAGGAGGTCGAGATCGGACGAATAACCTTGGGCCCAAACAAGAAAGTGACCTTCCACGATAAGGCCGGCAAGCCCATTCCCAACGCAAGACTGTTGCCCGCGAAGCGGCCTCTGCTCCTCAGGCCCGCTGCGGAGGTCAGAAAAGTCACCATCGTGCAGAGGTTTCTTATCAACGGCCAGCCGATCTTCCTGGATCCGTTCGGCAATGTCATTGACACGGAAGAAGGCCAGGCGACTACAAACGCCGTCCTGATGGCGCAGAACCATTCCCTGGTCTACTACTCTATGATGGTCAACGACGTCTTTGCCTATTTCCTCACTGGAACAAAAAACGGCGGGATTACGCCCACGCCCATCCGGTTTCCCATCCTCCAGTCGGATTTGGACAAGATCACGGCTTTCGCCTCGGCCCACAACGTGACCTTCCCGGATCCCAACGCCCTGGCCGTCGAAATCAAGACGGCTTGGGTGGATGCCGCTTCACTCCCCAACCCGGGCGATTACATCACCATGCCCGCCACGGTCCCCGATTACACCCCGGACGCGAACACTCCTAACGATCTGTGGAAGCCGACCGGCCAGAAGAATGTCACCTTGGCCCTCGTCAGCATACATATCGTTGGCAGCACGGGAAGCACCAACCCCACGAATCAGCCGATCAATGGGCATCCGGGTGGGCATCCGGAAATGATTTGGGCGACCTTTGAGCATTTTAGCGACACTCCCAATGCGCTGTACTCCTATAACTCGACAAGCGGCCCGAAGCAGGTAAATCCAAGCCTGGGTGGAACGTGGCTATTCTCTTCCCGTGGGAAGTTCGATCCGCCTCCCAATCAACCCCAACCCAATCAACCCCACATGCACGTGGATTCGGCGGGTAACATCGCGGCCATCAGCCCGTTCCACATCACTCCCAGCGGTCCTAGCGACACTCGGAGGGAATTCCCCTGGGGCAAAGCTGGAACCCTCGATCCCTCGTCAAACACTGAGGTCATTTCCATCAACAACAGCGTGAGCAGCCAGATGCCGGTCGGAGATGTGCGCAACAACTACTTCCTGGTTGGCGCTACGTGGACCATATTTGGTGCCACGCCCCCCGCCAGCCAGGTCGGTACCAATCAAATGTCCAACAGCGCGCTGGAGACCTATTCCCAGGGAACGAACTGCTTCTCTTGCCACGTCGGCAACATGCTCGGAGACCCTGGCGGTACCGGCCTCAGCCACATTTTTGGGCCCATCAAGCCGCTCTTTTAGCGGCGCGTGGTTGCGCGAGCGGGATACCACCGCGAATGTGACTGGAAATCGCTTCCGACGGTTATGATCGGGCACCGAACCAAGCTTCCTGTGCCTCGACGGTGAACGGGAATTCTGTCTGTTGAGCCGGGTATGCGGCGATTAAGCCTTGTCCGAGCCGTATACGCGAAAGTGACATCCGCCACCCGTACGTTCCTCCGGCATGTCAGGAGAACCGTCTTCGTGATCATCAACGGTTGGTTTTGACTGCTGTTGATCGTACCGGGCGAAGCCCGCACGGCAAAGCTCTCCCTGCTTGAGCGAAATCGCGATGACCACTTGGTGCACTCCAGCGTGCAAGAGAGGTGATTCAGTGCAACTTACTGCTTGCCAAGTTATTCAAAAAGCGTAAAGCGTAGTGAATACATACAGGACAGATAGAATTAGCAATCCGCCAGACCCGTAGAAGCGAGTGACTCCCGGATGGTCGGCAACCCTTCCCTTACCGGATTACGGAAGGATTGCCCGTCACTCGCCCACGAATAGAGGAACGGGCACACGACTCATGATTTTTGAATTGATTAGACCGTCGTGACTTTACCCTGCCACTGGCGACTTGTCGGCCGGGTCACATAGGAGATGGCGAGGAGCAGAAGCAATATCAGCGGCATGAATGCTATCGGGCCATCTTTCGCAAGATAGTGCGCAACAAATGCCGAGCTCCACGCGAATGTGAATCCGGCATACGCCCACTCCTTGGGTTTGGCAAAGCCGGGGACGAGGAGAGTGATCGCGCCAAGGAGTTTGGCGATCCCAAGAATAATGCGCAGTTGCTGCGGATATCCCACGTGCGCAAATCCTTGAACCGCCTGCGGACTGCCCGATAGGTAAGTGAATGCAGCAAAGACCGACAGCGCGGCTAGCAGACTGGTGCTCACCCAATACGTTATTTTGCGTGTCATACGCTGTGTTCTCCTCCGTTCATAAGAGTAAAAAGCGCGCGCTGCTCTAATGAACGACACCTTCTCGACATGAAAGCTCTCGATGCTTGACGGGACACCCCTGAAGGGCAACCGCCGGCGGCTATTCTAATGTCGGGCAGCTTTGACTCTAGACGAATTCGTGCCTCAACGGGTAGTCGACAATGATGGCCCGGCCGTCAGTGAGGGCCTTAACTGAGTGGGGAACGTTGCTCGGTACAA
>Ga0137393_10001780_pt1 | contig 13782 bp, 14 predicted proteins | sample 15con2h34BmetaG_FD_101396 | JGI IMG/M metagenome (GOLD analysis project Ga0137393, IMG submission 101396) | Vadose zone soil microbial communities from Angelo Coast Range Reserve, California, USA - 15con2h3.4B metaG | ecosystem: Environmental > Terrestrial > Soil > Vadose zone > Saprolite...
ATCGCAGGAGCACCTTGCTCACGATGTTGCTGACACCATCGAGCAGATCCTGGAGCCGCGCGGCATCGCCGTCTGGATGGGCGGCGTCCACATGTGCATGGTCATGCGCGGCGTGGAGCAGGAGTCGTCGTTCATGGAGACCAACGTTCTCCGCGGCGAGTTCCGCGAAGACGAGAAGACGCGGGATGAGTTCATGTCGATCGTGAATCGGCGAGGGCAGCGCGGGTAATCGCATCTGCATCTATCTGCGTAATCTGCGGACAAGGTTTTATCCGCAGATGGCGCAGATGGGACGCAGATATGACTAACCCACAGCAGTAAATCGCTTCCCCACCTCTCTTACCCTGGCAACATCCTCGGCTCGCGACACCGACAGTGGTGTCGTGCTCCGCGCGGCTTCGATGACCGACTCCGCGGTGACAGGCTGTTTCTTCTGCAGCGAGCGGTAGAGGGCGGAGATGACGGCCTGTTCGATCTCGGCGCCGCTGAAGCCGTCGGTGGCATCGGCGAGGGCGGCGAGGTCGAAGGCATCAGGGTTCTGTTTGCGGAGGCGGAGGTGAATGGCGAAGATGGACACCCGCTCCTCGGGCGTCGGAAGGTCGACGAAAAAAATCTCGTCGAAGCGGCCCTTGCGAAGCAGTTCCGGCGGGACGTTCATCAGGTCGTTGGCCGCGCCGACGACGAAGACCTCGTCCTTCTTTTCCTGCAGCCAGGTCAGGAACGAGCCGAAGAGGCGCTGGGAGAGGCCGCCGTCCGATTCGCCGCTGCCGCCCTGGGCGAAGGCTTTCTCGATCTCGTCAACCCAGAGAATCACCGGCGCCATGGCCTCGGCCAGCGTCGTCGCCTTGCGGAAGTTTTTCTCCGATTCGCCGACGTACTTCTCGTACAGCCGTCCGGCGTCGAGCTTCAACAGCGGCAGACCCCACTGGCGAGCAACGAACTTCGCCGCCAGCGATTTTCCGCAGCCCTGCACTCCGACGAACAACACTCCCTTCGGTGCGCTGAGATTGAGTGCTCGCGCCTCGGGTGAAAAACCGACGCGGGCGCTCTCCAGCCAGTCTTTCAGCCGGGCGAAACCGCCAATCTCGAAGTTGTTCTCCTCGACGGGAAAGAATTCGAGGATCCCACCGTGCTCGATCATCTCGCCCTTGCATCGGACGATGGTGCGTATGTCGTCGGCGGACAGCCTGCCGTCTTCGACGATCGCCTGGGCCACGACCTGGCGGGCCTGATTAACCGTCAGCCCTTGCAGCGCCTGCACGAGCCGAAACGCGTCGTCGCGCGAGAGATCGATCTGCACCCGCTGCCGCGCGCTGATGGAGTCGACCACGCCGCGGACGACGTCGCGCAACTCGGTTACATCCGGCATCTCCAGCGTGAAGCGGACGGCCAGCGCTTCGAAATCTTTCGGCAGCTCGAGCGGATCGCCCGTGAGGACCAGCGCCGAGCGGGTCGACATCAGTTTCTGGGCGAGCTCCCGCAAGGCACGGCTGATGTTCGGGTTCTCGAGATGCCGGGCCATATCCTTCAGCAGATAGATGGCGTCGGTATTCTCGATCTCGTTGATGTGATGCAGCGCGGCCAGGGGCTCCTGTGTACTGTTTATCGTGGCACCGCGCAGCCGGTTGAAACCGCTGGTCAGCGACCATTCGTAAAACGGCTGCTTCAGATCGTTGGCCACCTCGATCAGCAGCGAGCGCACCCGATCCTCTTCGACTGTCTCGACGCCGATGAGCGAGTGGAACGAGAGCACGAGGCTCTTCAGATCGTGGACGGACGTGCGGTGTGACATCGGCGCGTCAGTCTAAACCGGTCTCGCGGCCACCGGGTTGCCGGTAAAAGAAAAGCGCCGCCGATCGTGAATCGGCGGCGCCTTTCAGCGAGGAAGGGGAAGGAACGACTACCGGCTCGAGCGTCGCTTGGACTGCCGCTCGGCCTTCCACTGCTCGAGCTGCGATCGCTGCTCGGGCGTGAGAACGTTGAGGAACTCGGTGTGCTGCTGCTGGCGTGCCGCTTCGAGCTGCGGCCGGAGCGCATCCAGTTGCGCTTTCACCTCGGCTGCGCGCGGGTCATCGGCACGGGTCAGCGAGCGCAGCTCCTGGCGCTTCGCCCGCGCATCGGCAAAGAGCTGGGCATTGTTTTGATGCAAGGTCTGATGCAGTTGTTTGAGCTGCGCCTTCTGCTCATCGGTGAGATTGAGCTTCTGGGCAACGACGCCGCGCATGACGCGCGCTTGTCCACGGCCGAAGCCGTGCTCCGGACGCGCTGCCTTGAGCTGGGCTTGCTGCTCGGGCGTGAGCACGTTGAGCATCGCTTCACGGCTCGCTTTGCGTGCGGCCCGGATCTGCGGCCGCATCGCCTTCAGCTCCGCCTTGACGTCGGCGGCCGAGGGATCGTTGGCCTGCTTCAGGGCACGGAACTGCTGCAACTTGGCACGGTAATCAGCGTAAAGCTGCTTGTTCTGCTCGCGGGCAGCAGTGCGGATATCCTTCATCTGCTGCTTCTGAGCGTCGGTGAGATTGAGCTCCGAGGCGAATCGGCCAGCGCGCGCATGGCGGGGGTGGAACTGGCCCGAGTCCGCGGTCTGGGCGAAGGTAATCGCCGCCGTTGCCGTAACCATCAATGCAATGACAAACCTTTTCATGACGTTCAAGTCCTCCGGGAATTGCTTCAGTTCGTACTACGACGGACCATCCAAGGCGTTGAAAACCGCCCGACTGCTTTCATGTTGAAACCAGTCGCTCTGCTGCTACCTGTACATCAGACTGCCAAGATCGAAAAGTGCGTACGCATTCATGGATAAAAAGAAAGTCTTTTACGAAGTCCGCGTCTTCATCCTGATGTTGCTGATCATCAGCTCGCTCCGATCCGCATTGGCCGACTGGAACGATGTGCCGACCGGGTCGATGAAACCGACCATCGAAGAGGGCGACCGCGTGGTCGTCAACAAGCTGGCCTACGACCTTAAGATCCCGTTCACGATGATCGAGGTGGCGAAATGGAGCGATCCGAAGCACGGCGACATCGTCGTGCTCTTTTCGCCGGCGGACGGTGTGCGGCTCGTCAAACGGGTCGTCGGATTGCCCGGCGACAAAATCGAGATGCGCGACAACCAGCTCTTCGTCGATGGCAAGCCGGCGGTCTGGAAGCCGGTCGGCCAACGCGAGGACGATGAGCAGGGAACGTCGTTCGTCGTCGCGGAGACGATGTACGGCAAAACGCATGATGTGATGTTTACGCCGCAGATTCCGGCCATGCGCTCATACGGGCCGCTGGTCGTACCGCCGGGCCGCTATTTCGTGATGGGCGACAACCGCGACAACAGCAACGACAGCCGCTACATCGGCATGATCGAGCGCCGCCGGATCGTCGGAAAAGCGATGGCGGTGGCGTTCTCACTCGACCGGTCGCACTGGTACCGGCCACGCCTCCATCGGTTCTTCAAAGGGATATCCTGACGTCTCGCGCCAGCGAGGCTGTCAGGATCTCCGGTCAGACCGCGCTGATTGTGGATTGAATACCAATTTCATCGAGATCCGACTTGCCGGTTCCTAGCCGGTAGTTCTGCACGGGCCGCGCCTTCAACACCAGTCAGCGCGGTATCACCGGAGATCCTGACGGCCTCGCTGCGCGAGACGTCAGGATGGACTCTCCGGGTCCGAGAACAACCCATCCTTCAACCCACGCAGGTAGTGCTCCCGCATCAGAGTCTCGAATACGCGATTCGTCGCCAGGACGCGAAACCTCTCCCCCAGCCGCGCGCGGCGGCGGAGATGACTCAACTTCCGTTCATCCGCGAGTGTTCGCGTCTCCAACTCGTGAACGCCGAGGAAGCCCCCAAGCTCCGGATGCTTGCGGTAAAAAATCGCGCCGGAGCGGCCCACCGTGTACTGCCGGCGGGTGAATGAATCGACGGTCATCGGGTGGTAGTGGCGGGTGACGGCGCGGCCGTTGTAGCGGATCTTCAGGCCGCGCGCATCGAGGCGAAAGGCCAGCTCGATGTCTTCCCACGCCGCCGCCGGGAAGGTCGTATCGAACGGCTCGCCGCCGAGAACCTCGCGGTCGAGGGAGATGTTCGACGTGTAGAAAAAGTTGAAGGGAACGATCTCGCCGTCCCGGATCAGCTTGTAGCCGAACTGCAGGCCGTAGTCGTTGATGTAGTCCATGAAGGCGGTGACGCGCTCGCCGGGCGGCCAGCCGGTGTAGCCGAGACAGGCCATGAGCGGGTCGTCCTGCGCGTCGCGGTGGATGCGGGCGTGCTCGGCGAGGAAGCGCGGCTCCGGCACGGTGTCGTCGCCGATGAAGAGGACATAGCGGCCGGCGGCGAGCGACACCCCGTGATTGCGCGCCCGTCCCGGACCGGCGTTGGACTGCGAACGGAACGTCAGCACGTAATTCTTCGGACCCCGATCGCGCGTCACGCTCGCAGTCGCATCACCCGATCCGTCATCGATCACGATGACTTCAAAACCCGGTGCGTCGATCTGCGCGTCGAGGGCGTCGAGCACGCGCAGCAGCATCGGCAGGCGCTTGTAGGTCGGGATGACGACGGAAAAATACGGGACGGGCATCGGGCGGCGGATTGTAGCGCTCAGCGCGGAGCGAAGAGCAGCAGGTCGAGGCTGAACGTCACCCGCATGGGATCGACCTTCCCGATGGCGCGAGGCCGGTAGATGGAGAGGAGGACGTCGTAGACCGCCTCGCGATCGAGGTCGGACGCCGTCGATGCGCGGCGCTGATCGAGGAGCGCGAACCCGTTCGCAAACGTCTCGACGGTTCGCGCGGCCCGGTCACGCCCGACGCCGCGGAGCTCGACGAGATCATCAGGAGCGGGGATGGCCACCAGGAGCCGTCCGTCGTCACGGAGCACGCGCCGGAACTCGGTACTGTTCATCCGTGCCGTGATCGATAGGACGCGCGAGAACGTCGCATCGGCGTAGGGGATGAAGCGATCTGCGTTGCCGACGATCCACTCGCACCCGGGATAACGCCGCGCCGCGGCGTCGATGGCAGGGATCGAGATGTCGATGCCGTGTGCCGCGCAGCCGCGTTTCCGCGCCAGAGACCCGAGGTAGAAACCGTCGCCGCAACCAGCATCGAGGATGACGTCATCGCCGGCGACGTCGGCCATCTCCGCGATGGCATCGAACAGCGGCAATGTCACCCCGCGATCGTGCAGACGCCGCCGTGCCACCACAGCCTCCTCGGTATCACCCGGCTGCTTCGATCGCCGCTCCTGCGGCTGGAGAAGATTGATGTAGCCGCTGCGCGCGACATCGAACGAGTGCCCGCGCGGACAGACCAGGCGCCGCTCTTCGCGCGCAAGCGGCTCGTGACAGGTGCGGACAGTGCAGAGGAGGGGTGGCATGGTTGCTGGGTTGCTGGGTTGCTGGGTTGCTGGGTTACTGGGTTACTGGGTTGCTGGGTTGCTGGGTTGCTGGGTTGTCGGTTGTCAGGTTGTCAGGTTGTCGGACGATTGAAGGTCTAGCATCAAAGTTCTGCTGCGATTCATGCCGGGCAGCCTAGCAACCTAGCAACCCAGCAACCCCCAGTAACCCAGCAACCAATACAATCGAATCATGCACCGTTCCACGCGACGCCTCATCGGCCTCGCGGTCGGCCTCGTCCTTTTCCTGGTCGCATCGGCGTTGCTCTATCAGGAGGGGATGGCGCGGCTGGAGGGGGCGCATCGGACGTTCTGGGACAGCTTCGAGTGGGCAGGCGAGACTCTGAGCACGACCGGGTACGGTTATGACAGCCATTGGCACCATCCGGCCATGGTGGTTCTGGTGGTGGTGGTGCAGTTCGCTGGCGTCTTCCTCGTCTTTCTCGTCGTGCCGGTTTTCCTCGTTCCGTTCCTGGAAGAGCGCTTCGAGCGGCGCGTGCCGCGCATCGCTCCCAAGATGGCGAACCACGTCGTCGTCTACCGCTACGGGCCGACGGTGGAGACGCTGCTGCAGCGGCTGAAGGCGCACGACGTTCCGTCGCTCGTCGTCGAGACGGATGAGGCCAATGCCCGCGCGGTGCTGGAGCGCCAGTTGCCGGTCGTCTTCAGCCGCGCCGAGGAGGATGCGCTCGACATCTGCCGGCTGGCGCAGGCGCGGGCGCTCGTGGCCAATGGCCGTGACGAGGAAAACGCCGCGCTGATTCTCCGAGCGCGGCAGATGGGCTTTCGCGGAGAGATCTTCGCGTTTGTGGAAGAGCCGGCACATCGGAAACCGATGGAGCTTGCCGGCGCCACGTCGGCCTATACGCCGCGGCACATCGTAGCGGCGGCGCTGGCGGCGCACGCCAGCGATCGGATCAGCCCGCGCTTGCCGGGCTCCGAGGATCTGCCATCGGTCGACCGCCGCGAGATCCGGGTGGCCGCAACGAGCCCCCTGGCCGGCCTCACCCTGGCCTCCTCAAACCTCGGCGCGGCCACCGGGGCCATTGTCGTCGGCCAGTGGATTCGCAACCGGCTGCACGCGCGCTGCGACTCCTCGATGATCATCGAGCCGGGCTCGATCCTCGAGATCGCCGGCGATACCGCGTCGCTCGACCTTGCGGCGGCGATGATCGGCAGCCGGTTTCTAAGCCGCCGCGGGCCGTTCCTCATCGCCGGCTTCGGCGAGGTAGGGAGGAAGGTCCATGAGCTGCTCCGCGATGCGGGCGAGGAGGTGCGCGTCGTCGAGCGGGAAGCGATGGATGGCGTCGACATCGTAGGAAACGTCCTCGATCCTTCCGTGCTCGAACGCGCCGCGCTGCACGAATGCCGCGCCGTCGTCCTGGCGCTGAACAGCGATGACGCCACGCTCTTCGCCACCGTCATCGCCCGCGACGCCGCATCCGACGTGCCGGTGATCGCCCGCGTCAACCATTCGCGCAATATCGAAAACATCTATCGCGCCGGCGCCGACTTTGCCCTCTCCATCAGCGACATCTCCGGCGAGATGCTTTCCGCGCGCCTCCTCGGCCGCGTGGCCCGTTCCCGCGACGAGCACCGTCAAGTCGTGCGCGTAACCGCCAGCGCCCGCCATCCGCTGCGCGACTTGCCGCTACGGCAGCATGGCTGTTCGTTGCTGGCTCTCAAACGGGCAGGCGTCTTTCTGCCGATCACCGCGGAAATGTTCGTCGAGTCCGGTGACGAGCTCTACGTTTGCGGGAGCGCGGAGGCGGTGAATGCGGTAGCTGATTTGATGAAGGGTCACGCGGCCTCGTAGTCGCGAGGTCTCGCGGCGCCCTTACACGTACACAACCGCGAGACCGCGCAACCCCGAGACCTCGAAACCACTTACACGGCCCAACCCTTGCTCTAACCAACCCCAAGGAGGACGTCATGAACGTCAAATCCCCGACCCGCACGACGATGATGCGGCTGGTTCCGCCGCTGGCGGTGTGGGCCATCGGAAGAATTCTCGAAATGCCCAGCGTGAAGGGCAAGGTCATGGAGATCGACGGGCGCGCGAACAAGCAGAAGTACGACCTTGGGCGATCGCTCAAACGCGGTGTCCGGAACGCGAAGTCGCACATCACGCTGGTCGCTGTCGGCGCCGCAGCGATCGTCGCCGGCGTTGGATTGATGGCGATGTCGGCGCGTGAGAGTTAGCCCGCGTCATTCCGTCAGCGGCCCCTCCGCCCGTCCTTCGATGAACTGCTGAACGATCGGATTGGCGGATTGCCGGAACTCCTCGGGGGTCCCCTCTTCGACGATGCGGCCCTTGGAGAGCATGGCCACGCGGTCGGCGATCTTGAAGGCGACTTTCATGTCGTGCGTGATCGTCACGGTTGTCGTGTTGAGCGTCCGGTCCATCTCCACGATGAGCTCCGCGATCACGTCGCTGATTACCGGATCGAGGCCGGTGGTCGGCTCGTCGAACAGCAGGAGCTCCGGCTTCAGCGAGATGGCACGCGCGAACCCGACACGGCGGCGCATACCGCCGGAGAGCTCCGAAGGCCGCTTCGAGGCAACCCCATCGAGGTGGACCAGATCGAGACATTCGTCGACGCGCGCCACAATCTGCTGCTCGCTGAACTTCGTCTGACGGCGAAGGGGGAAGGCGATGTTCTCGAATACCGACATCGAGTCGAAGAGCGCTCCCTCCTGAAACGACATCCCGAATTTCCGGCGGAAGCGATTCAGCACAACCTCCGTCATCTCGTTGATGTCCTGACCGTCGACGATGATCTGCCCGCGGTCCGGTTTCATCAGACCGATGATGTGCTTGAGCGTCACACTCTTGCCGACGCCCGATCCCCCCACGATCACCAGCGCCTCGCCGCGCTCGACGTCGATCGACAGATCGTCGAGCACCTTCCTGCCGCCGAGCGTTTTGTCGACGTGGCGGAGGGAGATCATGGTGGTGTCGGTCATAGCGGGTTTCTACGTTGCTGGGTTGCTGAGTTGCTGAGTTGCTCGGCCCCACCACCCAGCAACCCAGCAACCCCAGCAACCCAAGCAACCCCAGCAACTCAAAACAACAGTTTCGTCAAAAAGAAATCACTCAACAGCACGATCAGCGATGCGCTCACCACCGCGGCGGTCGTGGCCCGTCCTACTCCCTCCGCCCCGCCGCTGGTGTAGTAGCCGCGCACGCAGCCGGTGAGGGTCAGGATCAGCCCGAAGACGGCTGCCTTGATCAGGCCGCTCCAGACATCGTTCATTTGCAGGAATTGATAGGTGTTCTGTTCGTAAACCACCGGGTTGGCCCCCATCATCTTCACGCCGACGAGGTAGCCGCCGCCGACCCCGAGCGCATCGCCGAGGATGGTCAGGAGAGGCAGCATCACGATGCCGGCGATCACACGGGGGACGAACAGGTACTGAACCGGATCGGTGGCCAGCGCCTGCAGCGCGTCGAGCTGCTCGGTGACGCGCATCGTCCCGATCTCGGCGGCCATCGATGACCCGACCCGGCCGGTCACCATCAGTGCCACCAGCACCGGCGACAGTTCGCGAAGCATCGCCAGCGCCACGACGCTGCCGACGAAGTTCTCCGCGTGGACGCGATGAAAGCCGTTGTACGTCTGGAGCGCCATCACCATCCCGGTGAACATCGTCGTCAGGAAGACCACGGGGATGGAGTCGACGCCGACGCGCACCATCTGCCGCAGCCACTCCCGTCCTTCGAACGGCGGGCGGAACGTCCAGAGGATGGTCCGCCACAGCATTCGGAACCAGAGGCCGGTCTCTTCGAAGAGGCGGATGAAAACGCGGCCGACCCGTTCCAGAAGGTTCATTCGGCGAACCGGGAGCGTATCCGAAACGCGTCGCCATCGATATAGACACGAGGCACGCGTGCGCTGATCCGGCAGAAGACTTCGTACGAGATGGTCTGCGACCTTTGCCCCAGCTCTTCGGCGGTGATGCCGTCGCCGAGGAGCACGACCTCGTCGCCGGCAACGGCTTCAGGGATGTCGGTGACGTCAATCGTGATGAGATCCATCGATACCCGCCCGACGACCGGCGCGCGACGTCCCCGCACCAGAACGTCGGCATTGTTCGAGAGCAGGCGGCTATAGCCGTCGGCATAACCGACCGGCAACGTGGCAATCCGGCTGGGCCGCTTCGTATGGAACGTCGTTCCGTAACCGACGGCATGACCGGCAGGCAGCTCCTTGAGCCGCATGATCTCCGTGCGCCAGCGAAGCACCGGCTCGATCACCCCGGCCGCGGTTTCGATCCGGCGCGGTCCGTAGAGAGCGAGGCCGACGCGTGCAAAGTCGCCAGGCCGCACCAGGCCGCGCAGTGTGGCCGCGGAGTTGGCAAAGTGATGGAGTGGCGCGTCGATGCCATGCTCGCGGAACGTCGCCAGCATCCGGTCGTAGTTGGCAATCTGCATTTCCGTGAAGGGATCGGTTGCGTCGTCGGCGTTGGCTAAGTGCGTGTAAATGCCGGCGAGCCGGAGACGCGGTGTGGCGCGGATCATCGCGATTACGCGCGGCAACTCGCTCTCGAGCACACCCATCCGTCCCATGCCGGTGTCGAGCTTGAGATGGATGCTCACCTCCCGCTCCCGGGCCACAGCGCACACGTGCTCGAGCTCCTCGGGGCCGACGACGCCGATGGCGACGTCGTTGTCGAGCGCAATCCCGATCTGCTCCTTCGTCAGCGGTCCGAGAACGAGCAGCGGTAACACGATCCCGGCCCGCCGCAACTCGATCGCTTCCTCGATGAGAGCCAGGGCAATCATTGCCACCCGATCAAGCGTCAACCGCTTCGCCAACTTCACGGCGCCATGGCCACCGCCGTCTGCTTTCAGTACGGCAACGAGCCGGGCGCCCTCCGGCAACAATCGCGCGATCACATCAACGTTGCGCTCGAAACGGCCAAGATCGACCTCGGCCCAGGTCGGCCGCGACTGCCGTAACTCACGCTGAGTAGACATGCACGTCCTGCCCGTTCACAGCGCGCGCCCGGTCCGACGCCAGAAAGCAGATGACCTCGGCTACCTCCCCCGGAGTCATCGCCGCCGGCGCGCCGCCGCTTGCCGCGGCCCACATGCGCGTATCGACCGACCCCGGACTGACGCTGTTGACGCGGATGCCGTACTGCTTGACCTCCACCGCCAGCGCTTCCGTCATCGCGATCACCGCCGCCTTGCTGGCACAGTAGGAAACGTAGCCCGGAAACTTCTCCGGCCCGATGACGCCGGAGATGGATGCCACGTTGACGATCGCGCCGCCGCGCTTCGCGATCATGGCCGGGAGGGCACGCCGCGTGGTGAGGTAGGTGCCGCGCACGTTGACGGCGAACATCCGGTCCCAATCGTCGGGCGTCACCTCGGCGAGCGGCTTCGGGTCGATCATTCCCGCGCAATTGATCAAAAGGTCGCAGTCGGCAAAACGCGATTCGGTTTCCGAGAACAGCCGTTCGATTGCCTCCGGATCGCTGACATCACCGTCGACCGCGAGCACGTTCCCCGAGGGAAGCGCAGAGGCGGATGCGGAGCGTGCGAAGATCGTCACGAGCGCCCCGCGCGCCGCGAGCAGCTCCGCCGTGGCTCTCCCGATACCCGATGATCCGCCGGTAACGATGGCCACGCGGCCGTCGAACCCGTTAGACAAGATAGGGGGAGACATATAATCGGGCGCAGGCTACCCCAAAGCGCAGAGATTGAGGAGGGCATATGAATCCAGAAGTGAACAACTGGTTGCAGCTTATTTTCCGATGGGGTCACGTCGTCGCCGGCGTGATGTGGATCGGTCACCTCTGGTTCTTCAACTTCGTCAATGGACCCTTCGCAGGCAAGATGGACGGGCCGACCAAGAAGCTCGTAGTGCCGGAGCTGATGCCGCGCGCTCTTTTCTGGTTCCGCTGGGGCGCGGCGTGGACCTGGATCACCGGTTTCCTGCTCCTCGGTATCATCTACTACCAGACCAAAACCGTGCTCTTCGAGCAGGACCACATCGGCAATCCGTGGCTCTGGCTGGCCATCGTGCTGATTGCCTTGGCCGTCGGCTTCGTGATCTACAACCTCATCCTGAAGAAGGTCGCGAACGTCACGGTGGCGAGCATCATCAACATGATCCTCTTCGCCGGCATTTACTGCCTCATGGCCACCGCCGGCCACTTCAGCGGCCGCGCGCTCTACATCCACTCCGGCGGGATCTTCGGAACGATGATGGCGCTCAACGTCTGGATGGTGATCTGGCCGTATCAGCAGAAGATCATCCGCGGCATCAAGGACGGCAACCCCGCCGACGCCGAAACCGTGCGCCAGGCCGGCCTGCGCTCGCGTCAGAACACCTACATGTCCGTCCCGCTGATCTTCCTGATGATCAGCAACCACTATCCGACCATCTACGGCGCCGATCGCTGGGTCCGCGACGGCATCCTCGCCGGCGTCATCATCGTCGGATTCCTCTTCGTCCGCTGGATGTATGCAAAGGCAGCAAAGGTTCAGGGGTTCTGACGATGCAGGTTGCTGGGTTGCAAGGTTGCTGTGTTACTCAGCAACCAAGCAACTCAGCAACCTTGTAACCGCGAAATGCGCCTTCTCCAGATCGACGCCTTCACCAGCGCACCGTTCAAAGGCAATCCGGCCGCCGTCTGCTTCATGGATGGCGCGCGGGATGACCAATGGATGGCCAGTGTCGCGGCGGAGATGAATCTCGCTGAGACGGCGTTCCTGTCGCCGCGTGAGGATGGGTGGTCGCTTCGCTGGTTCACGCCGGCGGTCGAGGTCGACCTCTGTGGGCACGCCACGCTGGCCTCGGCGCATGCGATCTGGAGCGAGAACATCAGCGCGGACGAGGTGCTGCGCTTTCACACGCGCAGCGGCGTGCTGACGGCAAAACACGACGGCGATTTCATCGAGCTCGATTTTCCCGCCAAACGCGAGGAGGCGATCGCTGCTCCCGCCGGTCTGCTCGACGCCCTCGGCACCGCCAATGCGTCCTACGTCGGCCGCAATCAGTTCGACTACCTCGTCGAGTTGCCGTCGGAAGCCGAGGTGCTGGCGCTCAAGCCGGATCACTCCGTCCTGCGGCAACTGCCAGTGCGCGGCGTCATCGTCACCAGCCGCGGCAGCGGCGAATACGACTTTATCTCCCGATTCTTCGCCCCCGGTTCCGGCATCGACGAAGACCCGGTCACCGGCTCATCCCACTGCTGCCTCACGCCCTACTGGTCGCAAAAGCTCGGCAAGACAGAGATGAACGCCTATCAGGCCTCGCCGCGCGGCGGCGCCATCCGCGTCCGCCTCGACGGCGACCGTGTAAAACTCGCCGGCCACGCCGTCACAGTACTGCGGGGCGAGTTGCTGGTGTGATCACCATCGCGCCCGCGGACGACCTCACAATCGTCCGCGCTCTCATCACCGAGTACGCGACCTCCCTCGGCGTCGACCTCTCTTTCCAAGACCTCGATCACGAGCTGGCCACGCTCGATGCGTTCTACGAGCAGATCTTCGTCGCACGGGATGAGACCCGCGCCGCCGGCTGCGTCGCCCTTCGCCGCATCGATGACGAGATCTGCGAGATGAAACGCCTTTACGTCCGCCCCGAGCTCCGCGGCCACGACCTCGGACGCCGCCTGGCGGATCTCATCATCCAAGAGGCACGGCAGCGCGGATACAAACGCATGCGCCTCGACACGCTGCCAACCATGACCGCCGCCATCCCGCTCTACCGATCGCTCGGCTTCGTCGAGATTGCACCGTACAGGTTCAACCCCGTTGAAGGGACGCGTTTCCTGGAGCTGAATCTTTGATCACGCGGAGGCGCGGAGAGAGCTGTTTTTCTCCGCGCCTCCGCGTCTCCGCGTGATTGAATCTCCCAAATGAACCGCCGCAAATTCATCGGTGCCTCCGCCGCTCTCACCGTTCTCTGGAGAACGCCCTCGCTCTTCGCCCAGCGCGAGCAGACCTCGGACACGCCGCCGCCCGCCTCAATCGCCGCACTGACGTCGATGCGCGATCAGGCCCGGCCGATCACGAACGACGAGCGCCGCGCGCGCATCGAGAAGGCCAAGCGGCTCATGGCGCAGCACAAGATCGGCGCACTCGTCCTGACCGGCGGTACCTCGCTGGTCTACTTCGCCGGCATGCGCTGGGGCGGCGGCGAACGGCTCTTCGCCTGCGTCATCCCGGTCAAGGGAGAGCCGTTCTTTGTCTGCCCTGCCTTCGAGGAAGATCGCGCCCGCGAGCAGATCGCCCTCGGCCCGTTCGGGGCGGATCACGCCGACGTCCGCACCTGGAACGAAGACGAAAGCCCCTACTCGCTCGTCGCCCGAGGACTCAAGGATCGCGGCCTCGGTACCAGCTCGATCGGCATCGAGGAAACGACGAAGCTCGTCTGGAG
>Ga0137393_10001782_pt1 | contig 13781 bp, 23 predicted proteins | sample 15con2h34BmetaG_FD_101396 | JGI IMG/M metagenome (GOLD analysis project Ga0137393, IMG submission 101396) | Vadose zone soil microbial communities from Angelo Coast Range Reserve, California, USA - 15con2h3.4B metaG | ecosystem: Environmental > Terrestrial > Soil > Vadose zone > Saprolite...
ATCGAGGTTATTTACTGTAAAGTTCAACGATCAACTGCTCGTTGACTGGCAACTGGATGTCTTCGCGCTTGGGCAATGACAGCACGCGCGCTTTATAGTTGTCGCGGTCGATCTCCAGCCAATTGGGCATGGTGCCGTGACTGGCAAATTCTTTTGCCAGTTCCAGAACCAATAGCTTCTTGCTGTTCTCGCGAATTGCAATTTCCTCGCCCGCGCTTACTTCGTATGAGGGAATGTTGACTTTGCGGTTGTTGACCGCCACATGACCGTGGCGCACTAACTGGCGCGCCTGGCGCCGGGACTGGGCGAATCCCAGGCGGTACACCACATTGTCCAGACGTCGCTCAAGCTGCTGCAGCAGCAGTTCGCCGGTCACACCCCGCGTGCGGGCAGCCTTCTCGAAGTAATTGCGGAACTGGCCTTCCTGCGTAAAATAAATGCGCTTGGCTTTCTGCTTTTCACGCAGTTGCAGACCGTAGCCTACAATTTTGGCTTTACGGTCTTTCCCATGTTGTCCGGGAGCAAAGTTACGCTTCTCGATGGGACACTTATCGGTAAAACATTTTGAGCCTTTGAGGAACAGCTTCATGCCCTCACGGCGGCAGAGACGGCAAACTGCATCGGTATAACGCGCCAAGTTGTTCTCCTTATTAGATGACCGGTTTACAGGTTTGGCTTCACCCTTCGTCCCGGACGAAAATCAGTCGTTGGTCGATCGTCGTTAGCCAACCACCCTACACGCGACGGCGTTTCGGCGGACGGCATCCGTTGTGCGGAATCGGCGTCACGTCGCGAATGGAGCGTACCTCAATGCCCGACGAGGCGAGCGCGCGAACGGCCGACTCGCGGCCAGATCCCGGGCCACTGACACGAACATCTACACTGCGGACGCCATGGTCGCGCGCCATATTCGCAGCGTTCGATGCCGCCTGCTGCGCGGCGAACGGTGTGCCTTTGCGCGATCCGCGAAAACCGAGCGATCCCGAACTCTTCCACGACAAAACGTTGCCATTCATGTCGGAGATGGTCACGATCGTGTTATTGAAGGACGCCTGCACGTAGCACAGACCATGCGGTACGTGCTTGCGCTCCTTCTTCTTGAACGTCTTCTTCTTGCCTTTTTTCTCCGGTGCGGTCGTGCCGCCCGCTGCTGCTGGTTTAGCCATAGTTAGCCTTTAGCTCTTAGCCTTTAGCCGTTAGCTTGGAACGCCGTGTTAGAGCTAACGGCTAAGAGCTAACAGCTGTCCTTACGTTTTCGACGTCGCCTTCTTCTTCTGGGCGACCGTTCCTTTGCGCGGACCCTTGCGAGTTCGAGCATTCGTGTGCGTTCGCTGTCCCCGGACCGGCAGGTTGCGCCGGTGACGGAATCCGCGATAAGAGCCGATTTCGATGAGACGCTTGATGTTCATCGAAACTTCCTTGCGCAGATCGCCTTCGACCAAACCCTCCGACTCAATCACCGTGCGGATCCGGTTGACTTCTTCTTCGCTGAGGTCCTGAACCTTCTTCATGGGCTCGACCTTGGCTTCGTCCAGAATGCGGCCGGCGCGTGGTTGGCCAATGCCGTAGATATAGGTCAGCGCGATGTTGATGTGCTTCTGGCGCGGAAGATCGATGCCTGCGATACGTGCCATTGTTCTTAACCTCTCGTGGCTTTTGGCTCTTAGCTTTTGGCTCTTAGCTAAAAGCCAAGAGTCCAAGGCCGAAAGCTGTTTCAGCCCTGGCGCTGTTTGTGTTTCGAATTGACGCAGATCACCCGTACCACACCCTTGCGGTGGATGACTTTGCACTTATCACAAATTTTCTTTACCGATGCTCGTACTTTCATATACCAGCCTTCAGCCGTCCGCTGTCGTTCTTACAGCTTTCAGCGAGAACCTATTTGTAGCGATAGACAATCCTGCCGCGATTCAGATCGTATGGCGAAAGCTCGACGGCGACCTTGTCCCCCGGAAGGATACGAATGAAATTCTTGCGCATCTTGCCGGACACATGCGCCAGCACTTTGTGCTTGTTCTCCAGCTCCACCCGGAACATGGCGTTCGGCAGTGGTTCCAGAACAACTGCCATCACTTCAATCGCGTCTTCTTTGCTCATCGACTCCTTAAAAGCTTTTATCTTGTAGCTCTTGGCTCTTAGCCTTTGGCTTTTAGCTAAAAGCCAAGAGCTAAAAACTAATAGCTCTTACTGCGTCAAAATCATCGGCCCGTTTTTCGTGACCGCGACGCAGTGCTCAAAGTGCGCACTGAAACTTCCGTCGACCGTCACTGCCGTCCACTTATCTCCGAGCACTCGCGTTTCCGGCTTGCCGTAATTCACCATGGGCTCGATGGCGAGTACCATACCCTCTCGCAACTTGGCGCCATGACCGCGGGCTCCGTAGTTGGGCACCTGGGGCTCTTCGTGCAACCGCGTGCCGATCCCATGGCCCACGAACTCTCGAACCACGCTGAAGCCGTTGGCCTCCACGTGCTCTTGAACCGCTGCTCCAACATCGCCTACCGAGTTGCCGATGCGCACCTGCTCGATCCCGCGGTATAGCGATTCTTCGGTGACCGTCAACAGCTTGCATAGTTCCGGCTTGATAGCATCGACCGGAACCGTAATCGCAGCATCCCCGTAGTAGCCATCGAGCACTACGCCGCAATCGATGGAGACGATATCGCCTTCCTTCACCGTCCGCGTTTCCGACGGGATGCCGTGCACGATCTCTTCATTTACCGAGGTACACAAAACGCAGGGATAATCGTAATATCCCTTGAACGCCGGCTTCGCGCCAAGATCCTTGATCTTCTGTGCTGCGGCACGCTCCAGATCCATGGTCGTGACGCCCGCGGACACCATCGCCCGAACATGATCGAGAACCTGACGTACGATGCGGCCGCTCTCACGCATCTTCTCAATCTCAGCCGCCGATTTGCACACAATCGCCATTCCTAAGCGTGATGATCTTCGAGGATTCGGTAAATCTGCGCGGTAACGTCATCCATTGGCAAATCACCGTTAATCGAGATCAACCTTCCTGTGCGCTGGTAATAGTCAGCCACGGGGCGAGTCTGCTCCCGATAAGCCGCCAATCGCGGCTCAATGACTTCCAATCGATCGTCATTGCGGGTCACCAGCTTCGATCCGTCGAAGTCGCAAACTTCATCGAAACGTGGCGGCTGGAAGTGGACGTTATAGATCCGCCCACAGGTGGGACAGGTACGGCGTCCAGTGATCCGGAGCAAAAGTTGATTATAGTCCACGTCCAGGCGGATCACAATTGGCCAGGCGCGAGTCGGACGCGAGTTGTCAAAGAGCTTGTCGTCCAATAATGCATCGAGCCACCCGGCCTGCGGTGCAGTCCGGGGAAATCCGTCTAGAACGTAACCGCGCCTGCAGTCCGGTTGACACAGCCGTCGCCGGACCATTTCGCAGACCAAGTCGTCGGAAACCAGCTCGCCGCGAGCCATAACCGACTTGGCAACCTTGCCGAGTTCCGTCCCTTGAGCTACGTTGTACCGCAGAAGGTCTCCGGTCGAGATCTGCGGAATAAAATAGCGTTCCATGATGCGCTTGGACTGAGTGCCTTTTCCGGCACCCGGCGGCCCAAGCAACACCACAGGTCCCACATCACGCGAGGTCTCCTTCCCCATCGGCTGGCCTCAAGCCTCCCGATCCCTCAACCCCGATTTGTAATTTGATAATCGGGTAATTTCGTAATTAAAGAAACAGCCGGGATCGGTTCGCCCCCAATTGCCAAATCGCCCGATTACCCAATTGCAAATTCCGTTCACGACCAGTTGCGGCGGCCACGAATGCGACCGCTGCGCGGTGTGAATCCATCGTAGTGGCGCATGATGAGTTGCGCTTCAATCTGCGTGACCGTATCCATCGCCACACCCACCACAATCAGCAGCGAAGTTCCGCCAAAGTAAAAATTGACGCCCAACCCGTTCGTTACCCAGATCGGCAATCTCTCAAATAGTGAACCGCCCAGCCACCACGGCAAGTGGTTCAGGTGAAGTCCCGTAATCATCCACTCGGGGATGAAAGAAATAACAATCAGATAGAGAGCGCCCACGAGCGTGATCCGCGTGAGAACCTCATTGATGAAATCGGCCGTGCGCTTGCCCGGACGAATGCCGGGAATGAAGCCGCCGTACTTGCGCATGTTGTCGGCCACTTCGCTGGGATTGAAAACGATGGAGACATAAAAATACGCGAAGAAAATAATCCCGACTGCGTAAAGCAGCGTATACATCGGCTCGCCCCACTGCAGCGCGGAAAGCAATCCACCGAAATAACGGCTCTCTTTGAGTCCAAGGCCTGAGCCGATCATGGGCGGCAAACTTAGAATTGAAGAGGCAAAAATTACCGGCATCACGCCGCCGGCATTCACCCTCAGAGGCAAGTGAGTGGACTGCCCGCCCATCACTTTGCGTCCGACGACGCGCTTCGCGTATTGCACAGGAATGCGCCGTTCGCTGCGTTCAACCCAAACAATAAACGCTACAACGCCGATCATGAAGACCACCAGCCCGGCCATCAAAACGGGCGTGAGCACGCCCCAGGCGCCATTCTTGGCTTTGTCAATGAGATCGACCACGCCCCGCGGCAGACCCGTGACGATGCCGGCAAAGATCAGCAGCGACATGCCGTTGCCTACGCCACGCTCGGTGATCTGCTCGCCCAGCCACATGATGAATGCGCTGCCCGTGGTCAGGGTCAGCATGGTCATCAAGACGAAGCCAGGGCCTGGGTGGACTACAAAGTCACCGCCACGCTCCAGACCAACGGCGATACCGAAGGACTGCACTGCGCTGAGCATTACTGTGACATAGCGCGTCCACATCGTGATCTTCTTGCGCCCCATCTCGCCTTCTTTCTGCAGCTTGGCCAGCGGCTCATAGACCACTGTCAACAATTGCAGAATGATGGACGCCGTAATGTAGGGCATGATGCCCAAGGCGAAGATGGTCAGACGGCGCAGTTGTCCGCCGGAAAACAGGTCAACAAATCCCAGGAACGAGCCGCGATTCTGTTCGAAAAACTGTGCCAGCTTATCGGCGTTCACTCCCGGCGTGGGGATGTGACCGCCCAGGCGGTACACGGCCAGCAGGCCTAGCGTAAACAGGATGCGCCTACGCAGGTCTGGAATCCGGAAGATGTTAGCCAGTTTCTCGAACATTACTGCAAGACCTCAAACTTGCCGCCTGCCTTGGTGATCTTTTCCTGGGCAGATTTTGAGAACTTGTGGGCGTGCACGGTGATCGCGCTCCTCAGTTCGCCGTCTCCCAGAATCTTGACCGGATGCTTCGTCTTGATGACTCCGGCCTTGCGTAGGACATCCGGCGTGATGGTTGTCTCGCCAAGTGTCTTGCCCAACTGCACCAGCCTTTCCAGGCTCACGATGTTGAATTCTTTGCGGAAGATGTTGGTAAAGCCGCGCTTCGGCATGCGGCGGTGCAGCGGCATCTGGCCGCCTTCAAAACCACGGATCATGCGCGAACCGGTGCGCGAGCGTTGGCCCTTGTGTCCACGGGTAGACGTCTTGCCCATTCCGGACCCCATACCGCGGCCCACGCGCTTGCGCTTTTCGGTCGCCTTCTTCGGTGCTCTAAGGTTGGATAAATTCATATGGGTCACTTCCCTACCGCCGCTGTAGAGACGTTGCTTGCAACGTCTTGCCGGCACAGACGTAGCAAGCTACGTCTCTACGATAAAATCTCGACCAGATGCGGCACCTTGGCCACCATCCCGCGAATAGCATTGTTGTCAGGACGCTCGATCACCTGATTCAACCGGGTGAATCCCAACCCCTTGATTACCAGCTTCTGTTTGATCGGGGCACAGATGGCGGAACGCACCCATTTCAGGTGAATCTTGCCACTGTCCGAATTCGTTTTCTTTGCCGTCATTGCAATCCCTCGTTATAACTCTTGTGCCGACTTGCCCCGCAGAAGCGCCACGCTCTCGCGGTTCTTGAGCTGCTTGAGCGCGTCAAAGGTCGCCTTGATCACGTTGTGCGGGTTGGTCGTGCCGATCGACTTAGTCAAAACATTCTGCACGCCCGCCGAAGTCATTACCGCGCGCACCGCTCCACCGGCGATCACGCCCGTGCCTTCTGGAGCCGGCTTGAGCAAAACTTTACCCGAACCATAGCGTCCCAGCACCAGGTGCGGAATGCTGGTTTGCGTCAGGTTAACCTTGATCAGATTCTTCTTGGCTGACTCGATCGCTTTGCGAATGGCCTGCGGGACTTCCTTGGCCTTGCCGGCCCCGTGGCCCACTACCGCCGCCGACGGATCTCCCACCACCACCAGCGCAGCAAACGAAAGGTTCTTGCCGCCCTTGACCACCTTGGTCACGCGGTTGATGGCGACGACCTGGTCTTTCAGTTGGTACGAACCCGCATCAAGCTTCTTGATAATTGTTGGCATAATTCCTTTGGCTTTTAGCGTCCAGCTACCCGAGTTTCAGGAGGGTTGGCTAGCAGCTAAAAGCTAGTAGCTTCTTTTCTAAAACTGCAATCCCGATTCACGAGCCGCTTCCGCGAGCGCTTTTACGCGCCCGTGATAAAGGTAGCCGCCACGGTCAAAGACAACCTTGCTCACGCCCTTGGCCTTGGCCCGCTCGGCGATCGTCTTGCCTACGGCTTTAGCCGCAGCTACGTTTCCGCCCGTGCGCCGGTCTTCCTTCTTGCCCTCGGCGCTGCTGGCCGAAACCAGCGTCTTGCCGTTCAGATCGTCCACCACCTGAACGTAGATATGGTTCAGCGACCGATACACGTTGAGCCGCGGACGCTGGTCCGTTCCTTGCATCTTCTTGCGGATGCGCTCATGCACATGGCCGCGCTTCTGGTTCTTAGAGATTCTCGTCAGCATGAAACCTGTCCTTGGTCGTTTGTCTTCGGTCGTTGGCCCAAGACTCCGACACCTTCGCAACTTTCAAGTTTCTAAACACTGTCGCACGCTCAACAATCAGGCGAATGATTAACGGCCTGCGACCAACGACTGCTATTTCGCTCCGGTCTTGCCGACTTTCTTCTTCAAGCGCTCGCCGGCGTAGCGCACGCCCTTGTTCTTGTACGGGTCAGGTGGGCGCAAAGAACGCATTTCTGCGGCGACCTGACCTACCTTTTGCCGGTCAATTCCCGAAACAGCGATCTTCGTCTGCTTGGGGTCGACGACGGCATCGACGCCGGTAGGCAACGGGTACTCGATCGGATGCGAATAACCGAGGCTGAATACAACCATCCCCTTGCCCTTCAATTCGGCGCGGTAACCGATGCCGACGATTTCCAGATCGCGTGTCCAACCTCGAGTGACCCCTTCGACAGCGTTGTTCACCAGCGCGCGCGCCAGTCCGTGCACAGCGGCCTGCGAATCGTTCTCGCGAACAGCCAGAAGATGCCCGTCCTTCTGCTCGACCCTGATGCCCGCCGGCAGCGCGGTGTCCAGCTTGCCCTTGGGGCCCTGAACGGCAACCGTGTTGCCTTCAATTTTGACCGTCACCCCTTTGGGGATCGGGATCGGCTTTTTTCCAATTCGTGACATAAGTCAGCTCTTAGCTGCTAGCTTCTAGCTGCTAGCTGGATTTGCGATCTTCCACTTCACTCTCCGACCGCGTCCACCTGAACTTGATTTCCTTCACTGCTTTAGCTAGTAGCTAGAAGCTAATAGCTAGAAGCTTGATTCAGTAAATCTCGCAGAGTAACTCTCCGCCCACGCCTTCTTTGCGCGCCTGGCGTCCCGTCATCACGCCCCGAGGCGTGGTAAGGATGTTGATCCCTAGGCCGCCGAGAACGCGCGGAATCTCACTTCGCCGCACATACACCCGGCATCCGGGACGCGATACGCGCTCCACCTTCGAGATGGCTGCCTCGTTGTTGGCGCCATATTTGAGGTAAACCCGGATGACCTTGTGGCCCTCTTCCTCGGTCGGTTTGAAATTCGAGATGTAGCCCTCTTCCTTCAGCACGCGGGCAATCTCAAGCTTCAGCCTGGAAGCCGGGATGTCCACCTTCTGATGACGGGCATGGAGCGCGTTACGCACCCTCGTCAGCATGTCTGCGACCGGATCGGTCAACCTCATCTTTTGCTTCTCCTCTAGCCACCCGTTCGCTCCGCACTGACCGGAGAACCTGCGGCAGCTTGAACTTCAGTCGTTAGTCGTTGGGCCTTGGTCCTTGGTCGTTAAGCATTCGCGGGGTAGGCGCCCGCGAACGACCAACGACGAGCGGCCCACGACGCAGCTACCACGAAGACTTCGAAACTCCTGGTATCTCTCCCCGCAGCGCGAGCTGGCGGAAGCATAAACGGCACAGGCCGAACTTCCGCAGGTAAGCGCGCGGACGTCCGCAAAGCTTGCAGCGGTTGTGTTTGCGTGTCGAAAACTTCGGCCTCGGTTCTTTTTTCTCGCGTGCCAGCGCAAACTTCTTTTCGATCTTCGCGTCCTTAACTCGTTTTGCTGTAGTCATGCAATCCTTAAGAAATCTTTGTGGTCGAACTTTGAAACCTTAACTACGAAACCTTCACTGCGTGCGGAACGGCATTCCCAGATGCTTCAACAGCGTGCGCGCCTGATTGTCATTCGCGGCCGTAGTCACAATTGTGACGTTCATGCCCTTCTGTTTGTCGACCTTCTCGTAAGAGATTTCCGGGAAGATCAGCTGGTCGTGCAGGCCGATCGTGTAGTTGCCTCGCCCGTCGAACGACTTCGTCGAAACCCCCCGAAAGTCGCGCACACGGGGAAGAACTATATTGACCAGCCGATCGAAAAACTCGTACATACGGTCGCCGCGCAACGTGACCATGCATCCGATAGCCTGGCCTTCGCGCACCTTGAATGCCGCGATCGACTTCTTGGCTCGCGTGACCACCGGCTTCTGGCCGGTGATCTGCCCCAGTTCATTCACGGCCGGGTCGAGCACCTTGGCATTCTGCGTCGCTTCGCCCATGCCCATGTTCACCACGATCTTGTTAAGCCGGGGAACCGCCATCTTGTTTTGCAGTTCGAGCTCTTTCAGCAGGGCCGGCGCGACTTCTTTCTCGAACCGCGAGCGAAGCCGCGGACGCTCCTTGGCACTATGCCGCGCCTGGTCCGGAGCCTTCTGCTCTTGCTCGGCTGCCTTCGATGCTTTCCTATCTTTTGCCATGTCGATTTCAACTTCCTCTCACGGTTTCGGGTTGCAGGAAACTGTCAGCTATCAGCCGTCAGCTCTCAGTACTGATTTCCTGCGTGTACCGGTTCGTGAGACTTAAATTTATCCTGCTGTCCTGCAGATCCTTCGCTTCGCTCAGGATGACGCCAGCCGACTCCCGCTTCGCTCACGCCCGCCAAACAGCGTCACTTGTCCAGCGTCGTCCCGCACTTCTTGCACACTCGGACTTTGCGATCGCCGCGCACTTCATGACCGATACGTATCGGGCCGCAGGTCGGGCAAACCAACTGCACGTTGGAGAGAGCAATCCGGCTCTCCTGCTCGGCGATGCCGCCCTTAATATTGCGCTGCGGGTTAGGGCGCACGTGCTTTTTCACCATCATCACGTGTTCGACCAGAAGCTTGTTGTCGTTCGGAAACACGCGCAGCACGCGCCCTTCCTTGCCCTTGTCCCGCCCCGTGATCACCTTCACGGTGTCGTTGCGGTGAATATCTACTCGCTTGTGTTCGGTGCTTACGGTTCGCATGTTCTAAACCTAATTTCGTAATCTCGTAATAGAGTATTTGGGAAACTTAAAAATCCAACCGATGATCCAGATTTTCAATTACCCAATTACTCAATCACCCAATTTCACAATTTCCCTAGATCACTTCCGGAGCCAAAGAAACGATCTTCAAAAATTTCTTCTCCCGCAACTCGCGGGCCACCGGACCGAAGACGCGCGTCCCCACCGGCTCGCCTGCGTCATTGATCAGCACAGCCGCATTCTGGTCAAAGCGGATGTAGGTACCGTCGCGCCGGCGATGTTCCTTGCGGGTCCGTACGATCACAGCCTTCACCACTTTGCCCTTCTGCACCTGGCCTTCGGGCGCCGCCTCTTTCACCGCCGCCGTGATCACGTCGCCCAGCCCGGCATTCAATCCGGTCGAGCCGCCAAGCGGCAGAATCATCTGCAGCTTGCGGGCGCCGGAGTTGTCAGCGACCTCGAGCATCGATCTCATCATCACAGCCATGGCGTCAATCTCCCTTAGTGTTTCCCCGGCATATCTATTCCCGGGCTGCCGCTATTTGCCGGCCGGCTCAACCACTGCTTCCGGTACCAGCGCCGTCTTGCGCACGATTTCCTTCAGCTTCCAGCGCTTCAGCTTCGAAAGCGGCCTGGTCTCCTCGATCCGCACCACGTCGCCCACATGCGCTTCGTTCTTTTCATCGTGGGCGTAGAACTTCTTGTTGCGCGCGACCACTCGCCTGTAGAGCGGATGCGACTTCTTCCGAGTCACCTTCACTACGATGGTCTTCTGCATGCGGTTGGAGACCACTTCCCCCACCACTTCCTTGCGGCGGCCCTGCACATGTTCGGTGGCCGATGCTGATGCTGATGAATGTTTTGCTGCTGTTTCCGGCATTATCGTTTCTCCGTCGCCGTGGTGCGCTCGCGCTCACCCAGGATCGTCTTGACCCGCGCAATGTCCTTGCGCAGGCCGCGAATTTTCTTCAGGCTTTCCGTCTGCCCCATGTTGAGCTGAAACTTCAGTTTGAAGAGCTGGTCGGCGAGCTCGCTCTCCTGGTGGTGCAGCTCAACATCAGTTAGGTTGCGGATCTTGTCCGATTTCATAAATGCAATTCCTGGTTCCCAGTCTTAACGTATCGTCCCTTCGCGCTTGACCAGCGTGGTGCGCAAGGGCAGCTTGTGCGACGCCAGCCGCATCGCTTCGGTGGCATCCTGGATGGTCACACCTTCCATCTCAAACAGAATTTTTCCCGGACGCACTACCGCGACCCAGTGATCGGGCGCGCCCTTTCCCTTGCCCATACGGGTTTCGGCCGGCTTCTTGGTCACCGGTTTATCGGGAAACACGCGAATCCAGATCTTTCCGCCGCGCTTCACGAAGCGAGTCATGGCCACGCGGCTGGCTTCGATTTGCCGGTCGGTAATCCATCCAGGCTCCAATACCTTCAGCCCGAAATCGCCGAAAGCCAGCGTGGAACCGCGCCAGGCCTTTCCCGTCATGCGGCCGCGCTGCTGCTTGCGGTACTTCACTTTCTTTGGCATCAACATAACGAATTTCCCTGTAGAGACGTTGCTCGAAACGTCTTAGCCTGCACCATCTCACTGCCGGAGACGTAGCAAGCTACGTCTCTACGACGCTTTGTTCTAGAATCCGCCTGCTGCCGTCGTCGCTTCACGCTTCTTCTGCGGCAAGATTTCGCCTTTGTACACCCAGCACTTCACGCCGATCACGCCGTAGGTCGTCCGGGCTTCAGTGAAGCCATAATCGATGTCGGCGCGCAGCGTGTGCAGCGGCAAACGTCCCTGCAGATACCACTCCGAGCGCGCGATTTCGTTGCCGTTCAACCGGCCGCTCACCCGAACCTTGATTCCCTTGCAGCCGAAACGCAGCGCCGAGTCCACAGCCTTGCGCATGGCGCGGCGAAATCCGACACGCTTTTCCAGCTGCAGTGCAATCGATTCTGACACCAACTGTGCGTCGAGCTCCGGTTTGTGTACTTCCTGGATGTCGACAAACACTTCGCGTGACGTCCGCTTCTGCAGATCGCCCTTGAGCTTGTCGATTTCCGCGCCCTTGCGCCCGATAATGATGCCCGGTCGCGCGGTCTTGATAATGATGCGCAGCTTGTTGCCCGGACGCTCGACCTCAATCGCGCTCACACCCGCCGACTTGAGCTTGTCTTTCAGCTCATTCTTCAGCTTGATGTCTTCGAGCAGCAGCTTGTCGTAGTCGCGCTCGACAAACCAACGCGACTTCCACGGCTTGGTGTAGCCGAGGCGAAAACCATAAGGATGGACTTTTTGTCCCATTGCTTCTCCTAACAATCCCAATTAAAACGATCCCAATCCGTATTCCGGCGAACCGGAACCCAAAACTTACTTCGCTGCCGTCTTCTTCTTGCCAGCGGTCTTCTTATTAACGGCCGGTGCACGCCGCTTGGCTCTTGCCGGAGCCACTGTCTCACCACCCACAACGTTCGCCACTGCCTCGCCGCTCTTACCACGCTCAGCCAGCACAAGTTCGATGTGCGCGATACGCCGCACGTAGCGGTAGGCACGACCCTGTGGAGCCGGGCGGATACGTTTCATGCGCGGTCCGTCATTGGCCACTGCCCGCTTTACATACAAGTTGTCAATCTCGACATCCAGGTTCTTCTCGGTGGCGAGAAAATTCGCGTTGTCGAGCGCCGACTGCAGCAGCTTGCCCACGTTCGCAGCCACGCGCTTCTTGGTGAAGGCCAGCATGTTGCGCGCGTCTTCTACCTTGCGCCCCTTGATCAGGTCCAGCACCAGGCGGGCCTTTTGCGGCGAGACGCGCAGATAACGCATTTCAGCTCTAAATTCCATTCGCGTCTCCTCTTATGCCTTCGGCGGCGCTGCCGCTGCCGGAGCCCCCGACGAAATTGCTCCTGGACCGCCCGGGATGCCTGCCGGCCGGGCTGCCGTTTCTGTCGCCGCCCTCATGGAGTGTCCCTTGAACGTGCGCGTAAAGCTGAACTCGCCCAGCTTGTGGCCCACCATGTTTTCGGTGACATACACGGGGATAAACTTCTTTCCGTTATGCACCGCAATGGTGTGCCCCACCATCTCCAGCACGACGGTTGAACGTCGCGACCAGGTGCGCAAAACCTTCTTTTCATTGCGCGAATTCAGGCCTTCCACCCTCGCGAGAAGGTGGCCATCCACGAATGCGCCCTTTTTGGTTGAACGTGCCATAAAATCAGCTCTCAGCTTTCAGCCGTCAGCTTTCAGCTAACAGGCTTTGTCCTTTTAAACCCTCTTCGTCCTTACCCCACATCCTGTCATTCCGAGCGAAGCGAGGGATCTGCTTTCGTGTGCGGCGCTACTTGCTGCGCCTATTCACGATGAACTTATCCGTCCGCTTGTTGTTACGTGTCTTGTAGCCGCGTGTCGGCTGGCCCCACGGCGTTACCGGATGCCGTCCGCCGGAGGTCTTACCTTCACCGCCGCCATGCGGATGGTCGACCGGGTTCATCGACACGCCGCGATTATGCGGGCGCTTTCCCAGCCACCTCGAGCGTCCAGCTTTGCCAATGGTGACGTTCTCGTGGTCGATGTTTCCGACCTGGCCGATCGTCGCCATGCAGTTCTGCGAAATCTTGCGGGTCTCGCCCGAAGGCAGCTTCACCAGCGCGTATTCCTCTTCCTTGGCCACTAGCTGCGCCGAACCGCCCGCCGAGCGCACCATCTGTCCGCCCTTGCCCGGCTTCAGTTCCAGATTGTGAATCTGCGTGCCCGGCGGAATGTTGCGCAGCGGCAGCGCGTTTCCCACAAGGATGTCGGCGTCCGGACCGCTCACAACTTTTTGTCCGACCTTCAACCCTTCCGGCTGAATAATGTAGCGCTTCTCGCCGTCTGCGTACGCCAGCAGGGCAATGCGCGAGGAGCGGTTGGGATCGTACTCGATCGTGGTCACCGTGGCCGGGATCCCGGTCTTGTCGCGCTTGAAATCGATGATGCGCAGCTTGCGCTTGTGCCCGCCCCCGATGAATCGCATCGTGGTGTCGCCCGAATTACGGCGGCCGCCCGTACGCGGTTTGGGCTCGACCAGCGGCTTATGCGGATGCCTGGTCGTGATGTCGTCGTTGACCAGCGTCGTG
>Ga0137393_10001785_pt1 | contig 13760 bp, 6 predicted proteins | sample 15con2h34BmetaG_FD_101396 | JGI IMG/M metagenome (GOLD analysis project Ga0137393, IMG submission 101396) | Vadose zone soil microbial communities from Angelo Coast Range Reserve, California, USA - 15con2h3.4B metaG | ecosystem: Environmental > Terrestrial > Soil > Vadose zone > Saprolite...
GAGCTCCCGCAACTGCTGGCCGACAGCGCCAACCGCGGCGAGGTGCGCCTGAAGGTCAACCAGCACTTCCGCGTCCAGCCGGGCGCCGCGCTCAGCGCGAAGCTGCAAGCGGTCCACGCCACGGCGAGGTACGTTTTCTGACGCCTCCGGGTGACCGTGCCCCCGATTTTCGCCGCGAAAACGGGGAGTGCGCCATTGACGCCTGTGCGATGCTTTTGTGAAAGAGGAGGATCCCGATGGCCGACGCAGCGCAGTCCTATGCCACGCACCGCAGGTTCTTTCCGCTGTTCCACTTCATCGCTATCCCGCTGCTGGTCATCAATCTGATCGTCCGCATCATCTACGCGTACAAGCACATGGGTGCGAAGCTGGTGTGGTGGGAAATCGTCTTCGCGCTGGCACTGATCTGCCTCGCACTCGCCGCGCGGCGCATGGTGCTCATGGTTCAGGATCGTCTGATCCGGCTCGAAGAGACTCTGCGCCTGCAGCGATGCCTGCCTGACGATCTGCGCGGCCGGGTCGGGGAGCTCTCAAGCGGGCAGTTGATCGCGCTCCGTTTCTGCGGCGACGACGCCGAGCTGGCCGGGTTGACGCGCTCGGTTCTTGGCGGCCAAACGACGGGCCGCGAGGACATCAAGAAAAGTATCAAGACGTGGCGGCCGGACACGATGCGGGCGTAGCGGCCCGCAAGGCCGCCTCGAAGCCGGTGTCGTCGTCAGCCAGGATCGCCATCGCATCGATCGTTCGCGAAATCCCCGCCAGGCCGTGCACGGTTTGTGACGTGGCAAAGCGAATGAGGAGGCGAGGCTCGTCGAGCATGGCCACCTTCAGTACGCCCTTACGCTTCCATTCGGCCTCGTGATGCACCGGCTCGATCGCGGCGATGGCGGCCAGCGGAATCGCGGCGCGCCAGCGGAGACCGTAGCTGAGGACGAGCGTATCGCCCTCGATCCGCGTCGGCCGCAGGCGCAACGCCTGGTAATCACCCAGGAGCCAGAGGATGCCGTAGAGGTCGAGCGTGGTGACGATCCAGGCGGCCTTCACGCTCCACAGTTGCACGATGAGATGCGCGCCGATCGACTCGATGCCGATCAGGAAAACGAAAACGCCGATCACGCTCGCCCATCCGTTCCGCTGGTGCACGGTGAAGCCGGACGGCGCGCGTTTTCGCCAGCCGGAGAACGCGTAATAGAACACGGAGACTTCGAACGCAACCGCCCGTGCGGCGTATCCCCTCCCGAAGACTTCGGCGCACGCCCGTTCGATACGATCGACAGGATCGCCGCCGCCCTCGATGCGCCGGATGCGCGCCACGCGGCGGCCGACGAGCGCGATCGTGACCAGGTCGAGCGGCGCGGCAATATAGCGAAGCTGATCGACGAACGAGTGCTGCGCCGCCGGAATGATCCGCGCTGCGATACCAACGCCGATGAGGAAGAGCGGGATGAGCGTCACCGCCCCCGCCCGGCCGGTCCGCACGGCAAAGAGCCACCAGAGCAGCGGCAGCGAGATCGTCAGGTCGCAGGTGAACGCCCAGGCCAGCACATCGGGGTGCGCGGCGAAGGTTTGTGTCCGGACGACGATCGCCGCGAGGAGGGCCAGCCCGCCTCCGCCGAGGAGGAGCAGTGGATAGGGGCTCGTGCGCGCGGTTGTCATCCGGGCAATCTTACGTTCGTTTCGGGCTGGTAGTTTCGATACCAGATTTCGGCATTGTTCGCCCAAGGCGAGTCACGGGAACTCGGGCCTCTCGCCCGCGCTTGCAAGCAGCAGGATGCCGAGCATCAAACGCGTGCGAGACGCCCGCGCTCCCAGGTGTTACTGCCTACCATCTCGTGCCGCGATCGCGGCGTCTGGCTGTGGCTTCTAAGTTCACTTCAAATGTCCGTCGAACCATCCCACCAGCCTTCGGGCGATGTCGCGCTGGTGCTCCTTCTTCGCGATGCGGTGTCCTTCGTCGGGATAGACGACGAGTTGCGTCTCCACGCCGGCGGTCTTGAGCGCGTGCCAGAACTCGAACGACTGCGGCGCGGGGCACTCGCCGTCGCGCTCGCCGACGACGACCAGCGTCGGCGTCTTCACCTTCGTGATGAACGTGATCGGCGCGCTCCGGGCGTAGACGGCCGGATCGTCGTAAACAGAGGCACCGAAATACGGGATCATCCAGGCGTCGATGTCGTTCTCGCCGTAGTAGCTCTGCCAGTTGGCGATTCCGGCGCCGGCGACGGCCGCCTTGAATCGCGTCGTCTGCGTCACCGTCCACATGGTCATGTAGCCGCCGTAGCTCCAGCCCCAGATGCCGAGCCGGCTGGTATCGATCGGATTCGAAGCGGCCGCCGCGTCGATGCCGGTCATGACATCACGAAGATCGCCGTAGCCGAAATCCTTCACGTTCGCGCGTGTGAAGGCCTCTCCCTGGCCGTAACTGCCGCGCGGATTCGGGAAGAAGACGAAGTAACCGCGGCGCGATAGAAGCGCGGCGCGCGGATCGGGCCAGCGGGCCAGCGACGCCGCCGCCGGGCCGCCGTGGATCCAGACCACCATCGGGTACTTGCGCCCCGCTTCCACCTGCGCGGGAGCGAGCAGCCAGCCTTGCACGTCGAACGCATCGCTCTTCCAGCGGATCGAGCGCGCGTCGCCCCACGGGGAGGTGGCGGAGCGATTCGTCGTCGTGATCCTCTTCCATTCGCCGATTCGCCCTGCCCAGACCTCGGGGGCGTTGCGGAACCCGCCGCGGATGACAGCCGAGGTCATGCCGTCGCTGGCCAGCGACGCACCGATGCCGCCATCGTGGCCGGTGATGAATTCCTGGCCGCGCCAAAGAGTCTCTGTCGCACCGGTGGATGTATCGACGCGCGCGATGGCCGACTCGCCGGCGACATTCTCGCCGAATGTGATCCGATCGGGCGCCGTCCATGCGAACGTCGTTACCGACGCCTTGATCTCCGGCGTCACATTGCGCGCGGCGCCGCCCGCGGCGGGGATCACGAACAGATCGCCGCCGGTCGATCCCTCGTCACTCATCAGCCCTTCGATGAAGGCGATCAACTTCCCGTCCGGCGACCATCGCGGCGCGGCGACCTGAAGCTGCGGCGTGTAGATCGGATGCATCGCCGCGGCCTCGACGTCGACGACGTGCAGCTTCGCGATCCAGTAATTGTTGTCGCCCGAGCCGGGGGCGGCCATCGTCACCAGTTGCCTGCTGTCGGGCGACCAGTCGAAGTGGTAGATGTACATGTCGGCCGGCGTGACGATGCGAAGTTTCTTCGTGGCCACGTCGACGACGGCCACTCTTTGCTCATCGATGTGCTCTTCGATCGGGCCGACCGCGCGCGACATCGCCACGAGCGGACCGGCGGCGCGCTTTGCGTTCTCGATAAAGAGAAAGGCGATCGATTTTCCATCCGGCGACCAGTGCGGCTCGGCGAGGTAGCCGTGTACGTTCGTCACGCGGATCGGCGAGGCGCCGATGTGCGTCACGAAGATCTGCCGCTGCTCCCTGCCGCCGTCGCTGACGGTCGCCAGCGATGTCGAGTCTGGCGACCAGGCCAGGAAGTGATCATCGCCATCGCCGGGCAGGAGATGGATATCCCTGCCTGCCGTCGTCGCCGTCGTCACGCCCATTCCCTGTACCGACCAGGCGATGTATCTCCCGTCCGGCGAGATGGCCACGGCGTTGAACGTTCGCGCGCTCTCGACGTCATCGAGGAACGCGTCGTCGCGTTGCTGGGCGTACGCGACGGCGGCGGCGAATAGAAGGACGACAAAAGCGATTCGGCGCATGAGGGGGGAAGGATAACGGATGCTGGGTTGCGCGGTCTCGGGGTGTTCTGGCGTTCGCGCACGCGCGCGGTTCAGCGCGTGGTCGCGCGCATGCCGGCGACGGGGAAGCCCTCGCGTTCGGCGGCTTCGGCTAGGCGATCGTCGAGACAGACGAAGGCGAGGGTCGTGGGTTGCCCTTCTGCCGCGGCTACGCCCGCTGCAAGCTGCAGAGCATCGGCGGCGCGTAGCTCGTGGACGCGCAGGAAGCGCAGCGCGCTTTCCCGCAGCAACTCGGACGGCTGCACTTCCTGCCATGTCGCCGCAAAACGAGCGAGCCGGCCACGTGCCGCAGCCACCGAGCGCGGTCGAAGTCTGCGCTCACGCTCAAGGCGAGCGATTGCCGATTCGCATTCCACCTGCGTCCCCCACCATGCCAGTACGCCCGCGTCCGCACGATACAGCGTGCGCATGCGGCCGGATGCACGCTGGCGGACCAGGAGCGGCACGAGCGCCGAGCTGTCCCAGAACCTCAGCGGCCGCTCCTGCGCTCTTCAAGAACGGCCGCGACGATGTCGCCGTCTGGTTCAGGGGCGGGTGGAGGGACGCGCACGATCTCCTCGAGCCGGCCGCGGCGCGCACGTCGGATGACACCCGCTCGTTCCAGCCGCGCCAGACGACCCTCGTCGGGGCCGGCGTCGCCCGCACTCACCATGGGCTCGAGGCGCGCTACCGGCCGGTTGCGATCCGTGATCAAGATGGATTCGCCGTGTCGCACTCGATCGAGCAGCGCGCTCAGCCCGTTCTTCGTCTCGGAGATCGTGGCCGTCTTCATGAGGCTATTATAGCCTTCTCAGATCGGGAGGGTCTCCTTAGGATTGGTTTTCCCTACCGCTATCACTACGGCCGCGGAATCTCGCTCGAGTTGAATCGCCCCATCTCCGCCCTTACAAACGCCTCGGCCTCATCCACCGGCAACGGGTGACAGAACAGGAAGCCCTGCATGTGATCGCAGGCGTTGAGCTTGAGGAACGACCACTGCTCCTCCGTCTCCACCCCCTCGGCCACGACGGCCAGCCGCAGCGTGTGGGCGAGGTTGATCACGTACGAAACGATCGCCGCCGCTGATTCGTCCGTCGTCACGTCGCGCACGAAGGCGCGGTCGATTTTCACCGTGTCGATGGGGAATCGCTTCAGGTAGACAAGCGACGACTGGCCGGTGCCGAAGTCATCGATGGCGATGCGAATGCCGATCTCCTTGAGCTCGCGCATGGCATTCATCGTCGTCTCGATGTTCTGCACGGCCACCGTCTCGGTAATCTCGAATTCGATCCCGGTGGGATCGCAGGAGTACTCCCGCAGGATGCCGTCGACCACCCTGGCGAAGCTGAGCTGCTGGAACTGTGGTGCCGAGATGTTGACCCCGATGCGCATCGGCGGCAGGCCGGCGTGGCGCCAGCTTCGCAGGTCGTGGCAGACGCGGCGTAGAACCCATTCGCCGATCGGAACGATCAGCCCGGTCTCCTCGCCCAGGCCGATGAAGTCTCCCGGCGGGATCAGTCCTCGCGTCGGATGGTTCCACCGGACCAGAGCTTCGAGCGACACGATTTTCTTCCGGTTGCGGTCGAAGATCGGCTGATAGTGAAGGACCAGCTCATCGCGCTCGAGGGCGTGGTGCAGACTCTGCTCGAGCGCCAGCCGCCGGCCGTAGCGCTCGTTCATGCTGGCCGTGAACATCTGCGCCTGATTGCGGCCCAGCTCCTTGGCGCGGTACATGGCGCTGTCGGCGGACTTGAGCAGCGTCTCGACCTCGTCGCCGTCGCTGGGGAAGATACTGATGCCGATCGAGGCGGTCACGAAAAGCTCGTGTCCTTCGACGCGGAACGGATGCGCCAGCGACTGCAGGATCTTTCGTGCCACGCCGGCGATGGCCTCGCTGCTCGAGGTGTCGATGAGCAGGATGGTGAACTCATCGCCGCCGAGCCGCGAGATCGTGTCGGACGCGCGGACGCAGCCCTGAAGCCGGGCCGCAACTTCCGACAGCAGCACATCGCCCAGCGAGTGGCCCAGGCTGTCGTTGACCAGCTTGAAGTGATCGAGATCGAGATACATCACCGCCACGCCGCGGCGGTTGCGGCGGGCCTGCGCGATGGCGTAGATCACCCGGTCGCGGAAGAGGAGCCGGTTCGGCAGACCGGTGAGCGCGTCGTAGTAGGCCTGATACTCGAGCTGCTTTTCCGTCGCCTTTCGCTGCGTGACGTCGCGATAGTTGAGGACGATCGCGCCGACGCTCGGGTCATGCAGCATGTTCTGCGCGAATGCCTCGAGCCAGATCCACATCCCGTTTCTGTGGCGAAAGCGCAATTCGGTCTGCGACTCCGGCGATACTCCGGAGGCGAGAGAACCCAGCATCTCGCGCATCGTCTCGCGCTCGCGCGGGTGGACATACGAGAGGAAGCTCGTGCCGAGCAGATCGTCTTCGCCGTAGCCGAGCAGACGCTCAGTCGAGGCGCCGCTGTAATGGAATGCCAGGTCGCGGCCCAGCAGGGCCACGCCGCTCCAGCTCTTCTCCACCAGCGCACGGAAGCGTTGCTCGCGTTTCTCGAGCTCCGCCTGAGAGCGCTTGCGCTCGGAGATGTCGCGCAGAAATGCCGTGAAGGTCTGATCGGTACCGCTTCCGACTGGCTCGACCGTCAGCTCGATCGGGAACTCCTCGCCGTCCGCGCGCCGCGCGGTGGTTTCGATGCGGCGCTTGGTCAGCGTGCTGTCGCGGATGGCGTCGAAGAGCTCCGCGATCTTCGGCGGCACCGGCTGGCCCAACACGTCTCGCGCCCGCAGGCCGAACGTCGCCTCGGCCTGTGGATTCCACTCGATGACGATGCCGGCGCGGTCGACGCTGAAGACCGCGTCGAGGGTCGAGGCGATAAGCTGTTTGAGCCGCGACTCCGATTTCCGCCGCGCCGCTTCCGTGTGCGAGCGCTCGACAGCTTCGCCGAGAAGACTGGCGGCCGACTTGAGGAACGCCATCTCGTAGTCGGCGAACGTCCGCTGCCGGCTGGAGTAGGCGAGGAGCACACCGAAGATCCCCAAGGCGGATGGGATGACCAGTCCGGCACCGCCGCGTACCTTGTGGTAATCGCGGAGGTGCGAGCACTTGAAGCGCGTCTCGTGATCGATGTCGTCGAAGACAACCGGCGCGCCGGCGAGAGAAACGTACATCGCGATCGACTCGTTCTCTTCGTCATCGTGACCGCAATGAGCGAACGTCGCATTCGAGCCGATCGACGCCAGGAGCGTAACGTGTCCATCAACGATCTCGAGCGCGCGCGCATGATCGACCTCGAGCGTCATCTCCACCAGTGCGCAGGCCTGGCCGAGAAGGATGATCGGGTCGACGCCGGTGAGGGCTGCCTGCCCCAGTTCCGCGATCGCCATCTCCTGACGGTTGCGCGCCTCGATCTCCGCCCGGAGACGCTGCAACTCCTTCTCCGCGGCTGTCACGCCGTCCCGGCCTCCGCCGACCAGTTGAAGCGGATGGGGTGAATCTGGCATCGGAATCCGGCAAATGTAACCTACCGGCGGGATGTTGGCCAAAGCGAGGCTTGAAAAATGGAATCGCGTAACGCAAACTATGGGCGGGCGTTCATCAGCCTGCCCGGTCCGCTTCTCTGAATAAAAATGCTTGGACGCTGTTACTTAGCTGCTATCATTCCGCTTGTCCATTGCACTCCGCCGCCGCCAGGCGAAGCTTCTGCTGACTCTGCCGGCCAGCAACATCAGCCCGACTTCTGCCCTTAAGGACGATCCACGATGAGCTCCTTGCGCAACGCCTTTCGCTGCATCTTCTTCGCCCTCGTCTTCACGGCTCCGCTTAGCGTCTATGCGGCGAATTACGACGTCAGGGTGCTCTTCGACACCGATGCCAACCATGCCACCGGCTGCACGATCCCCACGGCAAACGGTCCGGTAGCCGGTGTCGAGCAGATACTCACCACGTCCGTCACTGTTAACGGTGGCGCGGGCACGGTCACGGGAGTAACACGGCAGACCTGCGTCGGCGGCCTCTTCTTTGGCGATCCGGTTCCGGTCAATGGCGGGTGGAATGTCGGGGTCTCCTCCACGGGAAACCTCTTTATCGAAACGCACGTCGGCGCGAACGTCATGACGATGTCGAACATCGGGACGATGCGGCTGGCGTTCACGGTCACCTCGGGTGCCCTGACCGACGCGATGACGAACGACTTCGGGGATGACATCCTTTACCCCGTTCGCCCAAGCCGCCGTCACGCGGTTTCCACCGGCGCGTTGCGGGCGATCCATCTCGATGGTGTCGACACCGACTGGGCCGGCGAGCCTCAGCTCGCGTTCGGCGACGCAGCGTCTCCGGCGCTTCGCTTTCTGGAAGCTTCCGCCTACGCGGACCCGTCGGATCTCTTTTTCAACTTTCGCATTCAGACCAACCCGAACGCGCCGACGGCTCTGGATGACTTTTACGCACTCGGGACGATCGGCGGCACGCTCAGCGTCAGCACGCTAGGTGTCCTGAACAACGACAGCGATCCGAACCACCTGCCGCTCAGCGCGTTTGTCGTCGAAGGCCCTGAGCACGGCACCCTGACGCTGAACGCAAACGGCGGATTCACATACGCCCATGACGGTTCGCACTTCTTCGAGGACCATTTCCGCTACCGGGTCACGAACGGCACTCTCGAGTCGAATCTGGCCACGGTGACGATCAGCCTGCCGGGCTCCCACCCGTATACGTTCACCAGCGCCGATCACGTCACGTTCACGGCCGGCCAGCTCAACACCTTCCATGTCACGGTTACGGGCAATCCGACACCGGCTCTGACCGAGGATGGCGTTCTGCCGTCGGGGATCACCTTTACCGATAACGGCGACGGCACCGGCACGTTGTCGGGCACACCGGCGGCGGGCACGGTTGGAACCTATCCGATCGTCTTTCATGCAGAGAAAAACAAGCCACACCAGACCGACCAGAACTTCACTCTGACGGTCGTCTGCGCGGCCATCACCGTCACGAATCCGGCCACGTCGACCGGGATGGCTGGTACTCCCTTCTCGCAGACATTCACACAGAGCGGCGGCTCGGGGACGATTACCTGGTCGGAGAGCGGCGCCCTGCCGACCGGTCTCACGTTCCACACGGCCACCGGTGTTCTTGATGGGACGCCGACTCAGGCGGGCACGTTCCCGATCACCGTCACGGCCACCGACGCCAGCGGCTGTACCGGCACCGGTCCAGGCTACACGCTGATCATCAGCTGCCACACCGTCACGGTCAACAACCCGGGCACGACGACCGGCACGGTGAATGTGGCCTTCAGCCAGACGTTCACGCAGAGCGGCGCCATCGGCGGCGCGACGTTCTCGCTCAACAGCGGCGTTCTCCCCGCCGGCCTGACGCTCTCGAGCGCGGGTATTCTCTCCGGTACGCCGACGCAGGCCGGATCGTTCCCGATCACAGTCAAGGTCACTGACGGCCAAGGCTGCACCGGGATCAGCCCAACCTATCCTCTGAACATCGGTTGCCAGGTCATCACAGTGACCAATCCGGCCACCAACACCGGCACGGTGAACATCGCCTTCAGCCAGACCTTCACCTCCGGCAACGCCATCGCACCGGTGACGTTCTCGATCAACAGCGGCACGCTGCCGGCCGGCCTGACGTTGGCCTCCACCGGCGTTCTCTCGGGTACACCGACGCAGACCGGGTCGTTCCCGATCACGGTCAAGGCCACCGACGCAAACGGCTGCACCGGCGTCGGCGCGACCTATACGCTGACCATCGGCTGCCAGACCATCACCGTCACCAACCCGGCCACGAATACGGGTACGGTCAGCATCGCCTTCAGCCAGACCTTCACGGCCAGCAACACCGTCGGCCCGAAAACTTTCTCGACGGCATCGACGCTGCCCACCGGCCTGACGCTTTCGTCCGCCGGAGTCCTCTCCGGCACGCCGACGCAGACCGGCTCGTTCCCGATCGTCGTGCACGCAGTCGACGGCAACGGTTGCTCGGCCAACGGCCCGACCTACAACCTGACCATCGGTTGCCAGGTCATCACGGTCAACAATCCAGCCACCAACACCGGTACGGTCAACGTCGCCTTCAGCCAGGTCTTCACGGCCAGCAACGCCATCGGAGCGACGACGTTCACGACCGCATCGACGCTGCCCACCGGCCTGACGCTTTCATCCGCCGGAGTCCTTTCCGGCACGCCGACACAGAGCGGCACCTTCCCGATCGTGGTGCACGTCGTCGACGCCAACGGCTGCAGCAGCAACGGCGCGACCTACAACCTCACCATTAACTGTCAGGTGATCACGGTCAATAAACCGGCCACGGCAACCGGCACGGTGAATGTCGCCTTCAGCCAGAACTTCACCGCCAGCAACACCATCGGCACGGTGACGTTCACCACCGCCAGCACGCTGCCCACCGGTCTTACCCTCGCCACCAACGGCACGCTCTCCGGCACGCCGACGCAGACCGGGACGTTCCCGATCGTGGTCACGGCTACCGACGCCAACGGCTGCTCTGGCAACAGCACGACCTACAACCTGGTCATCAGTTGTCAGGTCATCACGGTCAACAACCCGGCCACCAACACCGGAACGGTGAACACGGCGTTCAGCCAGACCTTTACGGCAGGCAACACGGTTGGCACGGTGACCTTCACGACGGCCAGCACGCTGCCGACAGGCCTCAGCCTGTCGACCGGCGGCGTTCTCTCGGGCACGCCAACGCAGACCGGCTCGTTCCCGATCGTCGTCACGGCTACCGACGCCAACGCCTGCAGCGGCAGCGGTGCCACTTACACGCTGACCATCGGCTGCCAGGTCATCTCCGTCACCAACCCGGCCACGACGACGGGCACCGTGAACATCGCTTTCAGTCAGAACTTCACCGCCGGCAACACCGTCGGCACGGTGACGTTCACCACGGCCAGCACGCTCCCCACCGGCCTGACCCTTTCGACAGGCGGAGTCCTTTCCGGCACGCCGACGCAGACCGGCACGTTCCCGATCGTCGTCATGGCGACGGACGGCAACGGCTGCTCCGGCAGCGGCGCGACCTACAACCTGGTCATCGGCTGCCAGACCATCACCGTCACCAACCCGGTTAACAACACCGGGACGGTCAACGTCGGATTCAGCGAGCAGTTCACTGCGGGCAACACAATCGGGTCGGTCACCTTCTCGACCGCCAGTGCGCTGCCGGCCGGCATCACGCTCTCCAGCGCCGGTCTCCTCGCTGGCACGCCGACACAGGCCGGCACCTTCCCAATCGTCGTCACGGCCACCGACGCCAACGGCTGCACGGGCAGCGGCGCGACGTACAACCTGATCATCAGTTGCCAGACCATCACCGTGACCAATCCTGTGAACGCCACCGGTCCGGCTGGCACCCCGTTTAGCGAGACCTTCACCCAGACCGGCGGCATCAACCCGACGACGTTCAGCGAGTCCGGCACGTTGCCGACCGGCCTGACGTTCCATACCGCCACAGGCGTCCTCGACGGCACACCGACGCAGGGCGGCACGTTCCCGATCACGGTCACGGCCACCGATTCGAACGGCTGCACCGGCACGGGCGCGACGTACAACCTCACCATCACCTGCCCGACCATCACGGTCACCAACCCCGGCGTCAGCACCGGCACCGCCGGGACGCTCTTCAGCCAGACCTTCACGCAGGCCGGAGGACAGGGGACGATCACCTGGAGCGAGACCGGCGCCCTCCCGAGCGGCATCACGCTCAACACCGCGAGCGGCGTCCTCTCCGGCACGACTTCACAGGTTGGCACGTTCCCGATCACCGTCACCGCCACCGACCAGAACGGCTGCACCGGGACCGGCGCGACCTACAACCTGACCATCAACTGCCAGACCATCACCGTCACGAACCCGGGGGTCAACACCGGAACGGTCGACGCCGCCTTCAGCCAGACCTTCACGGTCACCGGAATCCTCGGCACGGTGACCTGGAGCGAGACCGGCGCACTGCCAGCCGGCATCACCCTCAACTCCGCCACTGGCGTTCTCTCCGGCACGCCGACGGTTCCTGGCAGCTTCCCGATCACGGTGAAAGCGACCGACACGAACGGTTGCTTCAATACGTCGCCCTACACGCTGACGATCAACTGCCAGACCATCACCGTCACTAAGCCGGTCGTCACCACCGGGACCGTCGACGCGGTATTCAGTCAGACCTTCACGCAGAGCGGCGTCGGCACGCACACGCCGGCCACATTCACGCTCAACAGCGGCTCACTGCCGTCGGGTCTGTCGCTCTCGACCGCGGGCGTGCTCTCTGGTACGCCTGGTCAGCCGGGCAGCTTCCCGATCACCGTCAAGGTTACCGACGCCAATGGCTGCTCCGGCGTCAGCACGACCTACACCCTGGTCATCAGTTGCCAGACCATCACCGTCACCAATCCGGCAACGACGACGGGCACCGTGAACGTTGCCTTCAGCCAGACGTTCACGCAGAGCGGCGTCGGCACGCACACGCCGGCGACCTTCACCACCGCCTCGACGCTTCCCACCGGCTTCTCGCTCTCCACGGCCGGCGTTCTCTCCGGTACCACGCAGCAGCACGGGAGCTTCCCGATCGTGGTCACGGTGACCGACGCGAACGGCTGCACCGGCACCGGCGCGACGTACAACCTGGTCATTAACTGCCAGACCATCACCGTCACGAACCCTGGTGTGAACACCGGCACGGTCGGTACGCCGTTCAGCCAGACATTCACGCAGACGGGCGCGCTCGGCGGGGCAACGTTCACTACCGCCAGCACGCTGCCGACGGGCCTCTCGCTCGATAGCGCCGGCCTGTTGTCCGGTACGCCGCTGCAGTCCGGCTCGTTCCCGATCGTCGTCACTGTCACAGACGGCAACGGCTGCACCGGCACCGGCTCGACCTACACCCTGGTCATCGCCTGCAACGTCATCACGGTCACTAACCCGGGTGTCACCACCGGCACGGTTGACGCCGCCTTCAGCCAGACCTTCACGCAGAGCGGCGGCAACGGCACCATCACCTGGTCGAAGACGGGAGCGATTCCGGCGGGCATGACCTTCCACACCGCCACCGGCGTTCTCGACGGCACACCAGGCGCTCCGGGCAGCTTCCCGATCACGGTCACCGCGACTGACTCGAACGGCTGCACCGGCACCGGCCCGACCTACACGCTGGTCATTGCCTGCCAGACCATCACCGTCAACAACCCGGGTGTGACTACCGGCACGGTCGATGCGGCCTTCAGCCAGACCTTCACGCAGAGCGGCGTCGGCTCGCACACGCCGGCTACCTTCACCCTCAACAGTGGATCGCTGCCGTCGGGTCTCTCGCTCTCTACGGCGGGCGTTCTCTCCGGCACGCCCGGTCAGCCGGGCAGCTTCCCGATCACCGTCAAGGTCACAGACGCCAACGGCTGCACCGGCATCAGCGCGACCTACACCCTGGTCATTGCCTGCCAGACCATCACCGTGACCAATCCGATCACGACTTCGGGCGTCTTCAACACGGCCTTCAGTCAGACCTTCACGCAGAGCGGCGTCGGTACGCACACGCCGGCGGTCTTCACGATCAACAGCGGCACGCTGCCGACCGGCCTCTCGCTCTCCTCGGCGGGCGTTCTCTCCGGCACGCCGACGCAGACCGGCACCTTCCCAATCACGGTCAAGGTGACCGACGCCAACGGCTGCACGGGGATCGGGGCGACATACAACCTTGCCATCACCCCGAACGTCGGCAACGATTCGTACAGCAATCTCGTCGACAACACCCAGGCCTTCGTTACCGGCGGTACGACCGGGACGCCGGCCACGCCCGCGGTCAGTCTCTCCGGTTTCCTCACCGCGAATGACCTTCCGGCGGTGGGCGTCAGCGCCACCGCTGGGACGTTTGGAACGACGGCGCTACGCCGTGTGACGATCCAGAGCGGCGGCACCTTTATCTATACGTCGAAGGCGAA